>FZPS01000217.1_pt56 | contig 11623 bp, 14 predicted proteins | sample 1817821 | NCBI WGS metagenome assembly FZPS01 (sample SAMEA104158645, study PRJEB21678) | metagenome | place: Germany | collected 2015-04-21 | reverse complement strand
CTTGAATGGAAGAAAAGATGCTCAGAAGAGTTTATTATTAATGGATATCATTGAAGTGCTGGGAAAGGTTTCAGAAGAGCAAAAGGACCAGCGAGTGGAAAGATACTTGAAAGCAGAATACGAACGGGGGAACGAAAAAGTAAAAAAAGCGATAAAAAAGCTTCTGCATAAATACTATTTGTAGGTTTCGAGAAATATTTTAAGAGGAAGTTATCTGATGAAAAAACTAATTATCATAAATGGAGCAATGGGTGTAGGAAAAACAACAACATGCAAGTTACTATATAAACATTTTAATAAGTCCATCTGGCTGGATGGTGACTGGTGTTGGATGATGAATCCTTGGGATTTTAACGAAGAAAATAAGGAAATGGTGAAAAAGAACATTATATTTCTTTTGAGAGGCTTTTTGGACAATCCTAATTTTGAATATGTGTTTTTTAGCTGGGTTCTGCACACAAATGATATAATGGAGTGGCTTCTTGATGAATTGAAGGATTATGACCTGCAAATCTATAAATTTAGTTTAGTATGTTCAGAAAAAGAGATGGAAAGACGTATGTTGTTGGATGGAAGAAGCTTAGATAGTATTAGGGAAAGCATAGAACGAAACAAACTATATTATGAGATGGATACTATTAAAATTGATACTAGTGATAAAGGCGTTGATGATGTAATTGATGAAATCAAAAATTTGATGCAAACATCTAATGCCTCATCCATCAGATAACAATGCATGGCAGAACAGATATAAACTATTTAAGGAGAAAAGTATATGAAAAAACATGCGGAGGCTATGCGAATTTCAAAATTAATGGGAGAGAGGCATGGATTATATGGAGGATATTCCCTAAAACTGTCGAAGTATGAAATAAACTATACTGTTAAAAGGAGATGGATAGATGTCAGAACAAATTCAAAGTGAATTTTCCAAGGTATACTCGGAAAGTAGTTTTTGGGATAAAGTTCAGAAATTTGCTTTAAGTGCAGGAGTAAAAGTTGTATATGCCGGCCTATTACTTTTTTATGCTTTACAAGAACCAAAAATTCCGGGCTGGGCGAAAGCCACCATTATGGGAGCCTTAGGATATTTTATCAGCCCAATTGATGCAATTTTAGATATCACACCTGTAGTCGGCTATGCAGATGACTTGGGAGTATTGATTTTAGCCTTAGCGTCTGTAGCCTTGCTGATAAATGATGATGTTAAGGCTAAAGCAAAGAAGAAGCTGAAAGAATGGTTTCCAAATGCTACAGAAGAAGATCTTTCTGAGATTGAAGAAAAATTAAAATAGAAAAAGCAGCGACAGCCGAATAATGGAGGTTGTCGCTTTTACGTCAACAGTAATTTTCTGGGTAGAATTTACTGGGCTTCGCATAAAAACGCAGATGGGAGTAATAAAACTATAACCATAAGATATAGCAGCAAATTTCAGTTGTTATTGGGGGTATACCATGACTATGCATGAAAGCCGGTATTTTTGGCAAGGGGAGAAGGTAAGACTTCGCGGTGTTAGTATAAATGATTGGGAAGAATGGTTTGAGGATTTTGAAGATAGTGATGCCATCAGACTACTAAACTGGGGTATAGAGCTGCCAAAATCTGTAGAAATTGCTAAAGCAATCTTTGCTGAATGGGCAGACTTCAAAGATACTTCAAACCGCATAATGTTTACTATAGAGACTCTTGACGGTGAACCTGTCGGCGGGATTAATATTCATTCGAAAGATGAGAAAAATGGGACTTTTAGCTTTGGTATAAGAGTTAATCGCAAACATAGGGGAAAAGGATACGGCTCAGAAGCACTTAGGATATTATTAAATTATGGATTTTATGAGTTGCGATTTCAAAAATGCAATTCAGGTTGTGTATCTATAAATGAAGCTTCAATAAGATTACATAAGAGCGTCGGATTTGTTGAAGAAGGTAGACAAAGAAGATCGATTTATATGAATGGACAGTACTACGATCATATTCTTTTTGGTTTGACTCGGGAAGAATTTGATTCTGCTTTCCATTTTTGACCCGATGTACTATTGATAACACCTCATTTCCGCTTCAGCCGCGGGAAATCTGCACAGGGGTGCAGGCAGACAAGAGTACCAAGTGCCGCTTTGGAGCTTTAGCATGAAGAAAGGTGCACCGCGCCTGCAGGCCTAGGATAGGAGTTATAAAGGGTAGTGGACGTCGTGTATGAGGGATTATATATTTATGAAAATGGCGAAAATATTAGGAATGATATCTGTAATAGCAGTATTCTTAATACTGTTAATGTTACTTATTGGTATTCCGGTTGGAAATGACCTTATAGCTTCTAGAGTAACCAAAAGTCTGAGAAACACGCCTCTGCCGGATAATACGGAAATAATTGAATACACATCAAAGGCCGGAAAGCTTGATGGAAACGGAAACGGTATGCAATATTTTGGAGCGCAGCTCCTTAAATCACAATTAACGCTGGCTGAGTTAGACAATTATTATTCCCAGTACCGTGATAATGATTGGAGTTTTCTAGTTTCGAAACAAGAAAGCAGCCAAATCGAGTTTATAGAACATGGCAGCTTAAGATTTAACAGTTTAAAAGATACTGCAGACTTTAGTGGTTATTATATCCTTTATTCTTGGGGTTCGAATAATAACAATTCTTTACTTGACCTTGACTTAAGAGGGCATTGAATATAAGCTGTAGTAACTGCGTTTGTGAGCTGGGGGATTAAACACCTGACCACTTGTTCGCTAAAAACTAATTCTAATGGAGTGTTATATGATGGTCTTTGATATTTTGATGGGGATCGATGAGAACCCTGCTGGTAACAAAAAAGTCTATCACAGAGAGGCTGTAAGGGCAATCATTATCAAAGAAGGCAGAATTCTTATGATTAGCACTAAGAAGAGCGATTACAAGTTACCAGGGGGCGGGGTTACAACAGGAGAAAGCCATGAAGGTGCCTTGATCAGAGAAGTCAGAGAAGAAACCGGCTATACAGTAAGCAAGGTAAAAGAGAAGATAGGTATAGTAACACAAAGAAGAGCTGATAAATATGAAGAAGATTCAATTTTTCAAATGGTTTCACATTATTACCTCTGCGATGTGAATGACGGCCAAATAGATCAGGAACTGGAGGATTATGAGGCTGAATTGGAATTTATACCCAAATGGGTAAGCGTTGACAGTGCTATAAATTGTAATGAGAGTATACTTATAAATGAAAATACCGGAATTAATGACTGGGTATATAGGGAAACCACTGTTTTGCATCAACTAAAAAGTATAGTGGAATTGTAATGATTGTTAAACGTTATCCGCAAAATTATATTTGTTAAGCTTCTGCATGTAATTGGTATATATTAATGGAAGGAGGCGAAATTGTGTCATGAAGATGGTATTCAGATGGTTCGGCGAAGAGAATGATACAGTTACACTGAAGCAGATACGCCAAATTCCGGGTGTGGTCGGTATTGTGTGGGCATTGTCAGCTGCTGCCGGCGAGATATGGCCGGATGAAGAAATATACCATTACAAATCTTTGATTGAAGGTTATGGGTTCAATATTGATGTGGTGGAAAGCCTAAACGTACACGAAGATATTAAACTAGGTTTGCCATCCGGAGAAGAATACATCGAAAACTATAAAAAGAATATTGAAAAGCTTGGGAAAGCCGGTGTGCGCGTTATCTGCTATAACTTCATGCCGGTTTTTGACTGGATACGTACAGAATTTGCACATCCGCTTCCCGACGGCTCTGCAGGTATGTTTTATGAAAGCAGCAGGATAAACGATATTGATCCTCATCGGCTGGTAACAATTTTTTCAAAGAGCGCAAAAGACTTCATACTGCCTGGCTGGGACATGGAACGTTTAAAGCATTTGCAGAAGTTAGTGGAGGCATATAGTAATATAACCGAAGATGATTTATTACATAACCTGAAGCAATTTTTGGAACATATTATGCCGGTATGCGAAAAATACGACGTAAAAATGGCTATTCATCCCGATGATCCGCCATGGAGTCTGTTTGGGCTCCCCAGAATAGTAAGAACAAAGGAACACCTAAGAAGGATTTTAGCCTTAACAGAGAGCAAATATAACGGTTTAGCCCTGTGCAGCGGTTCTCTCGGTGCCAATCCCGACAATAATATTCCGGAAATGATCAGAGAATTTGGGGACCGGATATATTTCGCCCATATAAGAAATATAAAACGATATGACAATGGCGATTTTATAGAATGTTCTCACAGAGCAAGTGATGGTTCTCTGGACATCGTTGATATTGTACAGGCTTATTCAGACATTGAATTCAGCGGATATGTGCGCCCTGACCACGGCAGACAAATATGGGATGAAAACTCCCGCCCGGGATACGGACTGTATGACAGGGCACTTGGGATAATGTACATTTTAGGCATATGGGATCATTGTGAAAAAGTCAGGATGGTGAAAAATGATTGCAATAAATGAAAATTTAAGAAATAAGATTGCCGTAATTACGGGCGGCGGAGGTATACTCTGCGGTGCTATGGCGAAGGAACTGGCCAGACATGGTGTCAAGTCAGCCTTATTAAACCGTTCATACGATAAAGCAAAAGCTGTTGAGGAGGAAATAACCAGTGCAGGCGGGACGGCGGCTGCCATCGCCTGTGACGTTCTGGACGAAAACAGCGTAAAGAATGCAAGGCAGACTGTAATGGATGTTTTCGGAAAATGCGACATCCTCATCAATTGTGCGGGAGGAAATCACCCGGATGGAACAACCACAGGCGAGATATTCAGCATGGAGGATATGGAAAACCCTGATGCAACATCTTTTTTTGATTTAACTGTAGAGGGATATAAAGCCGTGTTTGATTTAAATTTTATAGGTACATTTATTCCTACTCAGGTATTTGCACGTGACATGATAGGCAGAAAGGGCTCATGCATAATAAACATCTCATCCATGAGTGCATCACGCCCTATGACAAGAGTTCCCGCTTACAGTACAGCAAAGGCAGCTATAAACAATTTCACCCAGTGGCTTGCCGTGCATTTTGCGGAGGCTGGAATCAGAGTTAATGCAATTGAACCGGGTTTTTACCTTACTCAGCAAAATAGAAACCTTTTATTCAACAGCGATGGCAGTCCGACCAAACGCTCGGAAAAAATAATCGCCCATACACCCATGCGCCGATTCGGAAGTCCTGATGATTTGCTGGGAACCGTCATCTGGCTGGCGGACAGTAATATGTCGGGCTTTATTACAGGTGCTATTATTCCCGTGGACGGCGGATTCATGTCATACTCGGGAGTATAGAAAGGAATTATTGTTCACATTATCGTCAAATTGACTGGTGTTTCTTAATCTATTATTTATTCTTGTAATAAAATATTGCCAGCTGCGTTCTGTCTCTGAGCTCCAGTTTTTCCAGGATAGTGGTAATTGTATTTCTGACCGTGCCTTCACTTAAATACAGCCTGCCTGCTATTTCCTTGTTATTAAGCCCTTCTGCTACAAGGGTAATAACCTTCCATTCCTTTTCTGTAATGTTATATGCTGAAAGGTCGACATTGTTTTGATTCTTTATCAGGGCCGGAATTTTTGATACGATATCGTCACCAAATACGCTTTGCCCCATATATACAGCTTTCAACGCAGGTGCAATGGATTCAAAGTCTTGTTTGACAATATAGCCTTTTGAACCTATCTTCAAGGCAGTGGCAATATATTCATAGTCAGAGAAGGTGGTTAAAAACAGGATTTTTGCATTTTTATCTTTATTTAAGATAATTTCAGCTGCTTCCAATCCGGTCATGGTGTCCATTCTGATATCCATTAGCAGAATATCCGGTTTTAAGCGATTGTAAAGAGCAATTGCCTCCTTACCGTTATGTCCGATTCCTGCTACGGATATATCTTCATCCTGTTCCAGTATCGTCTTTAGAGACGCACATACCAGCTTATCATCATCAACTATCACAATTCTCATATCATTTCGCCATCCTTTCTACACCTTGTTTCGGCATTGAAATAAAAATCCGAAAGCCATTTTCGGTGCTGATATGAATGTTACCTTTCAGTGACGTAATTCGATCAGTAATATTCTGGATTCCAATCCCATTATCCTTGTTGTAGGCAGCTTTTGTACCGTTGTCTTTTATGATCAACTGATAGATAGCCGGATGTTCAACTATGGTTATGGCGGCTGCAGTTGCATTGGAATGTTTCATTATGTTTGACAAGGCTTCCTTGACAACTGCAATGAAGCAATATTTTAAGTTCTTATCCAGGCTTTCACCCACATCATAACGAAGGGTAACAGGGCAGAATGTAAAACCATTAATCAGTTTTTGTATCTCATTCTTAAGGTCAACGGAATCTTCATGAAGATTGTGTACACTGACTCGAATGCTGTCCATAGCTTCAGACAGCGTATCCTTCAAAAGCTTTAAACTATCCGCAATGCTTTTCTCTTTATTTACAGCCAGCATGGCTCCAACCTGCAGGATCGACCGGGAAAGCAAATGGCCTACATTATCATGAATATCCCTTGCTATTCTGTTTCGTTCAGTAATGGTAGCAAGATGGACTTCATAATCCTGTCTTTCTATAAGCTCTTTATTCTGATTTTCAAGCTTCAATGATATTTCCGTTGCATTGTCACGGATCCTGTGATACTCCTTTTCTATCTTACGAAGCATAAGAGTTCGATTTTTCAAAACAACGGCAGCTGGGATGAAGGCAGCTGTCAACAGTATTGAGGCGGGGGATAATGACTTGTAATGGACAGCAAGCGGGAAATAGGAAAGGAGCCAGTAATTCCCCTTGGATTCCATGAAGGCCGCATCGTAACAGAAAAGCGGAATAAAAGTTATAAATTCATTGAAGCGCAGGCACAGCAAAAGATAGAAAACGAACAAGGCCAGCGTTGCTTTGTCATTTTCCAGGTAGCTCAGCAGTGCACTTATAATCATCACTGTCAGAATAGGAACCACCATATAAAAAGAATTTACACCAGAGAGATAGAGAGCCAGGGAAACAACAAAGATGACAATCTTATCGACTAATATCCGCATTTATAATCTATCTCCCTTCCTTTGATACTAAACTTTGTATTCAGATTTTATCACTTTATAGATGTGTCTACAAATATATTATTGGCATGAATCCATACATATATGGGTACTGCTGGAAACCAATTACGCAAAGATACTAAGGCCCTTTAGGTTGGTTGCAGTTACGGCTGCCGAGACCGCAGTCTTTACTAACATATATTAATTACATTTGTCATAGGTAATGGGGAGTTTACTCACTAACATGTGTATAAGAAATACGTTATTATTATTCCGGGAAAAGACTTTAGCAGCTAATATAGGGAGGATTGTTAATGATAATTAAGGTCAATAACCTGGTGAAAAGATATGACGAATTAATAGCCCTGGATCATTTCAATCTGGAGGTAAGAGAAGGTGAGATATTTGGGTTGTTAGGTCCCAATGGATCGGGAAAGACAACTGCCATAAACTGCATTCTTTCACTGTTGAAATATGACAAGGGCACAATTGAAATCTACGGCAGGCCTATGGCACCTGATGCCTATGACATAAAACGAAACATAGGCATCATTATGCAAAATGTTGCAGTATTTGATGAACTGACAGTATATGAGAATATTGACTACTTCTGCGGGATGTATATTTTTGATAAACAGAGGCGCAGAGAGCTTGTTGAGGAAGCAATAGAATTTGTGGAACTGGACAGCTTCAGGAAGTTTCTTCCGAAGAAATTAAGCGGCGGCCTGCTCCGGAGATTGAACATAGCCTGCGGCATTGCCCATAGGCCGAAACTGATTATTCTGGATGAGCCTACGGTTGCTGTGGATCCTCAAAGCCGGAGAAAGATACTGGAGGGAATACGGAAACTTAATGAAGAGGGGGCCACCATCGTGTATACCTCCCATTACATGGAAGAGGTAGAGGAGATCTGCACCAGAATAGCCATAATGGACAAAGGAAAAGTAATTGCTTCAGGTACCAAGGATGAACTAAAGGGTATGATCAATTCCGGGGAGAAGCTCACAGTAGAAATCCTGGAGTTCAATCCTAATATTCTTGAGGGCGTTGGCAGCCTGCCAAGTATCGTATCCGTTGACTATAACGAGAATAACAATATGCTGGTAGCAAAATCCAGGCGGGGCAAAAACAATCTAAGCGCATTATTGGAGTATTTACGGAATAATCAAATCAATGTCGGCAGGATCTATTCTGAGCCGCCTACCCTGAATGATGTGTTCCTGGAGATAACCGGCAAAGAACTTAGAGATCATGTGTAAGGAGAGGGATCATGTTTCTTCATATCTATCTATACAGGCTGAAATGCATAATAAGAGATAAACAGAATGTATTCTGGACGCTGATGTTTCCCTTAATACTGGCAACTTTTTTTCATCTGGCCTTATCTAACATTTCCAATATGGAAAGCTTTACGGAAATCAAAATTGGAATTATTGATAATGAGGAATTAAGAGAGCATAAGGAGTTTACTGAGATAATAGAATCTGTTCCGGATTTGTTCAATGTAACGTATGTTTCCAGGACAAATGCTGACAAGCTTCTGGAAGACGGTACAATAGAAGGCTATATTCATTTTGACGGTGGCCTGAAGCTGTTTGTGAGGGAATCCGGAATCAATGAGACGATAATAAAAAGCTTCCTGGATGATTATATGCAAACAACTTCAACCATTAACACTATATTGAGTCAAAATCCGGCTGCTATCCAGGATGGACTGCCTGACAGTCTATTTGATAGAAAAGACTACCTTAAGGCAGGATCAGCCGGCAAGTCGGAGCCAAACACAGTTATGAACTATTTTTATACCTTGATTGCAATGACCTGCCTCTATGGGAGTTTCAGCGGGCTGAAGGAGGTTACGGCACTTCAGGGCAATCTTTCCTATCAGGGAGCAAGAATGAATATGGCACCTGTACACAGAGCCAAAATAATTACAGCCTCTATGAGTGCAGCCATCACCTTTCAGTTGCTTGTTGTATCTACCGTGCTTGTATATTTAATATGGGTGTTAAAGATCGACTTTGGGAACCAAACGGGCTATATTGCACTCACCAGTCTGATATCGACTGTAACGGGAGTTACATTCGGTACCTTCATCAGCTCTGTCAATCGGAAAAGTGAGGGGGTAAAGGTTGGAATTCTCATAGGAACCACCATGACTATGTCATTCCTTGCCGGGCTGATGTATGACAAAATGAAATATATTGTTCACACAAAGGCCCCCGTTTTAAGCTTCTTGAACCCGGCAAACTTAATAGCCGACAGTTTTTATGCCTTATACTATTATGACACCTATACTCGATTTTTCTCAAATATTGCTCTGCTCTGTGGTTATTCTGTCCTGTTCGGAGCTTTAACCTATCTGGCAGTCAGGAGGCAAAGGTATGCAAGTATATAAAGCACTTTTCAAAGTAATCGAAAAGAACTTACCGCAGATTATTATATATTTAATCGTTTTTATAGGCGTGGCTGTAGGCTTGTCAAATGCTGGCGGCAATCCGGCCGATATGAATTTTACCGCAACAAAAGTGAGCATAGCCTTTATCAACTATGATAAGAGCGCTTTAGCTGAAGGTCTTGAAAACTATTTGAGCAAAAATACGAATATGATAGATATACCGGATGATAATGAAAAGCTGCAGGATGCCCTCTTCTTCAGGGAAATTGAGTATATCATAAGAGTGCCGAAGGGATTTGGCGAAAATTTGATGATGGGAAAAGCTGTAGAATTAGAGAAGACTGCAATACCGGGTTCTGTCAGTGAAGTGTATTTGGATAATATAATAAACAAATATATAAACACAGCAAGCATTTATATCAGCAACATGGAAGGGCTGTCCGACAAACAGCTGGCCGACTTTGTCGAGAAAGACCTGGAGCAAAAAGCAGAGGTAAGACTAAATAGAAAAATCGAAGAAGTATCAAGAAGTCAAAAAGTCGGTATCCACTTCAACTATATGGCTTATTCACTGTTTGCCGTTCTGATTCTTGGTGTAAGCACAGTGATGCTGGTGTTCCAGGACAAGGATTTGAAAAACCGCAATCTTTGCTCACCCATGACCATAAGAAGCATGAACACCCAGCTGATTTTAGGAAATTTGACTTATGCAGTTCTTGCTTGGCTTATAATGACCCTGCCTGGTTTTTTCATGTTTGGAAGCTTCATGCTTACAGCCAAAGGCATGCTCTTTCTGTTGAATTCCCTGATATTTTCCCTAACTGCCTTGAGCATAAGCTTTTTGGTAAGTATATTAGTGAAAGGTCCTGGTGCTGTATCTGCAGCGGCTAATGTGATATCTCTGGGAACATCCTTCATAAGCGGAAGTATGGTCCCACAGGAGTTACTGGGTAATACAGTCTTAACAATTGGATCTTTTACACCAAACTATTGGTATGTAAAATCCAATAACGCAATCGCAGGTATGGCGGATGTAACCTTGAAGAACATTATGCCGATATTTTACAACATGCTGATCGTTATCGGTTTTGCCATTGCTTCTCTTGCCATAGCACTTGTGGTAAGCAAGCAGAAGAGGATTGGATAGATAGAGCAAATATATGCCAGTTGATTACAAACAGGAGTTGCAGAAATAATGAAAACAGCAACACTGTTTGTTTTTTTGCTTTTCAGCAGGTGAATCACCCCTTTTCAGAAAAAATCACCCCTTTAGCCTCCATATTCCGACATGAAAATCACCCCTGGGATGATTACATATTATAGTGTTTATCATATGATTGTATTGCAGCAGTACTTGGTGCTGCTGTAATAATCACATAATTGTATTTGAACACATGCATATCTGCCATATCAATGATTTTTATCCAACAATCGGAAGGACTCTGCAATTGTAACCGACAGGATTGAACAGGAGGCTCTTCATGGTTAAGAACAGGAAAATGCAAATAATACTTACCCTGCTGCTATGCAGTCTGCTGCTGCTCTCCGGTTGCAGGAGTGCAATTGAAAACCTTACTGAAAAGATTAGAGAAATAAAAGCTGCTCAGGGGCCGGGCTCCTCGCATTTAGGTGCCGCAATGCGTCCCGTACCGGTAGGCATAGGCCTGAATTTTATACCAACTCCCCGCTTCCCGGAAGGCTTCGAGACAAAATATCCTTTGGAGCAGGGGAATTGGTCAATAGAAAAGCCTTTTATAGATCCCTTAGGAAGTGAAGGCAGCTACAGAGAAGTAAATAAATACTACGAAACAGGTGAGATCAGCTACATTAATGAAGACTTCAGGCTCACAACACAAAAGGTGGCAGGAGACTTCTGGGTGATGCGTTTTGATGATGATTCATCGGATGTACTGCTTCATCTGGAGAAATACATTACCGACATGGGAGGGGAGATACTTTCCCCTGCAGACAATGAGATAGTTTTCAAAGTGGAAGAAGGAAACTACATCTGGTGGGGTAAAGTTACCCGGGAAGAATACCTTGAGATAGAACTATACAGAGAGTTTTATCTCAAGGTGGGCGAGACTTTAACCGTTACCCCGGCTGACAGAGAAAAAACCGGAAATACTGAAGGGCCTGTATTTTTTACCACAAGACATAACGGCAGCCGTATGC
>FZPS01000018.1_pt635 | contig 11623 bp, 4 predicted proteins | sample 1817821 | NCBI WGS metagenome assembly FZPS01 (sample SAMEA104158645, study PRJEB21678) | metagenome | place: Germany | collected 2015-04-21 | reverse complement strand
AAAAGATTCTTCTGATGCAAACTGGGATGAAATCAAGGCCGCGGATATCAACAAGGACAATAAGATTGACATTGAAGACCTTGCCATCATAGCTTTCAGAGTATTGTTTTTCTAATCCGTTACTTAAACAGTATGGGGATGCCCACATCCCCATACTGTCTAAAACTATGTTTTTAGTCCAGGGGATATAATTACAGTTTACAATTTTAATACACACTGACAGGATTCTGCTATCAGGCTGTACGCATCACAGTAAATGAATAAAAGTATTAAGCATTTGCTCCATACATGAGCAGAATGCGTAAAAAACATGAAGGGATGATAAGATGAGAAAAACATCTAAAATTCTGTCGCTTCTTCTTATAGTGGCAGTAATAATGAGTTTAATGCCTGAAATTAAAGTATCGGCTGTAAATCCGTATTTGCCGTTATGGGAACATTTGCCTGACGGAGAGCCAAAAGTTTTTGAGGATCCCGATAATCCGGGGAAATATCGTGCCTATATTTTTGGTAGCCATGATGTCAGGTACACCAGCTATTGCGGACCGGACATAAGGGCCTGGTCAGCCCCAGTGGAAGACTTAACCGACTGGCGTGATGAGGGATCGGTTTTTAAGTACTACATAAATGGCCAGTGGGATGTCTTTTACGCACCAGATGTTGTGGAGGTCAGAAGAAGAGACGGTACAAAGGAATATTATCTATACCCACATAGCCGTGGCTCCAACAGAATAGCAATGGTGTGTAAATCAGACAGACCGGAAGGACCTTATACACCCATCAACATGACCTCGGACGGAACCCGGACAGTATCAGGCAGTATCTTGGGATTTGATCCGGCTGTATGGATAGAATATATCACAGATCCAAGCGATCCTGATTATGAGATTGGCTTTAGGGCATATGCATATTGGGGATTCGCAGGGAGCAATGAAAAGTCATGGGCATGCGAGTTGGATCAGAACACCATGTATTCAGTCAGACCCGGTACCCAGGCTATTCAGTATTTTATGCCCTGCAGTTCCAGCTACGGCAATATAAATGACCCGGCAGGAACCACATATCCATACATATATCCCGATGAGGATATCACTACATTCAACTTTTTTGAGGCTTCTTCAATACGCAAAATAGGGAATAAATACATAATGCTTTATAGCGGATACTCGGGACCGGACTATGGACTGGGCAGCACTAACTCTGCATTAAGGTACTGCTATGGTGACACTCCTCTCGGACCGTGGAGAAGCGGCGGTGTGCTTGTAGATTCCCGTGCACCGGTACTCAATCAGAACGGAACCGCTTTAACCACAAGTAATTCAGCCCACAATACACATGGAAGCTTACTGGAGATAAACGGGAACTGGTATTGTTTCTATCACAGACCCCCCAGAGGTTATGGATATGCACGTCAGCCTATGGTAGCTCCCGTTAAGATTACTTGGGACGAAAAACCGGTAGCAGAGGGCGGAAAAGTTGTTATCAAGGCATTTGACCCGTATTCGGAGGATAATACATGGACCGCAAAGGATAGTCAGGGGAATGAATATACCGGTGCCGAAGTAACCTCTGAAGGTTTCGAAGTATTCGGCCTTGACCCCTACAAGTACTATTCAGCAGGATACGCATGTTATTTCTCAAACCCCAACACCCTGCAGGATTCATTTGACATATGGGATAATAACATGGCTATTACAAATGTGCAAAACGGTCATAGAATAGGTTACAAGTATTTTGGTTTTGGCGGGCTAAGTGCTGAACTGGCGAGTCAATATGGTCTTAAACCTTTTGAAGGAACCAAACCTGGAAACAACACAAAGTTCAATCTGTTCCTTACACCAAGAACAACAGATTCCTTCAAGATAAATGTCTGGATTGATGGTCCCTGGGATAACGATACGTGGAAAGGCACAAAAATTGGTGAGGTAATTGTTCCGGCCAACTCTGCACAAGAGGTGACAAAATTCTCGGTGGATGTTTCAGAGTTTGTTGATAATGCGGATAAAAAGCACGCAATCTTCCTTGTAGCTGAAGGTGGCTCCGGCAATCTGTTTGATTTGATTGGTCTTGGATTCAGCTCCGATACAAAGGATATAGAATACGTTGCTCCTCCGAAAGTAGACATTTTCGTTGAGGGAATATCATTGAATCTTCCGACTACGCCGGTCAGGTCAACCAATGCTAACGGTATTTGTGATTATGACCTCTATGAATTAAGTTATCAGTATCCCTACTACTCAAGTAGACCTCTTAATGTAACAGCATCTGCCAGCGACGAAAATATAGGAATTACAATTACTCAGCCGACTGCTCCAAATGGCGTAGCTGAAGTTAAATTCGATAAAGACGGAGTGGTCAAGACGTACAGAGTTTCATTGTCGATCAATGAAGACGTATTAACCACAGCCTATATTGATAATATCACTATAGACGGTGAAACTATCCCGAGCTTTGAAAAGGACAGATTCAATTATTCCATTGAAGTGCCGGCGGGTACAACAACTGTTCCCGACATTAAAGCTATAAGTTCTGATGAGGACATTGAAATAACGATTATAGATGAACTTGAGGCAATTCCTGGTGTTAAAGTCATTCAATCTGCCAACAATGCGACAGGTGCAGTGGTTACATACCGGGTAGGTGTAGGTTATGCACCAGCAGATACCGACTTTACTGATGGTGAGGCGGCAGCACTTGCAAAGGGTTGGTCATTTATTAACAAGAATGACAATGCAGTATTTGACGAAGCAGGTTTAACCATCACAACAGAGAGAGGAGCGTTCTCAAACCCAGAAGCTCAGCCCAAGAACATATTTATGATACCGGCTTTAGGGGACTGGATTGTTCAGTCACAGGTGAAATTTGATCCTATACCCGCTGACAGCAACCAACAGGGTGGACTCATTGTATATGATGATGAAGATAACTATATCAGATTTGTATATGAGCGCCCCACATCCGGTTCCAACAATGTACTCCGTGTTTATAATGTGGTAAATGGAGCCCAGACTCAGTCTAATTCTGCAACATTAGCTTCAGCGGCCAGTCTATACTTGCAGATTGTTAAGGAAGGCGACCGTTATACCTTCATGTATTCAACGGACGGCAATGCATGGACCACGTTTGGAACAAGAATCACAGCTGGATATGCACTGCCACAAATCGGACTGTATGCTACTAATGGCGACACAGACGCTGAACCTGTTTCTGTTACATACGAGAAACTCTCAATATTTGAGTTGTCTGATTTATATCCGAGGCTGTCTTCAATATCTATAGACGATATGCCACTTGCTGATTTCGAACCAGAAATATTTGAATATAGCGTAGCAGTTGACGAGGGCGAGACCAATATCCCGGTTATTACGGCTACCTGCAGCAATCCGGAATACATCATTACCTATAACCAGTTAACTACCCCAACGGGTATAGCTACTGTCACAGTATCGTCTCCTGTTGCAAGCACAACTTACACCATTAACTTTAATACAGTTCCTGTATCGGATTACTTTGCTGACGGAGACATGAATTCCAACTGGACCGTTCTCCGTGAGAATAAAGACGCTTATTCCATCGAGAAGGGCTTCGGTTTGAGACTTCCTACCCAGCGCTATGATATTTATGGCACCGGAGCGGCATGGGAAAATGTCTTCGTACAGCCTGCCCTAGGTGACTGGGAAGTAATTGCGAAGGTATTCTATCCGCATGTTCCTACCGCCAACTACCAGCAGGCAATGCTCTTGGTATGGCAGGATGAAGACAACTATATCAGGGCCAACTGTCAGCAGAGCTCACTGAGATATGAACCTGGAATAGAAACCAATGGTTCCTTCAGCGCTACCGGCAGCGGCAATGCTGTGGCTGCTGAAGATGGCACTGTCACCCTATACCACAGGATCAAGAAGGAAGGGAATACATACACCATTTCGGTTTCCCAGGACGGTCTGAATTATACTCAACTCAGCACGATAACAGCCAACTATAAGGATCCCAAGATTGGCCTGTTTGCGACACAGAACTCCGAAAGTACACCTATGAACACCTACATCGAATACCTTGCTGTAACCAGTATTAACGGGGTACAACAGATGACTTACCAGGAGATGTTACAGTATGCTGCTGACAACGTCATGAAGTATGTTTCTGAAGACATTCCTGCTGTAATCTCCTCGGATATCGAATTTGCTCCGGTTCCGCATGGATACAGCGTATCGGTAGAATGCAGCGATCCCGGTGTCATTTCGGAAGACGGTAAGGTCACACGTCCTCTTACCGACAAGGAAGTTACCCTGACTGTTATCGTTACTGACGGCGCAAGGACCTCGGTATCCGAACCGATCACCGTAACTGTAAGAGGATCGCAGCCTGTTGCCGTTCTGACCGGAAGCGACAGCGTAGAACCCGAATCAGAATTCACTTTAGGAATCAGCCTTGATACACAAACCCAAAGCGTATATGCGGAGGACATCATATTAAGCTATGACCCGCAGGTATTTGAATATGTAAATGCAACAGGCGCCGATGAGAACATCAATATCCTCAGGGGCGAGACTTCGGATGGCACCGTAAGGATAATCGCGGCCAATATCGGTGGTGTAAACGGAAGCGATGTACCTGTTCTGAATGTAACCTTCAAAGCAAAGAAGGATTTACAGGGCGCATCCAGCACTATCTCCATTATCAAGGCTAAGCTCGGTATAATGCCCGAAGCTGTTTCGGTACAGGCTGGCTTAAGCAGTAAGACAATTATTGTAGGTTCGGCACCGACTGTAGACAAGAGCGCATTACAGGCAGCCATAAATGAAGCAGAGGAACTGTATGACAATGCGGTAGTGGGAACCGAAAACGGCAATTACTGGCAGGCCGACAAGGATGCTTTCGGGGCAGCCATAGACGAGGCTAAAGCCGTATTGAATGACGCGGATGCAAGCCAGTCGCAGGTTGACAGTGCTACAGCTGCTCTCAATGAGGCAAAGGCAGCATTCCAGGCATCAGTAATAACTCCGGCAACCGGAGATCTGAATAATTCCTCCACAATCGATGTAGGAGATCTTGCCATAGTCGCATACTACTATGGTAAAGATTCTTCTGATGAAAACTGGGAAGAAATCAAGGCCGCGGATATTAATAAGGACAATAAGGTAGACATTGAAGATCTTGCCTTTATAGCTACCAGAATGTCGGATTAGTATTTTAAAAAGGCAGAGCCTTTCTGGCTCTGCCTTGCCTGTCAACCCATAATAACCTTAAGAGAGAGAGGTATAAAATTATGGTTAAAAAGGTAACTACCATATTTCTGATTATTACAATTATAATGACATTATTTGTTCAACCTGCTTATGCGGATTTTCAGCCTGAACTGCCATCCTTATACCAGGTTTTCAACGACTATTTTATGTTTGGATCATTTCATAGCATGAGCAGCTTCTTCGGGAGCAACAGAGACATGATGCATCATCATTATAATATCTGGGCTCCGTCTAATGAATTCAAACCATCTGGTCTTTTGGACCTTAACAGTGCAGCTTCCAGCTACAACTCAGTTTATAACGAAGTTAATGCTGACGGTGTTATTGATGAAGCTGAAGAAGAGCGGCTTTTTGAAGCCAATACCACCATTGTTCTTGGGTCTACCAGTTCACAGCTGAATTTCTTAAACCAAATAAGAGCTTTAAATGAAACCAGGGGACCTGAAGATCAGGTAAAGGTAAAAGCACATACTCTCTTCTGGCATAATCTCAGTCAGCAGCCTGAAGCGTTCTTCCGTGAAGGATTTTCAAACTCCAGGCCCTGGGCAACCAAGGAAGTAATGCTTGCCAGAATTGATTCTTACATCCAAAAGGTATTTGAAAGATTTGCTCCATATAAAGACATAATTTATTCATGGGACGTGGTTAATGAAGCTATTGATGATTTTTCAGGTTTTCTCCGTAATGAGAACGACTATCAGGAAAGTCGCTGGGGTCGTATATTCAAAAGACCTGATATTACCGACAGAGAACAAAGACTTTTAGAAGAGACAGTTTGGATAAGACAGGCATTTGAATCGGCTGCAAGATACAACAATGAATATGACCTGGGCCTGACCCTGGTTTATAACGACTTCTTCGATGCCAACAAGGATTATGAGCCAAAACTCACTTCTACCATTATAATGCTGCAACCTATCTATGAGCAGATGAAAAGAGACGGTGTAACTTTTGTTGTTGGGCTTCAGAACAGAAACGCTACTTCGCTGGATATGAATGTATTCAAAGATATGTACAACAGGTTCGCAGAAGTATGCGATGAGATTCAGACAACAGAATCCGACTGCCGTTCCGACTATGTGGCTAACCCGAATTACAGCCGTGATGCTTTGCCATATTATTTGGAAGACGGAATAACCAAAAATCCGGACTGGACCTGGAGTGCATGGCAAAATACTCCCAATGCACAAGTGGCTCTGGTTAGAAGCGGCTGGACAGCTTCTATGGCAAATCAACCTGAGATTCAGAGAGAGCAGGCTGACTGGCTGGCGGATCACTTTGATTTCCTCCTTGAAAACAGCAAGGCAAACGGAGGAAAACTGGTTATGTATATGCTTGATGGGGTGAATGATTCCAATACCTTCAACTCAAATAAAGGCTGCCATATTTTCATGTCAGCTGATAGTTCAGGAAACACAAACTATACTGCAAAGATGTCCTACTATGCAGTTATCGGAAGCGTACCGCGTTTTGAAATTAGAAAGTTATTGGAGAAAGCTCCTGTCGATGATTTAAAGGATAATTACACTGCTGCCAGCTGGAACAAATTTGTTCAGGCTCGTCAGGCAGCTGAGGATATTCTTGATGTCAGAATCTATGATTTAGATGGTTATAATAACGCGAAAAATGCACAGGAAGCCTTAACTAAAGCGGTTAATGATCTGGTTGACGTGGAGGCATCCTTGACCGAAATTAAGGTAAATGGTGTACCACTTCCGGACTTTAGTCCTGAAAAACTCGAATATAATTGCGCAGTTCCGGCAGGATCTTTGCCGGAGGTTGCAGTAACAGCCGCTGACGAAAATTCATCGGTTACAATAACACAGGCAACCGAACTTCCCGGCCAGGCTGTTATAACAGTATCTTCAAGCGATGGGTCAAGACAGACTGTTTACACAATAAACTTCAGTGTGGATACATCATTAAGCAGTCTGAAGGTTGATGGTGCACCGGTTTCCGGATTCAGTCCTGATAATCTTATTTATGACATAAAAGTACCTTACGGATCAACTCCTCAGGTAGCTGCTGAACCCAATGATCCTGGTGCTTCCGTTAATATAACTCAGGCTGAGTCAGTGCCGGGACAAGCCATTATTGAAGTTTTGGCCGGAGGTGCAAAAACCACCTATACCATAAACTTTAATGTCGATTCGTCACTGCAAAGCCTGAAGGTTAATGGAATACAGGTAAGCGGATTCAGCCCGGATACCTATACATACAATGTATACATTCCGGAGGGGATTCCTGTAGTTACCGCAGTTGCTAATGATCCTAATGCGCCAGTTGAAATTATACAGGCTGATGCTGTACCAGGACAAGCCAGGGTGCTGATAGGATACGAAGGTTATCAGCTGACCTATACAGTTAACTTCGGCAATATTATGAACGGAAATGACGAATTTAACGAACCCACTTTAAATACAGCGCTATGGCATTGGGTAAACGAAGATCCTGAAACCTGGAGCCTTACGAAATACCCCGGATATATGACAATAAGTCCCAGAACAGGCGATATTTATGAGGGAAGTACTGATGCAAAGAACATACTGCTTCAGGATGCACCCGGTGACTGGACCATAGAAACCAAACTGGAATGTTCCATAAGGCCTTATGCAACCTATCAGCAGGGCGGAATTATCGTTTACCAGGATATGGACAATTACATTAAATTTGAATGGGAAGCCAACCGGTCAAACAGCACAATTATCCAGGTCTGCAGAGAAGTCAACGGATCTCCTACTGCCAGCAGTATAAACGGAAATGTAGTAGGTGAAGATAATACTCTGTGGCTCAGGATAGTAAAGAACGGAAACCAGTATTCATGTTATTACTCTGTCGATGGAATAAACTTTACTCAGGTAGGTTCTACCTACACTCTCAATTTCAACAATGTTCAGGCAGGACTTATCTCCATCAACGGCTCGGGAACAAATACGGATCTTGATGTGAAGTTTGATTACTTCCACAGTACCGCTGTGTCATATCTCCCGCTTCCTGCTGACAAGACAGATTTGTCAGCGCTGATTAATGAAGTGCAGGGGTTGGACGAGTCAGAATACACAGCCGAGTCGTGGGCAAATCTGCAGGCTGTATTAGCTGATGCGATAGCAATAGAAGCCGATCCTGCCGCATTACAGGCAGATGTGGACCAAGCTGTTTCAGACCTGCAGGCAGCAATAAATGCTCTTGTGTCAATAGGCGGCCCAGCAGCAGTTATTACAGGAATTGACAGCGTACAACCCGGATCGGAGTTTGAGGTAGAAATAAGCCTTAATACAGTAACTCAAAGCGTATATGCAGAGGATATTACCTTAAGCTATGACCCTGCTGTATTTGAGTATGTCAGCGCAGCAAGTGCCGATGAGGATATCAAAGTCCTCAGGATCGATGATTCAGCAGCCGGTACCGTCAGAATAATCGCCGCTAATATAGGCGGTCTGACAGGCAACAGCCCTGTACTGAATGTAGGCTTCAAAGTAAAGAGCGGGGTAGCAAACACTTCAGGCACCATTTCCATCGTTGAGGCGAAGCTTGGCATAATGCCGGAGGAGACTATAATACAGCCGATCCTTGGAAGTATAACAATTTCTGTAGGTGGAGCTGAAACAGTAGACAAGAGCGCATTGCAGGCAGCCATAAATGAAGCAGAAGAGCTTTACAACGATGCAGTAGTAGGAATTGAAGACGGAAATTACTGGCAAGCTGATAAAGAAGCGTTCAGAGCAGCTATTGATGCGGCTATAGCTGTATTAAATGATATTAATGCAAGCCAGTCGCAGGTTGACAGTGCTAAAGATGCACTGATTGCAGCAATGGAGGCATTCCAGGCAACAGTAATAACGCCGACTACCGGAGATCTTAATAATTCCTCAACAATCGATATAGGAGATCTTGCCTTAGTCGCATACTACTATGGAGCGAACCCTGAAAGTGAGAACTGGGCAATCGCCAGCATGGCGGATATTAATAAAGATAATGAAGTAGATATTGTAGATCTTGCCTTTATAGCAAACAGAATACCTGACTAGTGTTATTAGTGAGACTTGAGGAGGGTGAGATAAACTTACCATCCTCAAGTCCATGTGATAAGGAGGCTACTATGAAAAAAAGAAAAAGGATATTTATAAGTTTGCTGCTGGTTGCAGCTATGATGATTTGTATAACCGGGGAGGTTTTTGCTGAGGAAGAGACGGGCTTTGGCTTAAGTCAAAGTAAAGATACTGTTTCGCCTGGTGAAGAATTGGTGATTACTTTAAACGGTCAAAATCTAAAAGATCTTTATGCGTATGAAGCCGTTTTATCGTATGACCCTGATATTGTAGAACTGATTAAAGCCGAATCGAAGCTGGATGGATTTTTCATTACTCCCAAGAACGAGAATGGAGAATTAACCATAGCTTTCACAAAGATAGGCAAAACAGCAGGCGAAAAAGGAAATGTAGCTCTTTGCACCGTTGCTTTCAAGGGAAAAGCTCAGGGAAATGCTAATGTGAAACTGGTTTCCGTTAAAGCCCTTGACACAAACCTGAAAGCCACTGTATTCGAAAACAATGTAAAAATCAAAACTTTCAATGACCTGGCAGGTTTTGAATGGGCAAGGATGTATATCGAACACCTTGCAACTCTGGGCATCATTGCAGGAACGTCAGAAACAACATATAGTCCAGGTCTTAACATCACCAGGGCAGACTTTGTCTGTTTGCTGGTAAGAACATTGAAATTGACTGCCGAAGTGGACAGTAATTTTGATGACGTAGTTGAAAGGGACCATTTTTATAAAGAAGTCGGGATTGCAAAGAAACTCGGTATTGCCGCAGGAGGCGGGAATAACAAGTTTAAGCCCAGAGAGAGCATTTCAAGGCAGGATATGATGGCTCTAGTTTCAAGGGCAATGAAAGTTGCAGGGAAAGAACTGGATGGCTCCGGCGCCGATTTAAGTCAGTTCCGGGACTCCAACGAAATAGCTGATTATGCTCTGAACGCAGTAAAAGAATTGGTAAGTGAAGGTATTATAGTGGGAAGCGATGGCATTCTTAATCCAAGAGGGAATGTAACAAGAGCTCAGGCGGCCGTTGTTATGTACAAGATACTGTATCACGATTAAAGGCTCTGATAATTCTGCTCACAAAAGAGTGCGAGTGGATTACTTTATAGGAAGGTGGTTATGAGATGAAAAAGGTTTTCCAACTAATATCCATGATATTGGTGTGCACTGTCTTGTTAACAACTGTGCTGGGGCTGACTGCATTTGCCGGTGACGACACCATTATCGTGTCAGGCCTAAATGGTGACGCCACACGTATAGAAAAGGGCACATCAATGATATTGGTGGCATCCGGCGTTTCTCAGGGAAAAGCTGTAACCTGGTCGGTTACAGACCTTGATGGGGCTGAAACAGATTTAGCCTCAGTTGAGCCAATAAGTACTTATTCATGCATATTTAAAGCATCAAAAAGTGAATATGGTACCGTCAAGGTTACAGCGACCCAAAACGATGCCTCAGGTATTGAAGGAGAGATAATCATCCGGATTACAAACGAAAACCTTGTAACTGTGGATGATGCAGACAGCTCCATAACATATGTAAGTTCAGGTAGCGGTGTCGAATGGACACAGATCGAAAACAGCGGATATTATCTCGGGACAGGAAAAAGCGTTATACCTCCTGAGGATGGCAGCTATTCAGATTCCGAACCGGCATACGCAGAGTTTACATTTACCGGTACCGGGATTCAGTGGATAAGCGAGAGTAATTATTTCTGCGGTGTTGCAGAAGTATACATTGACGGAGAGAAGGTATCCACTGTTGACTCTTTCACAGCGCCGAGGATTATCAACCAGTTTGTCAATTTCAGCATGGAAGACCTTCCCTATGGTGAGCATACCATAAAGATAGTAGCTACAGGTTTGAAGAATGCCGCAAGTACTCAATATCCCGGGACATCAGTACTGATTGATGCCTTCAGATATATTACCGAAGCCCCACAGGCTCAGCCGATAGCGGTTCTTACCGGTCCGGACAGTGTAAAGCCGAATGCTTCCTTTACTTTGTCATTATCTGTGGATAATGTACCACAAGATCTGTATGCTGAAAGAATAACCCTGAGCTATGACCCTGAAGTATTTGAGTATGATGCGGAAGTAACAACAGGCGATGATATCATCGGTATGCGACTTGATCCTATTCAGGGAATCTTAGACATAGCCGCAGCAAATATTAATGGAGTACAGGGAAGCAGTGTAACTATAGGAAATATTGGTTTTAAGGTGAAAGCAGGAGTAAAAAATACATCAAGCACCATCTCTGTCACAAATGCAGAATTGGGCATAGGTCCCGACGGTGAATTGATGGAGGCAGGTCTGACCAGTAAGAC
>FZPS01000167.1_pt29 | contig 11624 bp, 5 predicted proteins | sample 1817821 | NCBI WGS metagenome assembly FZPS01 (sample SAMEA104158645, study PRJEB21678) | metagenome | place: Germany | collected 2015-04-21 | reverse complement strand
TGAGATGCTTTCGCATACCGTTGCCGTACAGGCCCCAACCCACCCGCCGAAAGGCTTACCGATAGCTGATCTGGTACTGGCTTCCACTGCTTCCCGGGAGTAAGCTTGTGCTGTGGTCGAAAATGTGCCACAGAAAGGCTGTTTGGTGGAAGAGTTTCTACCACAGTTTTGAGCGTAGGCTCCAAAATGGTAGAGTCTCGCCCACCTGGAGGCTCAAAGGTGGAAGGTTTTCTACCATGATCAGGCGTTAAGGTGGTAGGATATCGACCACCACGCCTGCCATAATCTTACAAATCAGGGTTTGGTGGTCGAAACTCGCCCACATTTTCTGAAAAGGTGGGCGAAAAACTGCCACATTTTCCAAAAACGTGGTAGGAATTCTACCACCTGAGCCCCAAAAAGGCCCCAAAATCCGCTTGAAGCCTGAAAATGTGGTCGATTCTCTACCACCTGAGCCGGTTTAGGTGGTTCAAAATCTTCCATTTATGAGCGTTTGCTCGAAAAAATCGGAAAGTGTGGTCGAAATTGTGCCACCTCTTCGAGGAAAGGTGGTTGAAAACCGTCCATTTATGAGCGTCTGCTTGAAAGAATCGTAAGGGGTGGGCAGGATTGTGCCACCGTTTGCCAGAAACGTGGTTGAAAACCGCTCATTTGTGAGCATTTGCTCTAAACATCCGATCGGGTTCGCGGGCTAATGTATGGCCGATGTAGGGCTAATGTGGGGCTAACGGGAGGCTAATACGGAGCTAATATGAATCCGATCGGGTTCGGGGGCTAATGTGGGGCCGATGTAGGGCCAGTGTGGGGCTACTGCGGGGCCGATGTAGGGCCAGTGTGGGGCTAATGTGGGGCTAACGTGAGGCTGATATGGAGCTAATATGACTGAACCAGGAGCCCAATGAAATGCGGTAGAAATCCGCCCACCGCATGCTGTAACAAGACAGTGACATGAGGCTTGACCCTAGTTATAATTAGCATGTGCGGGCACTACGCATCCGATCTGCAAGTCAATGCACAGGCAACGATCAAATCGTAGGGATTACCTAGGTGTTGCAAAGATGCTATGACACCGTACTATACCGCCTGGTTAGGAGGAATCGCGTTGCAGAACACATGTGGCAAAGGCAAAGCCAAACAAGGCAGATGTTGTAAAGCCAATAGGAATCAGGAGACATCTTGTGTAGAAAGACAGATGAAGAAGACATGTAGAACCGAGAAAACAATACCGGAGATATCCGGCCAAGAAGGATCAATGCAGATAAGCCCTGGCGCAGCAGAAGCATCACGCAGAACGCCTGAAAACGGATCAGGACTCAAGAAGCTATACAGCGGTAAGACCAAGGATGTGTTCTTGCAGGAAGACGGCAATGTGCTACTTTATTTCAAAGATGCTGTAACCGGAACAGAAGGCCGGATCGATTCAGGCGGAAATGAGGTTATCGGCGAAGTAGCAGGTAAAGGCAACGCATCCTTCCGCCTGACGCTTTACTTCTTCGCTCTCCTACAGAAGGCAGGAATACCTACGCACTTCCTCGAGACCGGCCCGAAGGAGAACACAATCATCGTAAGGTCTGCACGCTCCTTCAACCTGGAGGTCATCTGCAGAGAAAAGGCATGGGGGAGCTTTGTCCGCCGCTACGGGCAGTATGTAGAGGAAGGCAAACCGCTACCGTCTCTTGTGGAGTTTACACTGAAAGATGATATGCGGGGAGACCCTCTAATCACTGAAGATGCCCTTGTCGCGCTGGGTATCGTGTCCCGAGAGACAGTAGATTACATGAAAGACACTGCAGAGAAGGCAACTGCCGTCATCAAGAACGACCTGGCTGCTCGCGGCCTGGAGCTCATCGACATCAAGTACGAGTTCGGTGAAGTAGACGGGCAAGCAGTAATCATTGACGAAGTGTCCGGTGACAGCATGCGGGTTGCTAAGGATGGCAAGGTGCTGTTGCAAAAGGAACTGGCTGCAGCGATCCTCGGGGATAAGCTTAATTATGACTTTTTTGGCTTTTCCTTTGAGTTATAGCAGAACTCTTGAACTCAGCTTTCACACTTCGCTGTTACAGGACTGTTTTGCTGTGCTACCTATGGCCACTTCCCGTTTTGCAGCCGCGGCACTCCGTCTTTTGGCCTCATGAGATGTGGATGTGCCTATTATGATTACGCTGCGACAGAATGCGAATACACCTTATTTATGATCACAATTCATAATCAAACGAGGAGGCAGGTCTTGTCTTGCTAAAGACTCACCGCCTCCCCGTCACTTAGGCTGCTCTTAATCTAAGGCTCAGAGTTAGACTAAGACTGAGTCTGACTCTAAGTCTAGGTCTAGCCCTAAGTCTAGGTCTCACTCTAAATCCGAGTCTTGCCTCAGCCTTTAAAGTGTTACAGACGTTCGTAACCCTCGGGTATCTCAAAGAGACACGGGCACAACTGTTCTTCCTCGATGTTAAGAACCTCTATTATAACCTTAACTTGACCTGTCGCATCTGCTTCTTCAACCCTCAAGGGGTAATCCAGGTCACGCGCTACCCAGAATGTGGAGATTCCCATTTCGGGGTCTGCGTAGATATATCGGATGACATCGCACTCGTAACCTCGCACCGTCTCAGTACCGAGATCAACTTCTTCGTATTCATCATCTTTAATGTAGATAGGACTCTCATCAGCAGATGCTTCAATATACTTGTTGTCTGGCAAGAGTGTCCAGGCGGCTTCTTGACTGGCATCAATTATAGTAACTACGGTGCCAAACTCAGTATCCCACTCAAATCGCTGCAGCATATCTTTGACATAGACCTTCCCGGACATTTCGACGGTCGCCCCTCTCATGACTACTTCAGCTGAAAACTCAGCCGAAAAGACGAATGGGGAGAACAACAATACACACGCTAACGTGATGACCGCCGTACCTATTAATCTCAGTCTCATGAACCTCGGCCTCGGTATCTTCAAATCCATCCCCCCTGCATGTGTACAGTTGGTCAATGACCTCAATCCAGGGAACGAGCTCCCTAGTCTTTGCCGGTTTCTCCGCGTTCCGCGTGGCACCTTAAGCCATACATGTTCTCCGAGCTGTCAACAGCAACAGACAACACTAAAATCATGCAAGGAGCAGCGCAGGGAGAGAGGATGTGCTCTAACTAGCATGTGTCTTCTCCCTACGCGTCCCATAACACCTAGGAGGCTTCCTTGCTACAGGTTATTCGCCTATGCTAAGTGCTCTTACCAGGTATTCTCCTATGCTAAGCGCTCTTACCGGACATTTGCCTATGCTAAGTGCTCTTACCAGCCGAAGTCTTCTTCGGTGAGGTCGAACTCTTTTTCGAATCTTCCGCCGGTAAGCTCTACATCTCTCATCACCCACATGGCGCCGCGGTAATTGGTCATTTCGAAGTCATAGACTCCTTCGATGAGGTCTCCTTGGAAGACCCCGGGAATAGTCTCCTCCAAGTCCCGGATATAGTCTTCGGTCTCCGCATCGTACACAAGAATCCTGATATCATCTACTGTGGCCGGTCGCCCGTTATAAGTAACCTTAAGCCTAACATCACATTTCCTGCCAAAGTCCAGAATCTTCTCGAACGTTTCACCTGCTAGAACTTCTACGTCTCTGAACCATATCTCTCCCTGGCCGAACATGGTGCCTAGATTCAACACGACTAGGTCGTAAACGCCTTCCTTGATTTCTCGTTCAAATATGCCCTCTTCTATCTGCTCGAGATCGAAGATATATTCATCGCCATATGTGCCCGCCTCATACACCATCACCCTGGAGTAATAGTCTGCGTAAGGCTTTCCGTCTACAAACATCTCGAACCGGATCTTTCCCTTTCCTCCCAGATCAATGACCTGCTCATACATCTCCCCGGACCTGACTTCTACGTCTCTAATCCACCTATCTCGGAATCCCGTGCCTATGTCGATAAGATACAGGTCATAGAGCCCTTCTTCGCACCGCGCCTCAAACACGCCTTTCTCCACTTCTTCAAGGTCGAAGATAAATTCTTCTGTGCCTGCATGATACACCATGACCCGAGTATAACCGTCCAGGTCGGAATACGGCTTGCCGTCCAAGATAAATTTGAGCCTGATCTTGCTGGGACCTATGACGATCTCTCGCTCCACTGTCTCCCCGGCTCTCACCAGCACCTCGCGCAGCCACCGCTCGGCAAGACCCTGGATTCTCGGGATGGCCAGGATATCATAGCTTCCTTCCAGAACACCTGCTTCAAATACGCCGCGCTCGCCTGGGACTTGCTCAAACTGCCCAATGAGTCTGTCATTCTGGTAGAGCTCAAGATTCACTTCGTTGCTGGGTCTGTCCTCGATAATCGCTTTTACCACGATACGTCCAGGCCGTTGGAAAGCAAGCTCTATAACTTTGGTTTCGCCGCGCTGAACTTCAATCCCCTCGACTCCCAGGCTCTGCTGAGGCCGGGACCTGTAATCGCACCTCAAGTCGTAAACCCCGGGCTGGACTCTGATGGACAACCTATCTCCCTCAGACACGAGCTCCCCGTGGTCTCTGCCGTCCCTGAAAATCCTGGCGGAAAGCGAAGACGGAGGTATTGCCCTTCCACCTGCAGTTGCGTAAAGGACAATCTTGCCTGTGGAGGTTCCGAAGTCCAGGCGGACCCTTGTCGTCTCGCCTCCTTTAAGAGCGACATTGGCCTCGCTTACCTCTATAGGCTCGCCGTCTATTACTAGCTTGCCTGTGACAGTGTAAACGCCTTCTGCCGCCGAAAGGCGCAAGACGTCTCCAGCTTTAGCTTTTACCTCGACCTCGGCAGGCCTACCTGATGCATCGAGGACTTGGATCTCAGTCTGCGCTGTGACGTTCTTTCCGTCAGCCCATGCCTCCACCTCCAGCGACGGCGCGGCAACTACTTCAACCATGATAGAGCTTAACGCATCTCTCAGGCTTGCTCTGTCGTTGGCTGAGAAATAGTGCCCTATGCACCGCACCTTCTCTTCAGCCTTAGCGGACAGCGCAAATCCCACCACGTAGGGCTTCAAGATAATTCCCTGGTCTTGCAGCTGTTGCGAGATGGCGCACGGATTCGCAAGGCAGCTCTCTTCTCCGTCTGTCACAAGGACAATAACGTTTCTTCCGTCTTTGCCTTGAGGGAAATCCTTTGCCGCTTCTCGTAATGAGTATCCTATCGGTGTCATCCCTTTCGGGCTCAAAGATTCAACAACCTGCAAGATCGAAGCTCGCACCTTGCCCACGGGCCCGAAGTCCACCATAAGTCCTGAATCCTCACACGCACTCTTCCCCGGCAACTGAGAACCGTATACTCGCAAGGCAATTTCGAGCATAGGGTCATCGTCCAAGCTTTCTACAAGTTCCTTCAGAACTTCCTTTGCCACATCCATTCTGGTATAGCTGCCTTCCACTTTATCCTTCATACTGCTGGACGCGTCAATAATAAACTCGATGTAGGTCTTCCCTTCAGGCTCAGCAGCATATACAAAGCTTGCTGCCGCTGCCAGCATCAAGACCAATACTACTTGAAGGATCACCTTGTACCACAGATTTCTCCGAGACAATCTCATTACCGGACTCGCCCCCCTTGTCATACTCATTCATCGATATAAACTAACAGAGCATTGCTGATATCACGTCCCGGCCTTGTAATGTAGCTATTCTTATAGACCAGGCCGCTTGAAGCTCCGCCGTCGAGATTCATGGCATCCACCGCTCCGAGGGGTTTCATTATCTCCGCCAGTTCAGCCATATTCGCGCCGGGCACAGTAACGAGGAGCAGATCGCCTGATTCAGTAATGCCAAGGGCTGATCTGGGGTTGGACTGTGTTAGGATCTTCGCTTCTGTAAAACCTTCAGCTTTAGCCGCGTCAACACTGAATACGATATTTCCGTCCTTAACCAGTCTCGGCCCTGCACCGATACCATCTGCAACATCCAACCAGAACTCAACCGGTGAATCCGAATACTCTATGTCGAAACGTAAATATGCCCCGGCACCTACGTAAAAACGCTGTGCCAGAGGCTCCTCACTGCCCCTGAAATTGGCAACGAAACCGGATTCAGGGATCTCCTGCTCGCCGGAACCGATACGAACCACCTTGAAATCATCGACTACCACGGATATTCCATCGCTGACGCCTGTCGTCTCACCTCGCCATCGGTTGTAAACTATGACACTGTTTGAAGAAGTAGGTGTTCGATTGATGAAGTAAGCGTACCAGTTGTTGGGCCACACCTCGGAACCGTCAATACCACCGACAATTTTGAGCCTCAGCGGTTCCATTGTTGTCCTCTTATCCCAAGTTATCGCAAAGACAGTGCCTGTATTGCCCTTATGAACAATCTCACCGTCGGAGAAAATGGTTCCGACAGGATCCTTAAACCGGCCTTTCTCATAGGCGTTAAAAAAGGTTCCGTTGATGGCAGCCACAGCACCTTTTCTGCGGGCAAGGCTTAAGAGGTCCTCTGTGAGCCCTACCCTATCCTGCCCTAGGCCTACACCTACCCGAACTCTAGGGTCGGCCAGTGCGACTCTGACCACGTTACAAGTGACAGTCCGGTTTTTCAGCCTGACTTCTACCGTTTCGCTGACTACAGGATCTCCGGGTCCTTCAGCTTCCACCAGGCATACTGAACTGATGCGGTTAAGCCCCACAATCAAACTGAGTACACACAAAAGGCCTACTAACACCGGTAGCAGTAGGCCCCTAACCCCGGCACTTCTGCTATCCTTTCTTACGGAGCTTCCAGCCATGTATTTCCCCTCACTTCTATCCCTAGGCACGCCGGACCCGGCTATTACTCCACGGAGTTTGCTCAAGCAGCAGTATTCTTCATATGATTACTGCAGCGGGTAGGTGCATATCCCTCATTGACTGCATATCATCTAGGAACTTTGAGTCCTGATACCGAGCTCATTGTGCGAGGCCTTCTGTGCTGCCTGCTACTTTGCGGCCAGCTAAACCTTGGTGAGTAGCAAAGCCGGATAGGATTCATTCATTCATTCATTCACAAGATGATTTTATAATCACCACCTGACCAAAATATGACCAAAATCTTTACACCGGCTCTCAGCAGGCGGTAGGAAAACGACGCTATATGGAGAACGTTATTTCTATACCAATAGTTCGAATCTTCCTGCATAGTCCGGCTAGTTAGGGGCGGTGCAACAGTGTCAGGGGTAATGGAGACTAAACTCATACCGCCTGAACTCAGGCATAAACTGGTTGATAGGCCTCGTCTGCTCAGAGTGTTCTCTGATCTCAGAGGCAGGAAAGGGGCCTTTCTCGTTGCACCGGCAGGCTACGGGAAAACCAGCCTTTTGCTCCAAGCCCTTCGTGCCGCCGGTATACCTATTGTCTGGTACAGATTGGACGCTCATGACAACGACCTCTGTGTCTTTGTCCGGCACCTTGAGGCAGGCCTCAAGAAACGTCTTGGAAGCTCTGATCATGAAATGCCCGGCTTGCGTAAGGCGAAATCCGTTGCAGATAGTTCAGTTGTAGAGCAATCGGTTGTGAAGCAATCAGCTGAAGGGCAATCAGTTGAAGAGCGATCAGTTGTGCAGAACACAGGTGCAGATCGATCAGCTGCACAGCAATCGGCTATACACGGATCAGTTGCTCATCGTTCAGCTGCAGATCAATCGGATGCACAGCAATCACCTACACAGGGATCAGTTGCTCATCAATCAGCTGCAGATCGATCAGCTGCAGATCAATCAGCTGCAGATCAATCAGCAGAACGGCAATCAGCTATACAGCGATCAGTTGCAGACCAATCAGCTGTAGACAGATCACTGGAACGTTCCTTGGTAAGCTCATTCACAAACTATCTTGCAGCTTGTGCTCATGATGGGTTAGTCATAGTGTTAGATGACTGGCATACTGTGCGTGACCCGGGGATTCACAGTTTTGTCAAGGCTCTTTTCCTTCATCTCCCTCCTGGAATTCACATGGCCATTTCAAGCCGCACCTCCCTTCCCACGTCGTTTTCTCCATTGCTTATCCGGGGGCAAGCTGTTGTTTTGAGCGCTCCGGAGCTGAGCTTCAATGTGGAGGAGATCAGAGCCTTCGTCAGTCAAGATTTCAAAGAGGCGCGTCATCGTGTGCCACATCAAGCCATCCTGGATTTTCAACAGCTCACAGGCGGGTGGCCGGCAGCGTTAACACTTCTTGAGGATGAGAGCCTTCATACATGGATTGATTCGAATTCCTTTTCCCTGGATGCCCACCACTTAGACAGTAGAATCCGTCAGATCTATGAATATCTCGAGACTGAGGTCCTCAATGAGCAGCCCGATGATATAAGAAGGTTTCTCCTGGCCACCTCAGTGTTGACTTCATTGACACCTGAGAAATGTGACAACCTGCTAAGCATAACCGATTCCGCCCGAATCCTGGATTATCTGAACCTTCAGCAACTGTTCATAGTCCCTCTTGAGGGAGACAAGAATGCCTACCGTTATCACGAACTCTTTCGCAGGTTCCTTCTGAACCGGTTAGGGCCGGCACGAAAAAGCATGTTAATAGAGGCAGGTCAAAAGGCAAGACAAGCCGGTGAGTTTGAGGAGGCAGCCGAGTACTTCTCCTTTGCCGAGGCAGAAGAAGACACTCTTTCAGTTATTAAGGAGCTTATCAGGCAAGACCTCCATGCAGGCCGTTGGCAAGCAGCTAGAAAACGGCTAAAACGCATTTCCGCGGTGGACTTAGCCTCTGATCCCTGGTTGTCTCTTTATAAGGCACACACGGAGTTCTCCAGAGGGAAACTGGTTGATGCCGAAACTTGGGTAGTCAGGGCAAACCGCATGTTTGAAAGCTCCGGTGAACGCTTAGGGCTCTCTGAAGGACAGGTGCTTATGGCACAGATCTTGCGTAGCCGCGGCCTCTTCCACGAGAGCATGGAATCCTTGGATCAGGCTTGCAAACACCTAACAGAGCAAGAAATAAGAGAGCATTCTCAAATTACGCTTGAACGGGCACTGAACCTATTTATGATAGGTGAGCCGGATCAGGCAATGACATTGCTGATTAATGCTTTCCGGCAAGCTCAGGAACAGAATGATAGCCTTGCTCTGGCATACATAGCTGAGACTCTGGGCAACCTTAGCTACATTCAAGGAGACTGTCAAGAAGCATTGCGCGTATTTGAACTGGGTGTTGAGGCACACCCCGAGTTCAGGCTGCCAGGCTACTGGCTCGAAGAAGGCCGTTGCTGGATCTACTTGGGATGGGGTCAGTTGGACAAAGCTCTTCGTCATGCCAAAACGAACCTTGAAGCAAGGAAAAGGTTTGACCCCGCCGGGACGCTTCCTGCAGCATATGGTTACGTAGGCTGTGTTTATACAGAGCTGGGAGAATTGAAACTTGCAGAGAACCATTACAGGAAAGCGCTTGAACTGGGAGAGGATTTTTCCGTTCGTGCTTTCGCCAAAGCCCATCTTGCACGATGTCTGGGTCTCCAAGGGCGCTGGGCAGAAGCTTTAAGCGCAGCAAAAGAAGTCCTTGACGAAGTTGACAAAGGATCGATTCTGCAAGCGATATGCAAAGTTATTGTGTCCACCGTCTTCATCCAGGTAGGCGATCCTCTGGGAGCCAAATCCCTGCTTGAAGATGCAATCAAGTTTATGGACAGATGCGGAATGTCAGGCCAGCCGGCGTGCAATGCATGCGGCCTGCTAAGCGGCGTTTTGTTCTCAATGGAGGATACATCAGACGCCGAGATATCAGCGGCTAGGGATTACGCCAGGCGTCACATTACCATTGCTGCCCGAATGAATTACGTCCAGAACCTCCTTATGAAGGCAGATGACTTGTACGACGCAGTCCTGGGGGAGTGTTTGAAAAGCGGGTTTGAAGTCGATTTCTGTCAAAGGCTTCTCGTCCAAAGAGGGGTGCGTTCGCTGAGACTCCTTACTGAACTGGCAGCGGACAATGATCCCAAAGTGCGCCTGCGGACAGTGGTCCCCCTGGCCGACATCGGCGGAAAACCGGCGACAGATATCGTGAAATCCTTGACGCACGACTCTGACCCGCAAGTGCGGCAGAGTGCGGCTGCAGCCGCAAGACGCTTTGTCAAAGTAGAGGCAGGAGGAGCTCGGTCTGGAGATGAGCCCCCATTGCAGGTTCTCACCCTGGGCCCTCTCCGAATCATTGTGCAAGGAAAGGAGATAACGGCACTACACTGGCGCACCACGAAAGCCAGAGATTTGCTCGCCTATCTGGCCCATCGGATCGAACCGACAAGCACAGAGCAGGTCCTTGACGCTCTGTGGCCTGGGGTTGAAACGAAGAAGGCGTTGACGTCCTTTCACAGTACTATGTATCGGCTGAAACAAGCGCTTCGCCATGTATATCCCTATCCCGGAGATTTCGTCCTGCACAGTGGGAAGCGTTATCAATTGAATGAAAGCCTCATTTCCACTGATCGCCGGCGCTTTGAGAAGCTTGCTGCCGGTGTCTTGAGAGAAGAGGTATCCACAGAGACAGTTCCTTATCTGGAAGAAATGGTCTCGCTTTATCGTGGTGAGTATCTCGCAGACCTTGATTACGTATGGGTCATTCAAGACCGTGAACACCTGCAGCAGCTCTACAGCGATGTAAGCATAAAGCTTGCGCAGTATTATTTCAAGGAAGGTCAATACTCTGAGGTTATTAAGTATCTACGTCCGCTTACCGCAGCCAATCCCGTTTCTGAAGAATTATGCTGCCTCCTAATGAAGGCTTATGCAGGGATTGGAGACAAGCGGGCGATTGCAAAACAATATCGAGCCCTAAGAACAGCGCTGGCAGAGGAGTTGGGGCTTTCCCCCTCTGCCGCAACAAGGAACCTATACTATCGTCTATGTAGGAATTAGATGATCATTTCTGTAGGGATCAGGTGATTGTTTCTGGAGAGTATAATCGCTTCTGTAAGGATCAGATACTTGTTTCTGTAGGGATTCTATAATTGTTTCTGTAGGGATCAGGCAATCGTCTCTGTGAGGATAGAATGACTCAGTAAGGCCTTTTCGAACACACCTTCCTATTCGAACACATCTTCGGTTTTTTTGAGCAAACGTTCATAAATGAGCGGTTTTCAACCACCTTTCCTCGAAGAGGTGGCACAATTTCGACCACACTTTCCGATTTTTTCGAGCAAACGCTCATAAATGGAAGATTTTGAACCACCTAAACCGGCTCAGGTGGTAGAGAATCGACCACATTTTCAGGCTTCAAGCGGATTTTGGGGCCTTTTTGGGGCTCAGGTGGTAGAATTCCTACCACGTTTTTGGAAAATGTGGCAGTTTTTCGCCCACCTTTTCAGAAAATGTGGGCGAGTTTCGACCACCAAACCCTGATTTGTAAGATTATGGCAGGCGTGGTGGTCGATATCCTACCACCTTAACGCCTGATCATGGTAGAAAACCTTCCACCTTTGAGCCTCCAGGTGGGCGAGACTCTACCATTTTGGAGCCTACGCTCAAAACTGTGGTAGAAACTCTTCCACCAAACAGCCTTTCTGTGGCACATTTTCGACCACAGCACAAGCTTACTCCCGGGAAGCAGTGGAAGCCAGTACCAGATCAGCTATCGGTAAGCCTTTCGGCGGGTGGGTTGGGGCCTGTACGGCAACGGTATGCGAAAGCATCTCA
>FZPS01000004.1_pt103 | contig 11627 bp, 4 predicted proteins | sample 1817821 | NCBI WGS metagenome assembly FZPS01 (sample SAMEA104158645, study PRJEB21678) | metagenome | place: Germany | collected 2015-04-21 | reverse complement strand
GCTTTATTGTATATGGAAATAAGACAAGTTTAATTATGCAAAATTTACCCTACAATAGGCCCAAACCTGTTCAAAGCATACTATCAAAAAGAGGAAGTAAAGAATTTTAAGAATGAATGAAAAGCAATTGACTGAAAAACCTTGTGATATGTCGGCATCATATTTGGCAACAAATATGGAGCATGAATCTAAAAAAAAACAACCTTGTCCTTTAAATCCATGGACAGCTGAGCTTGAAAAAACAATAAAAAAAGCATATGAGTTTTTTGAAGAAGCAAGTCGAAAAAAAAAGACTGTGCCACAGGCTGCAGAATGGCTTTTGGATAATTATTATATAATCGAAGAAGCCTTTGCCCAGTTTAAAGAAAACATACCTCTTTCTTTTTATAAAAAATTACCTATTGCTAAGGTGCAGGAATCGCCCTGCTTGCCTCGAATTTATTTTCTTTCAGCAGGAATTTTGCTTACAAATCAGGGACGTCTCGATATAGAGGGTATAAAAACCTATGTGAATGAATTTCAAAAAACAATTCCGCTGACAATCGGGGAGCTTTGGGCTATACCGACTATGATGCGCTTTAAAATTCTTGAGGGGCTTGCGTCTTCTCTGTCTATACTTATAGATAAAAAATATGAAAGCAAAAATGTTTTTCCCTTTTCCTTTGAAAATGCCGAAAAAGAAATTGCGTTTTTAGAAGCCGCAGACTATGTAAGCGTTTTTATTTTAAGTTTACGTATGATAGCAAACCAAGACTGGAAAGTTTTTTTTGAAGACTGTAGCCTTGTCGAAAAAAAACTACGAAAAGATCCAGCAGGTTTTTATGATAAAATGGATTTTGCTACAAGAAATAGCTATAGAAATGAAATAGAAGAACTGGGGAAGGGCTCAGCTCTTGCAGAAATAGAGGCGGTAGAAAAATGTCTTGAACTCGTTGAAAAAGGAAGTGATTTTCAAGAACGGACTGTAGGTTATTATCTTATTGATTTGGGAAGGGAAGAGCTTGAAAAGGAACTTGCATATAAACCTGCCGCTAAAAAAAAGCTAAAACACTGGCTGAAAAAACGGGCGAGTGCTTTTTTCCTTTTAACAAACTTCTTTGGAAGTCTTTTTTTAAGCGCGTCCCTGGCTTTTATATGCTGGCTTTTTGGCGCCAAAATAGCGGAAGTTTTTTTTGCATTCTTTTTATCGCTTGTGCCGTTATCTGCATTTGTTTCCGTTGTGGTAAATCGCTTTGTGTTGCGACGGGTAAGTCCCAAAATATTACCCAAGCTTAATTTGAGTGAGGGGGTACCGGAAGAGTTTCTGTCCATTGTTGTTATTCCGACCTTGGTTGGAAGTGAAGCTGATGTCGAAATGCTTTTGCGAAAAATAGAAATACAGTACCTTGGCAATATCGATAGAAATATCTACTTTGCTCTTTTAACAGACTTTACCGACGCAAAAAGTGAAAGTCTTTCAACTGACGAAGCTATTCTTACACGGCTGACAGAGGGGATAGACCAACTCAATGAAACCTACAGTGAAGGAGACTATAAACCCTTTTTTGTTTTTCATAGAAAGCGACTTTTTAATAAAAGTGAAAATTGTTTTATGGCCTGGGAGCGAAAACGGGGGAAACTTGAAGAGTTTAATCGTCTTATTTTGGGCGATGCAAATACAAGCTATTATGTAAAGCATGGCGATGTGGGTGTTTTACCGAAGATTCGCTATGTAATTACCCTCGATGAAGATACGCTTTTACCAAATGGAAGTGCAAAACGACTCATAGGTGCTATGGCACATCCTTTAAATCGAGCGGTATTTGATGAGAAAACGGGACAGCTTATAAAAGGCTATTCTATTATACAGCCGCGACTACAAGTCTGGCCTATTGAAGCAAATTATTCGCTTTTTACACAGGTGTATTCTGGAGACCTTTCTTTGGACCTTTACAGCCTCGCTGTTTCCGACCTGTATCAAGATTTATTTAGAGAAGGGATTTTTGTGGGTAAGGGTATTTATGACGTAGTGGCTTTTGAAAAAAGTCTTGAAAATAAAATACCAGAAAACAGGCTTCTCAGTCATGATTTATTTGAAGGCATTCAAGGGCGCTGCGCTCTTGCAAGCGATATTGTTCTGTATGAAGGTTATCCGTCTCATTATGTTGCGTATATGAAGCGCTCTCATCGTTGGATTCGAGGGGATTGGCAGTTAGTTCCATGGCTAAAAAAAAGAGTGCGAGGACGAGATGGGAAAAAGTATAAAAATACAATTTCTCGAATCAACCGGTATAAAATATTTGATAACTTGCGACGCAGTCTCATACCTTTTTTTGTTATGCTCTTGCTTTTTGCAAGCTGGTTTTATTTGCCTGGTCCAAAAATACTTTGGATTTTTCTTGCACTTACACCCTATCTACCGAGCATTTTCTTTAGTTTTATAGATTCACTTTTTGGGCCAAAAGAAAGTGATGGCCCTCGTGGCGATGTAAAAATAAATCGGCAAGCGTTTTTACGAACATTTTTTGAATTGAGCTTTTTACCTCACAAAACCTTCGTTAGCCTCGATGCTATCATTAGAACGCTTTGGAGACTTTCTTTTTCTAAAAAACATTTGCTAGAATGGGTTTCTGCTGCCCAAAACGAAAAAAGATATGGCAAAAAAGATATGGCTTCTATTATTTTAAAAGTGTTTTTTCCCACACAAGTGTTTAGCCTCCTTGTTTTTTTTGTCGCTTTCTTTTTTGCACCTACACAGATTTTTTATCTTCTCCCCTTTGTTTTGCTTTGGTTTTTTGCACCTTTTATAGCAATACGAATAGGTAAGGCGCAAGAACACAAAACAGAAAAACTTACAGAAAATCAAGATAGGCTTTTGCGCCGTCTTTCACGAAATACCTGGCTCTTTTTTGAACATTTTGTTGGGCCAGAAGATAACTGGCTTCCACCTGATCATTATCAGGAATCGCCACGGGGTATCGTTGCTCATCGAACTTCACCGACAAATATAGGGCTTTTGCTTTTATCAAGCCTATCTGCTTTTGATTTTGCCTATTTTGGCCACCTTGAATTGTATACGCGATTACAAAACTGTTTTGACGGCATGAAGGGCTTAGAGCGTTACAGAGGGCATTTTCTTAACTGGTATGATACAAAATCTTTGTCGCCATTGAATCCGCGCTATGTTTCAAGCGTTGACAGTGGGAATTTGGCCGCAAGCATTATGATCGCTGCGCAAGCGCCAAAAGATGTTTTACAAAAACCAGTCATTCGTCTTGCGGGGCTTTTGGACAGCCTTGATTTGCTTTTTGATTTTTCTCGAAGTCTTTCTCTTCCAAAAAAAAGCGAAGATTTAGAAAAAAACCTTCTTGCTTTGATGAAAAACATTCAAGCCATTGATGAGGAAGACAGTGATTTTCCCGTGCAGTTAAAAAAATTACTCGTCGATGAGCCCAAGAAACTTGAGGAAGGGCTTGAAAAGCTCATACACAAATCTCGTCAAGAAATAGATACAAATCTTTTGCAAAGCCTTTCTACATGGGTGGATCGTTGTTTGCGTCATATGCGAAATGTACAGCTTGATATAGAGCGCTATATTCCGTGGACTTTTGCCTTTGCAGATATTCCTGAAGAATTGGAAGCGGTTCTTTCCAACAATGAAATTTCTGATCTATGGTTGCGTCTTGAAAAAACGCTGGTTTTCAATCCTCCTTTTGAAGCAATTCCAAAAATAACCGTAAATGCGCTTATTATTCTTGATGATTTAATGCCACTTGTTAAGACAGAGATTTTTGTAAGTTGGTTTGAAAATCTACGAGAAAAAATACAAGAAAGCCATATTGCTTCTAGAAGTCTCATTTCAGATTTTAGCGAGTTTTCAAAAACGGCTGATCTTTTGGTGCGAGAAATGGATTTTAGCTTTTTATTCAATACGCAGCGAAAGGTTTTTCATATTGGCTATAATCTTGATTCTGGACAAATGGATGAAAATTATTACGACTTGCTTGCCTCTGAAGCGCGCATTGCAAGTATTGTTGCGATAGGTAAGGGTGATGTGCCGAGTAGTCATTGGCTCCATATGGCACGTCCCCTAACAAAGCATGCAGGAAAACAGCTTCTCCTTTCATGGAGTGCAACTATGTTTGAATATCTCATGCCTCTACTATTTATGAAAACATATGAAAATTCCCTTCTTTCGCAAAGTTGTACGCTTGCCGTTGAAAAACAAATTGCCTATGGGAAAGAAAAAGGAACGCCCTGGGGTATTTCGGAATCTAGCTACTATCATTTTGATGCATCGGGAGTGTATCAGTACAGGGCCTTTGGTGTTCCTGGTCTTGGCTATAAACGGGGGCTTGGGGAGGATCATGTTATTGCCCCCTATGCAAGTATTTTGGCGCTCCCAATTGCTCCGAAGGCTGTTTTGCAAAACCTTATGCAGCTAAAAAAGAAAGAGGCTTGGGGGTTTTACGGGCTTATTGAATCCCTCGATTTTACAAAACGGCGTTTACAACCAGGGCAGAACTTTGCCTTAGTTAAAACTTATATGGCGCATCATCAAGGCATGATTTTATTAGCGCTTTCAAATTATTTTAACAATAATAAACATATCGCACGGTTTCATGCTGATCCGCGAATTAAAAGCCTTGAGTTCTTACTACAGGAACAAAATCCGAAATCTGCGCGTGTTGAACATCCACATCCGCAAAGTCTTGGGCTTGTGCATCCTATTAAATCTATTATCCCAATGGAATCCTGGCCTATTATTTCCTCTCTTCGCCAGCCGCAGCTGAATATGCTTACCAACGGAAATTACACTCTCATGATAAGTGCTTCTGGGGCAGGTTTTAGTCGGTGGAAGGGTACAGACCTCACACGATGGCGTGGCGATGCGAGTCTTGACAATCATGGTTCATGGATATATCTAAAAGATTTGGATAGCAATAAACTCTGGTCTCCAACAGCCCAACCTATGGGAGGAAATATTGAAAAGTCTCAGGTTTCGTTCTATCCTCATAAGGCGGTCTTTGAAGAAAACTTAAATGAAGTGCATACAAAAATGGAAGTTGCGGTTTTTCAAGATGCGGATGCTGAGTTGCGGTATATGGAGCTAACAAATGCAAATAATGAAAGACGAAATCTTTCGCTTACGAGTTATGGCGAAGTTATACTTACAAGCCAAGAAGCTGACAGTCGCCATCCTGCTTTTAATAAATTATTTATAGAAAGTGAATACATAGAAGACTATAATGCCTTGCTTATAAAAAGACGGCCTCGCTCAAAGGACGAAAAAACACTTTATTTTATACATCTTGTTCAAGGAGAAAAAGATGATTTTTCAGTGCATAGTTATGAAACAGATAGAAGTGTTTTTTTGGGTCGTGGTGGAAGTATTCAAAATCCTCATGCCCTTCAAGATGAAGAAAAACTTACAAAGACTTTGGGTTTTAGTTTAGATCCCATTTATGCCTTGCAAACGAAGCTAACATTAAAGCCCTATGAAACAAAGAAAATTGCTTTTATAAGTTTAGTTGCAGAAACGAAAAAAGAAGCGCTTCGTCTTGCAAGCCGTTTTCAGCAGTGGTACGGTATAGAAAAATCAAGAGAAATGCTTAGCCTCTATGCAGAAGAAGAGATAGAGCGTTTTGAACTATCCATAGAAAACTACCAGTTAAATGCAAAAATGCTTTCTGCTCTGCTTTATCCTTCACAAGCAATGAGAGCAAATGCTCAGATTCTCAGAAAAAATAAACTTGGACAAGCAGGTTTATGGCCCTTTGCGATATCTGGTGATTATCCTATCCTCGTCTTGAAACTTTCAAAAAACGGGACAGAATTATTGCAAGAGCTTTTGAAATCGCATTCCTTCTGGCGAAGGCGCGGTGTAAAGGTAGATTTTGTTATCCTTAATCAAAGGATTTCTGTGTATGAACAGGAACTTTCAAATAGCATATATCGCTTAGTGAATCAAAGCGGCAATGAAGGTATGATAAATCAGCGAGGTGGTATTTTCATCCTTCGTGAAGATCAGATGAATGAGGATGAGAAACTCCTTCTCTATGCTTCTGCTCGACTGATTTTGGAAGGGGAAGAAGGTTCACTTGAAAAACAACTCGAAAAATTTGCTTTAGAAACAATGCGTCTGCCTCGATTTGTTGCAGTTAAACCACCCTACTGGCTTAAAGAAGGAGGGCATCTTATTTCTCGCCCTGAAAACTTAGCCTTTGACAATGGTTATGGTGGTTTTAGCTCAGATGGTAGAGCCTATTCTATCTATCTTGAGGGATATGAGCAAACACCAGCTCCGTGGATAAATGTGATCGCCAATAAAGATTTTGGCTTTCTTGTTTCTGAGCGTGGTTTGGGAACAACCTGGGCGCTCAATTCGGGCGAAAATAGGCTTACCACCTGGCATAATGACCCAGTTTTAGATTCTCCATCCGAGGCTCTTTATTTACGAGATGAGGATACGGGACAAATCTGGAGTCCAACTCCGGGACCAAAACGAGACGGTGCACCGTATCTTATAAGACACAAGCCCGGAGCGAGTATCTTTGAACATAGTAGCTATGGCATAGTGCAAAAGCTAAGGCTTTTTGCCGATGTGGAAAAACCTATAAAAATGGTCCAACTGCAAATAAGCAATAAAACCGAAGAGACGCGAAGAATTACTGTTTCGTATTATGCAGAGTGGGTTTTAGGAGATTTACGAGAAAAACATGCAGCCTATATAATACCTGAGTTTGACTCAAAGCATTCAGCCCTTCTCGTGCAAAACCCCTATAATGTGCAATTTGCATCTCGAGTTGCTTTTTTAGCCTCTACTCGTGAATTGAACTGGGTTACCAGTGATCGACTTGAGTTTTTGGGAGCACGAAAAAGCTACGAGGAACCTTCTGCATTGAGTAGGCTTGGTCTTACGGGAAATGTAAGCCCAGGCTTTGATCCTTGTGCTGTAGTACAAAACCTTATTTGGCTTGCTCCAGGTGAAACAAAGGAAGTAACATTTTTACTTGGGCAGGGAGAAGATAGAGACAATGCCATCGAGCTTATACAAGAGTTTCAAGATATTCAAAATATTGAAAAAGCCTATCGTAGAAGCATAAAAAAATGGGAAGAAATACTTGGTACAATTGAAGTAAAGACTCCCGAAAAAACGATGGACATAATGCTCAATACCTGGCTTTTATATCAATCACTGTCTTGTAGAATGTGGGGGAGGACAGCCTTTTATCAATCGAGCGGTGCCTATGGCTATCGAGATCAATTGCAGGATAGTATGGCTTTTTTACATAGCAGTCCTGACATAGCCCGCGAACATATTCTTCGATCTGCCGCTTCGCAATTTGAAGAAGGTGATGTGCTTCATTGGTGGCATCCACCCACAACACGTGGCATTAGAAGCCGCATTGTTGACAATCTCTTGTGGTTGCCTTTTGTGACCGCCCGCTATATTTCTGTAACAGGAGACATGTCTATATTGGATGAAGAAATTCCTTTTTTACATGCAAGTCTTTTAGAAGAGAATGAGCATGAGCGTTTTAATGTCTTTGCCCATGGCGATGAGTCGGCCTCACTTTATGAGCACTGTTTACGAGCGATACGAAAGGGTGCAACAAAAAGCGCAAAAGGGCTTCCCCTCATGGGTGGAGGAGATTGGAACGACGGCATGAATCGCGTTGGAAAAGATGGCAAGGGTGAAAGCATTTGGATGGGCTTTTTTCTCATCGCTTGCTTGAAGAATTTTGCAGAAGTTTGTCTTGAAAAAAATGATAGTGAAGAAGCTGAGAAGTTTAAATCTATGGCAAAAGAGTATACGAAGGCTATAGAAACACATGCCTGGGATGGTGCTTGGTATAGAAGAGCGTATTTTGATAACGGCGACCCACTCGGTTCTAGCGAAAATGAAGAATGCCGCATTGATTCTATAAGCCAATCTTGGGCTATTATTTCTGGAGCTGCAGAAAAAGAACGGGCAGAAATGGCAATGGCTTCCCTTGATAAAGAACTCGTTCTCAACGAAGAGAAAATACTTCTTTTACTCCGCCCTCCCTTCAATAATAGCAAAAATGATCCAGGCTATATCATGGCCTATCCTCCTGGAATTCGAGAAAATGGTGGACAATATACACACGGTGTTTTATGGGCACTTTGGGCACTTGCAAAAATCGGCAAGGGGGATAGAGCCTTTGAATTATTCAATATGATAAATCCTATAAACCATGCAAGACAAAAGGCAGATGCAAAACTCTATCGTGTAGAACCCTATGTGCTTTCAGCAGATGTATATGGCGCCCATCCACACCTTGGACGAGGAGGCTGGACATGGTATACCGGCTCTGCTGCTTGGATGTATCAAATAGGAATAGAACAGCTTTTAGGTATACAAAGAGAAAGGGACGAACTTATTATCGAGCCTTCTATACCAAGACACTGGCCAGGTTTTGAAGTTAAGTATCGCTTTGGGAAGAGCCTATACAAAATAGAAGTTGTACAAAAGAGCAATACGGACAAAACTGTAAAAGAAGAAGAGCGAAGTCTAAGCCTTGATGGAAAAGAACTAGAAGGCAACAGAGTAGCCCTTGTTGACGATAAAAAAGAACATAGAATAAAACTAATAATAAAAACAGTAGAGTAGGTAGTGCCATGGGCTTTGCCTAGCTATGTTTTTTTGCATCCACTTGTTTTAGAGTTTGTTATTTATCTATCTGGTATTAAAAAGAATGTACATTATACCGATAATGCATTATACTGTTTAGAGTGTTTAGTGATAAAAGAGAAAGGGGTTTTCATGAACAATGTTCTATTATTTAAGAAAAAAATTGTATGTATAGTGCTTTTTCTTTCTGTGTATTTTTTTAATGGTTTTGCACAAGACACTTTTTTACTTTATATGTATTCTCAAGTAAATGATCACGTTGAAATAAAAAATGTTTCGGCGATAAATCGTATTCTAATAAATAACAAGCATTCGCGCGATTATGATAAATTGGAGAATTATATTCTTATGAAGGCACGTGAGCAGCTTGTGGTGAATGATTTAGATTTAGCAATGGATTTATGCTATATTGTCATTGACAATAATTTAGATAACTTTGAAGCTGTTTCCTTATATACATCTATAGAACGAACAAAGCGAGAAAAAGAAGAAAGAGAGCGTATAGAAAAAGAAAAAGCTCAGATAGAATCGATAAAACAAGCTGAAACAATAAAAAAAGATACCGAAAAAATACAGAGAGAGTACCAGACCATAACAAATACAGCTAGTGGGCAACGTGTATATTTAGACCAAGATGTAGATGATTATTTTCAAACGGTAACATGGGGCATGGGGCTTGGTTTAGCAAGTTTTTCAGCTATTATCGATATTCCACAAGTTGAAGGTTTTTATGGCATTTCAGTGCTCGGTAATGTGTTCTACAGAAGTGAAGTAATTCATGCCGGTATTGATGCTTTTGCAGCTATGGCATTGTCGTCTTTTTCTGATTTAGAATTTTTGCCTGCCAAAGCAGAAGTGAATCTAAATTTCGCCTTTCCAAAACTAGCAAAGTATTTGTATTATCGTGTCGGCGTTGTTGGGTTTTTATCTTATCTCGGAGAAGAAAGCTTTTTGCCAAAACAATTTTTAACACCGACTGCTGGAATCGCTTTAAAAGATATTGGCACAGAAGCCTTTCTTTTTGGTTTGAATGTTGACTATCATTTAGCCCATCTTTATAATGCGGAAATCGGACCAGGTCTTTCTGCCGGGCTAAACTTTTTTATTCGTTTTGCCGATTTAAAAAAAGCGGATGTTGGTTTGATTATTGGTCTCGAGGATAGTTTTTTTTATACGTCTAATGGCTTTCAAAACCATGCAAAAATAAATCTAAGTATTGGAGTTTGGAATAATGATTAAAAAAAGTGCTTTTATTGTTATTTTCTTTTGTGCTATTTTCTCTCTTAACGCACAAAGCTCCCTTGTAGATCGATATTTAGCTGCAGCCAATACGAGTTATTCCGAAAAGGATTATGCGAAGGCTTTTAGCTATATAAATTATGTATATGGTCAGTATGATGCGGACAAGACTCCGCGAAATGTTGAAGTGCTCGCTGAACTTATCTACTATGATTATCTAAATCACATGCGGGTTACGAACAATTTTTCTGAGTTCCAGGTAGTTAAAGATAGGCTCGCTGAATTCCCTGCTATTTCATCAGATAGGGTGACTCGCCTTGTTCGTACCTTAAATACGCTCGAATCTCAAAATACAAATTTGGAAACGACTGTGTCAACCGTACTTGATTTACGTGATGCGGTTGAATATAAGATACAATTAGAAAGAACGAAGGCTGAGTTGCATGCATTGGAAAAAGCTTTGGAGGATGCACGAGAAAGTGCTGAAAAAGAAAAATTATACAGAGATAAAGAGTTTCTTGAAACACAAAAAGAATTGTATGAGAAGGCATTAAATCTAAGTAATGAGCGAGATGGAGTCAATAAAACCTTTGTTTTATTGATTATAATTGCTGTTGTTGTGCTTTTCTTTGTATTGTTTGTTGTGATGATGATTATCGTCCGTATTTCAACAAAAAACGCTAAAAAACAACAGGAGCAGTTTGAGGCAACCTTGCAAATGGTTTCTCAAATAGCTCGAAATCCGAGTGAACGTTTGAGCTTGGGCAGTTTTGTTGACTCCTTTGGAGATGCTGCTTCAAACGGTCGCATTGGGGGAACACAGGCTTCTTTGCCACGTCCGGAACTTACTGAAGAGGAGCGGCTTGAGTTGCAAGACCTTGCATTAAAGTGCGAGGCAGTAGGTGAAGATATAGATCGTGTAACGGGACGAAAAAACAATTCGAAAAATGTAGCAGAGTTGGTATATAAAATATCTCATCAGCTTTCCTGTTCAACCTATGACTCTATGCTTTATTTTTGTGCGGCAATGGTTTACGATGCCGGCTTTTTGAAAATAGACACTGAAATCTTTACAAAAGAAAGCCTAAGCACCGAAGAAAAATACGAAATACGAAGCCACGTGAAACAAGCAACAGAAAGCTTTGACTTTATACCAGAAAAATATCTGCCAGTATTTTTAGATGCTGCTCTCATGCATCACGAAAACATGGATGGTAGTGGCTATCCTACTGGAGCTAGTGGCGAAAATATTCCGCTTATCGCACGGATTATTCGTGTGGTAGAAAGCTTTATATCGCTTATTTCTCGTAGAAACTACCGAGGCATTTTTGATAAAGAAGCAGCTATTACCGAATTGAAAAACAGCAGTCATTTATATGACTCTGCGATCATAGATGCCCTTGATACGATAATATAAGCTTTTATATTTTTTATACTAGAATAAAATCCTTTACAAAACTCATTATTAAACGTATAATTATGGTGGGTATTTGTATAAATGAAAGGATTATGGTGTGAAAAGTAAAAATGTAAAACAAAAATATAAAATCATTTTACTCAATCTCTTTTTACTGAGTGTTTTTAGTTGTACAATGAATGGTGAAAATCCTTTTAGCACTAAAAAATACCTTAGTATACAATACCCTCCTGAAAATGCACTTATACGTAATGCATTTACTATGAATGGACGTATTCTAACCAATAAAACGCTTAAATCAATCGAAGTTACTTTTACAGAAATAGGTACGGC
>FZPS01000024.1_pt344 | contig 11628 bp, 9 predicted proteins | sample 1817821 | NCBI WGS metagenome assembly FZPS01 (sample SAMEA104158645, study PRJEB21678) | metagenome | place: Germany | collected 2015-04-21 | reverse complement strand
TCCTGATACCGATCCCGCAGTTCGCCAAAAGGGATCACCAGTACATTCTCTTCTTTGAGAGGGGTGGCACGAACTTCATCCGGTTCACGTATATCCAGAAAGCAAACTTTCCGACCTTCCTTCTTCATTTGTTCCAACTGGGTAGGAGATACCCCCTGAGCCTGGCCTATGCGCTTATTCTCCAGCATATTAGCCGCATGAATAGCCACGTCAATAGCTTCTGAATAGGGTGGAGCATATCCCAAATCCAGGTTGGCAATATCCTTTAATGAGGCACCGAACTTCATAGCTGTACCCAGTACATCCAGGCGTTTGACTCCGTCCCCGCTTCCGCAGACCTGGGCCCCCAGAATCTTGCCAGCCTTCCGGTCGGCGATCAGCTTAATAGTCACCGTACCATGCAAGGGGTAATAGTGAGGCGCATCATGCCCGGACACGATACCGGCGATCACCTCGCAGCCCAATTCCCGTGCCTCCCGCTCCCCCAAACCGGTTTTGCCTATATTAAGTTCAAAGGCCTGAAGAACGGTGGTCCCCATTACCGCGTTAAACTCGGTGTTTAATCCGGCAATATTATCCGCCACTACCCTGCCCTGTTTGTTGGCAGTGGAAGCCAGAGGAACATATACTTCCCGCTGACTAATGGTGTTTACTTGAGCGGCGCAATCACCAGCAGCAAAAATACTGGGATCACTGGTGCGCAGGTGCGCATCCACTTTTATAGCCCCACTGCTGCTGATCTCAAGTCCGGCCTCTTTAGCCAAATCAACGCGAGGACGCACCCCGGTTGCCACTACTACCGCATCGGTACTAAATTCCCCCGCGGTGGTTGTAACGCTCCTGACACGGCCTTCTTCATCGGCATTCAAGGTTTTCACTTGACAGGACAGCTGCAGATCCACTTTATGCTGCTGCATTTGGCGAGTCACCAGCCGGGCAATATCGGCATCCAATAATTTGGGCAGTACCTGCTGTCCAGCCTCGCACACCGTTACCTGCAAACGATGTCCGGCTAAAGCGTCCGCCATTTCCATGCCGATCACGCCCGCTCCTATAACAGTGACATGCTGTGCGTTGCGGCTTTGCAGGTAGGATTGCAGCTGTAGGGCATCATTAGGCTGATGCATAAAGAAAACGCCGGGCAGTTCAATTCCCTCAATGGGCGGGCTTACCACTTCCGCTCCAGTTGTTAGAACCAGGTAATCATAGTCCAGTTCATACTGCTGTTGGCTCTTTAGATTAAGAGCCCGTACTTTTTTGTTGGCCCTGTCAATGGCGACCGCTCGGGTGCCTGTCAATACCCGAACATCCTTGCGGGTAAGGAAGAAATCGCTGTCCCGGGCAACTCCGTAGGAGGTAGCATAAAGACTGTCGAATTGCGGCACCAGCTTAGCCATGTAAAACGGCATTCCACAAGCCCCAAAGGATATGTACTCCCCCTGCTCGATAATGGTTATTTGTGCATCAGGCGCCAACCGGCGCAGCCGAGCCGCTGTTTTCGGGCCAGCCGCCATTCCCCCGATAATCAGAACTTTCAAAATTCTTCCCATCCCCTTTCTAAAAACCTTAACAAATAAAGACAGGTCCATTTGGCCGGCAATGCTTAAACCTTGCTGCTATTTAAGAAACTCCAGATATGGACCATCGATACTGGCCAGGGCATTCACCATTAGTTCTACCAGGCCCCCATAGTGCACATTGAACTTGGCTGTGGTTTTATAATATTGTAAAATTTCCCGGATAGAACCCTTGCAATTGGAACAAGGCGCACAAACATACTTAGGTATGGAAGTGTCCTCGATACTCTCCGGAAAAGCCCTTAATATCTGGTTAAATTTCATACGAGCACTGACCTTGTCACGAAACGCTCCAAAGTTTGGGCTGCCCATAATGGCAAAGCCACTGCCGCCTCCGCAACAGTAATTGTCCACACCGTGAGGGGTCATTTCCCGGAACTGGGGAGCTATCACTTTCAGAATTTCCCTTTGTGGTTTGACGATTCCCATCTGCCTCACCATGTTGCAGGGATCATGCAGGGTTACCGGGAAGTTGTTTTTACTGGGATCAAATTTCAATCTTCCGGTCATGACCAGTTCCCACATGATGGGCAGAAAGCTTTCTACGGGAATTTTGTCTTCCCCATTTAGCATACGGTCGGCAACTATGGCCGACGCTTTATGAGCATGACCGCATTCGCCGATGACAATCCGTTTTACTCCCAGGTTTTTGGCAGCTTCCATCTGCTCTTTCACAATCTTCTTGGCCTGAATGTCGTCATACCAAATTCCATAGTTCACACTGTCATAGCCCATCATTTCACTGCTCAAGGTCCAGTCAACCCCGGCTTCATCAAAAAGAATGGCAAAGGCAGCCGGATTCTCCGGCCAGGCTACGAATTCCCCCGCATTGTGGATCAATAAGATATCGGCCCCTTCTTTATCAATAGGGATCTTGATCTTTCGTCCGATCCGATCCTCGATATCCTCTTCCAAAAATTCCACCATATCCAAAAATGCAGCTTTGCCGATTCCGGTTGATGAGCCAGTTTTCAGCTGCAGCTCGGTGCCCTTTTTGTGCAAAGAGCTAGGTGCAATGCCCATTTCCTGACTGAATATCTTGCGTATTTCTTTAGCAAACAGGGAATTATCAAGGCCTAAGGGACAAGTCTGGGCACAGCGCCGGCACAGGTTGCAGCGATAAGCCAGTTCTCCTAACCTGGCAACAGTTTCCCAGTTTACTTCCATATCCGCCCCGATGAATTTCTTCTTTAATTTACCGCCCCTGGTGCAATAGTTTTTATATATCTTTCTGAATGCATCAGCTCTGAAGATAGGCCGGTACAGTTCCTTATCACCGGAAGCCTTGTAAATATGGCAGGCATCCGAACAAGTATCACATTTAGCACAGTACTCAAAAGATAGGTATAAGGGCTGTAACACACCATTATTGGCATCGGAAAAGACCTTTTCCAATCCGTTTAAGAACTTCTGCACCAATTCAATTTCTTCAGCTTCGGTCTGGGGTCGCTGCAGGGTGTCCAGTGCCACACACCCATCCAGGGAAGTACAGTATCTTTCTCTCCACTCGGGCTTAACTTCAGGAAATTCTGGTTCCATACCCGGTTGGTCGTAGGGGAAGCTTAAAGGCATCAGGTCTTCAATTTGAATAAGCTGCTCACAGGCTTTTCCTAAATCTTTCGGTCTCAAATCTTTCGGATTCACTATCTCTTCTCCTTTCGCCTCATGCTTCTGGTGCTGAAGAGGGCTCTATATGTGATGCTGCCCAGGAAGTTCTGGCCTTTTGATTAAGGGCTGCTTTGACTTTGCTTTCCATGGAACTGCCAGCTGTATTGGGTTCGTTTTCCCACAAAATCTTGTGATAGGTGAAGTACTTTCCAACGTAGTGACCCATCTTGCTGGGAGGTATGTAAACGAGCATTACCTCCAGCAAAATTAAATGTACAACTAAAGCTGTATTGGGAACCACCGATAGGGTTAATATTTGGGCCGTTACCTGCCGGGCAGTATTAAAAGTAAGATCCGGTCCCCAGACTATGATCCCGGAAACCAAAGTAGCTAAAAGAAGTACTAGATTGAAGTATTCCTGGGGTGTGGTGTATTTTTTAAGTACAGGGTTAAAAACTCTTCGCACCAAGAGAAAAAACTCGCCTGCTGTAGCTATGGCAAAACCAACCACTCCCGTCACTATAGTCAGATAATAAATAAGCCCCGTCCATAACGAAGCATGAAGGCTCACCGGCGCTCCGGCGAATTCACTTAATACCCCTATAACCAATAAAACCATCCAGCCAATTAAAAAATAAATACCCAGATGAAATGAATAAGATGACCACCATAAAGATCGCTGATTATCGAAGAGCTTTTTGATAAAAAGCATTTCCTTGAGCATATCTGTTAGTTCTGATAATTTTGAAACCTGGCGAGGTTTGCTCCACCATTCCGGTTCTTCCATGTAAGAGCCGCCATAGGTATGTCTTCCTTTTTCCTGGGGTACCGGATATAGTTCCATTCTTCCATGCAGTGGCATGCGTGCATATTTGATGACTTGATAAGCTGATAGGCCAAAAAATAATATTACGGCAATATAAACTGAAAGCCCTAGGATCAAATCCGTCTCCCTCCCACACTTTTTTTGAAATCATCCTCTTTTTAACTTTAGGAAACTCCCTTTGTTTTGTAAAATTGGGTATTCTAATCGCGGCAATTGTAGTTTCCTATTAATAAATCGGGTTTCAATTCTGTTTACAACCTTTGCAAATGCACCGGTAAAACATATAATAAGAATTGCTGCAGGTGCAGTTTGTGATTCATTGGACAAACATGTATAAAATAAATAAGACTCTTCAAAATCTGGAGGTATGGCAGTGAGCCAAGACAATAACAATCGAGAAAAAATTCTGACCGCAGCCCGAATGTTGATGGCTGAGAAAGGTATCAAAAAAACCAGTCTGGCAGATATAGCCCGGGAGGTAGGCATTAGCAAAGGCACACTGTTTTATCACTTTGCCAGCAAGGACGACCTGGTAAACGATATCTTAGCAGATCATTTTACAGCTCTGGTGAATATCACCAAACAATACTTGCCTCATCATCTGAAGAATAATGCCCCCTCCAAAATATTCAAAATGCTCTTTGACCTGTTTACCAGCGAATATGATATCACCCGCCTGGACCTGTATCTGCTGCAAGAAGGCATCCAGGGCAACGAAAACATAAACCAAAAGTTTTTGGAAAGGAAACGCAACTGGCGAAAGGCTATTGCTGAAGAATTGGAAGCCACCTTCCAGATTAAGGATCCCATACATTTATCCGCATTAAGCACCATGCTGTTAGCTATGATTGATGGCCTGGCTATTCAGGTTCTGGTTGAACCAGGCAGTGTCAACAATGATGAAATCGCCTCAACCCTGGCTGAAATGATAAAGCTGCTGGCATCCGCAGAATCACAGGAGTAATTAGCGGATAATAAAAGTTTTTTCAGATTCTATTTACAAGGGACGCCCTCATTGAAGAAGGCGTCTTCTTATTGAGGCAGTCACACCTTTGCTTTCACTATAAATTCCTTGCACTTATTTGTTGCTAATATGCGAAGTGGGCACAGCACTTATAGCTGGTAAGTAATTCAGCAGCTATTCCTCAAAAACAAACTGATTTAATGAAAGCATTATTTCTTCGTAGGTTGCCGGATCACTGTGATATAAATCCCAGGATGCCTGGGCTGTTTCACCCAGCAGCAACTGCCTTTCTTCTTGGGCTACCGCCTTAAAGATACTGTCTGCAGCATCATCAGGCATCAGTACATTCCCCGAAGTGGGCCTTTCTTTGTTCATAGGTGTTCCATCAGCACTCAGATTGTTCTTGGCTAGATTGGTCTTAATATAGGTGGCAAATACCAGCAGAACCTTGACTCCACTCCTATCCGCTTCTGTTCGCAGAGTATTCAGAAAACCAGCCATTCCATGTTTGGCCGCCGCATATCCAGTTCTGCCGGCCAAAGGAGCGTAGCCAGCCACACTGGCGATTCCTACAACCGTTCCCTGAGTTTTGATTATGCTGTCAATAGCTGCTTTGGTGCAGTATATAGTGCCAAAGAGACTTATATCGATAACCTTTTTTAGTACCGAGACCCTGGTTTTCTGAAACAAACTAACGTGTGATACTCCGGCATTATTAATCAGCACATATATATCGCCCATTTTATCGATAACCTGGCTTATGGTATCATTTACTACAGCTTCATCGGTCACATCACACACGAAAGTATGAGCAGAAGCTCCCATAGCTGAAAGTTCATCGGCCAATATTTCCAAACCCTTGGCATCCTTATCGAGACCGGCTACTATAGCGCCCGCCTGAGCAAAACGCTTGCAAAGAGCATAGCCCAGTCCTGAGGCAGCACCAGTTATAACCACAACCTTATCATTAAACTCTCTAGCCATCTTAAACATACCTTCTTTCTTTCGGCTAAAGGTAGTTACGGCGATTAGTCCAGATTAAGTGGTGCCGATCCCCTCAGAGGGGGATCGAACACCAATAGGTTTTAATTTCTGCTGCCTATCTACCAATTTCTGTGATCAAGATGTTTATATTTGTCCAGATATCTTACCGGAAGTTTTAAGGCATCCTTCCTGAACGGAGGTGCCAGTTGAGTTCCATCGACCTCAAACTGGAGAACTGCCGGGCGGTTGGATCTTATGGCTGCCAGGAAGGCATCGCCTACATCTTCAGCACGGTCGATAGTTGCTCCGTAAGCCCCCATAGCTTTAGCTACTTCTGCGAAGTTGGGCGCTTCGATATCTACGCCATAGAACCGGTTGTTGTAGAAATCAATCTGGTTTTTCTTTTCAGCACACCAGGCTGCGTTATGGAATACACAGGCGACTACCGGAATGTCTTCCTGCACCGCCGTACTTACTTCGTGCAGGCTCATACCCCAGGCACCGTCACCAACAATGTTGAAAACAGGAACATCCGGACGGCCTAATTTGGCTCCTAAGGCAGCCGGATAGGAGAAACCGGTATTACCAAAGGTCAAAGCGGCAATATGCTGTCGGCCGCCGTTAAAATTAAAATAACTGTTAGCAGTTGACGCTACATTACCGATATCAGTGGCCAAAATAGCATTTTCCGGCATGACCCTGGCCAGTTCCAGCAGAACTCTGCGCGGGTTCATAGGATTGCCCGGTACCATAGCCAGATCTGTGATTTCCTTTTCCCATTCAGCCTTACGGGCGGCGATCTCAGCTAAACGAGCTTCATCTACCGGGCGATCGCCGATTTTTGCCCGGAGCAGTCTCAGGATTTCCTCAGCAGCTGCTTTGGCATCACCAATAATTCCAACTTCTATGGGATGAGTTTTGGCGATATTCAAAGGATTGATGTCAATCTGAATTATCTTGGCAGACTCGGGGAAGTAATCTATGTCATACTGGGGCAGAGTTCCGAAATATGACAATCTGGAACCGATGGCCAGAATGACATCAGCCTCGGCCATAGTATTCATGGCAGCTTTGGATCCCATATAGCCTATCGGGCCAACATGCAGCCGATGATTGGCTGGGAATGCGTCATTATGCAGATAGGTACATGCCACCGGGGCGGTGAGCAGATCAGCGATCTGAGCCACTATATCATGGGAATCGGTATCTACCACGCCACGTCCTGAGACTATGACCGGTTTCTTGGCATTGGCCAACAGTTCGACAGCTCTGGCCAATGCTTCAGGCGATCCGCAGCCCCGGTCATCAACTCTGTATTGATGAGGCTCCAGGATATAGTCTTCTACTTCACCGTAGAAATAGTCCCGGGGAATATCCAACAGAACTGGACCTCTCAGTGCATAAGCCATACGGAAAGCGGTTCTGGTGCAGTCAGCTGCTCTGGAGGGATGAGGCAGTCTGACCGTAGCTTTCGTAATAGCTTTGAATACTGAAACCTGATCACATTCCTGGAACCCATCCCAGCCAATAGAACCAGTTCCAGCAGAAGGAGCTATTACCACCATAGGGGTATGCCCCATGTTGGCCGCCGCTACTCCGGTGACCATGTTGGTAATACCAGGGCCGTTCTGCCCTATACATACGCCAGCCTTACCTGTTACACGAGCATAACCATCTTCCATATGAGCCGCGCTTTGCTCGTGGCGCACCGGGATAAACCTAATTCCCGCGGCTGGCATAAGATCCAGCAAATCCATAAAGGCAGATCCTACTATACCCGATACATGCTCGACACCTTCTGCCACCAATGTTTCAACAATTGCCTCACTGGCTATCATCTTTTGTTTAGCCATTTTTCTCCTCCTATAAAACTTTATTTCAACAATTCAATACTATCGGTTAGGTCCAATATTCACATCGGTCATAACGTTCACAACAGCTGGTTTGTCAGAGGCTATAGCTCTGTCGATAGCAGCGCCGATCTCAGCAGCCTCGGTCACATATTCTCCATGTCCGCCCAAGGCTTCAACAACCTGGTCATAGCGAACATCTCTTAAGAACAATCCAACAAAGGGTTTCTCCTCAGTAGCCCTCTGGGCTTCTGACCTCTTGATCATTCCCCAGCAGCTGTCATTGAGGATAATGGTGGTAAATTTAATGCCATAACGTATAGCTGTATCATATTCCATAGCTCCGTAGCCAAAAGCACCATCGCCGGTAAGCAGGATTACTTTTTTATCCGGATGGGCTAATTTAGCAGCCATAGCGTAAGGAACCCCTACACCCAGAGGTCCGAAACTGCCATTGGCAATTCCCATGTATTGGCCCAGGCCGGTAGCGGGCAGGAACGAGTTTCCAAAAGTGGCCGTATCACCACCATCAATAACCACAACGGTATTCTCATCGATGCGCTGCATGATCTCAAACATGAGTCTGGCAGGATGAATGGGCTTCTGGTCGGATGTAAGCAGGGGCAAAACCGCCTCTACCATCTGGGCTTTACCGTTATTGAGAGCTTCCACCCATCCCTGGTGAGTATTCTTCTTTACTGCAGAGATCAGCTGTTTTAGTACTTCTTTCACATCACCGACAATACCAACTTCTACATCCAACTGGTCGGTAATGGCTGCAGCATCAATATCAACTCTAATAATCTTGGCATTAGCCGGGAAGGATTCTCTCTTCATGATGTAGCCAGGGCGGGTTCCCAAAATCAGTACAACATCTGCATTCTGAATTGCTCCGGCAAAAACGGGATGGCCGGTAGCTCCGATAGAGACAAACAGAGGATGGCTGTCCGGAACTAATCCGCGGGCCGCATTGCGAGTGAAGAAAGGAATGCCGGTTTTCTCAACAAACTCTTTCAGTTCGTTTTGAGCTTTCGAGTAAAAAGCACCGCTTCCCGCTATAACTACGGGTCTCTGGGCTTCATCCAATATCTTGGCTGCCTTTTCAATGTCAGCAGGATTTCCCATGGGTTTGTTGGTCAAGCGATAAGTTTTTTGGAATTCAACTTCCTCTTCATTAACATAACCTTCCATAATGTCGCGGGGTATTTCCATATAAACCGGACCCGGTCTGCCGCTCGTGGCTTCTGCAATACCTCTGCCTACATACTCAGGAATACGGTGGGTCTCCTGTACAGATCTGGCATGCTTGGTCATGGATTTGTATATATCGATCTGGTTAAAATCCTGAAGCTCATTACGATCAGCTTCGATAATTTTAGCTTTTCCGGCCATGCACAATACTGGTGAACAGTTACGGTCGGCATTGGCTATACCAGTCACCAGGTTGGTCACACCTGGACCTGCAGTGGCAGTACATACACCAAAGTCGCCAGTAGCCAGAGCCCATCCCTCAGCCATCATGGCTGCAGTCATCTCATGTCTGACCCCAATGAATTTAATACCGTTTTCCTCGCAGGATTCCATCATCGGATAGATGTGTCCTCCAGGGATACCAAAAATGTACTTGACCCCTTCCTTTTTCAGTACCTTCTGAACCAATTCTCCGCCTCTTATCTGCACCATAGAAATACCTCCCATCTGTTTTTGCTTATTCACTAGAACTGTTTTACGGTTTTAATAACCTTCAGGATTTTGCGGTTGCGGGCATTCTGGACTTCTACCCGGTCAAGGCCGGTGTAGTCCTTAAGGCCCTTGCCAGTTTTCACTCCCAGGTTACCTTCAGCAACCAGTTTATCGGCTAATGCCGTCGCCGTTGTATTGCACAGCATGGGTGCCAGGAAAGTACCGCCTAGTTTAGCCAAATCCCAGCCAATGTGATCGTATAGTTCCAGAGGCCCTTCAAAGGCCAATTTAAGTCCAGCATTATTGGTTATAGCCTTATCCACATCTTCGGGTGTGGCCCATCCCTGTTCAACAATATAATTAGCCTCTCGTGCCAATGCAGTATTAAGACGATTGACTATGAATCCAATGGTGTACTGTTTTAATACCACTGGAACATGGTCCAGGCTTTCATAAACCTTTTTTACATATTCCAAAGTCTCCTGGGATGTCTCCGGTCCCATTACCACTTCTACCAGAGGAATGATATGAGCTGGGTTATTAAAATGTCCGATTATCAGTCGTCCCGGGTTGGATACTTCCACCACATCATAAATATTCAGGGCCGAAGTAGTGCTGGTAAAGATGGTATCTGGCGAACAGAGTTTGTCGAGTTCAGCAAACACTGATTTTTTTATGTCTGGAACTTCAGGAACTGCCTCAACCACGAATTTAGCTTTTTTGGCTGCATCCTCAAGTTTGTCAGTGTAAACCAGTAAATCATCAACATTCTTGACGCCTTCCGCAGTGATCATGTCTTCAGATTCCAATAACTGGACATTGCCAGCTACTAGTTTCTTAGCCATTTCCAGCTGTTCAGCACTTTTATCATAGAGAGTGGTGGGATACCCATGGGCTGCAAAATCCATAGCTATGGAATGTCCCATTATGCCTGCGCCAATAACCAGTACGTTAACTTTTTCCATGTAATTGGATCCCTCCTTATATTTGCTCTTAGCAGCGAACTGACTACGATTTAGTACAGCAAATAATAAGCTTTTGCGATACCCCCTCCTCTCCAACCTCCGGTTATCAATCCCAACCATTGTTATCAAGCTATGTCGGGCGGTCGTTCAACCGCTAGGTGGTAAAAAAATAATTTTCCTATTCAAACATACTTTCAAATGCCAAAATCATGCTTCCATTGACTGATTACCCTTATATTCTGGAATTTTATAGTTCAAGGGTTCAGGTAAGAACAGAGCTATAATCAAAATACACATAATGGGACCCAGGGTTAGCAGTGAAACTGCATTGGCTACACCGCCGATAGGAAGAGCCAGAAAACCAACCAAAGCCGGAGCAGCAATCTGACCAATACGGCCTACAATGTTATTGCCCCAGGCAGTAGCACTTGCTCTAATTTCTGTCGGGAATAATTCATTGGTAAAGGTAGCACACAGTACAGTAAATGTTCCGATAAAGAACACTGCAATGATTTGAGCTAGAGCTACATGCAGAAAAGCTTCCGCCTGGAAGACCATAGTTACAGCACAAGCACCCATGAAGAAGAAAATATAGGCGGTTTTCTTGCGGCCGATAGCATCAAGGAGTTTACCAACTGCGTAGTAACCGGACAGACCCAGGGTAAAGGCTAAAGCAGTAACCAGGCTTACCTGAGTTGTGCCCCATCCCAGATCGTTGACTACGTGATAGGTAAAGAAATTCATAGCTGAGGAATAGCATAGATACATAAATACCCACAGACCCATTACGGCAAAAATATGTTTACGGTAGGGCTGGGCGAAAATCGCAAAAAGGCTGGGTTTGTGTTCCGTACCATTATTCCTGCGCTCTCTGCTTTCCAAAAACGCAGTGGTTTCTGGAAGGTTCTTGGCAAAGAATATGACTAGAATCAGGGGCAGGGCACCGATTATATATAGTCCCTCCCATTCCATATTAAACATGGCTGTAACGGGCAGAAGCAAAGAAGGGAATATAGCCCCAACGGCAGCAGCGCTTTGGAATAAACCTACCGCTCGCCCTCGCATTTCCGGAGCAAATTCCTCGGTCATAAAGATAAAACCAACCGCCCAACAGGTAACTAGAAAGACACGGGCAAGAAACTGACAGACTATAAAGAATTCAACATTAGGC
>FZPS01000023.1_pt68 | contig 11629 bp, 12 predicted proteins | sample 1817821 | NCBI WGS metagenome assembly FZPS01 (sample SAMEA104158645, study PRJEB21678) | metagenome | place: Germany | collected 2015-04-21 | reverse complement strand
AACTGTGCAGGTCGTCTTTCAGCCCGCAGAGGAAATTGTCGAGGGTGCAAAAGCTATGCTCGCGGAGGGCCTGTTTTCTGACAAGAAGCCCGATTACATGTTTGCCCTCCACAATTGGCCCCATATCCCCGTTGGCAGCGTTGGGATCCAGGCCGGGCCCCTGACAGCCTACTCAGGGCGTTTTGAAGCAGTGTTCAAAGGGGTGGGGGGCCACGGAGCCTTTCCCCACAAGGCTAAGGACCCCATTGCCATGGCCACCTCTGCCGTCCAGTCTGCCTACACCCTTGTACAGAGATACAGCAATCCCCAAGGGGCCAGGGTGATGTCTGTGGGCTTAATCAGAGGCGGTTCCAGTTTCAATGTGATTCCGGATCGGGTTACGATTGAGGGAACTGTTCGGGCATTGCAGCGCAGTGAACAGGAGAAAATGGTGGAATTGCTGCATCAGGCCTTCGGAGCTGCTGCCAGGCTCTATGCAGGGAGCTATGAACTCCTCTATGAAGAAGGAGTGCCTGCAGTAGTCAATGACAGGGAACTGGCCAGGCAGCTGGTTGAAATGTTAGGGAAGTCCCGTCCCGAACTGTCGGTTCTCACCAGCGACCTGGCAAGCTTGATCGGGGAAGATGTAGCCTACTTCTTCAATCTGGTCCCCGGCGTACTCATTTTCATAGGATCAGGTCAGGAGGAAGGCATAAATGAGCTGCACCATCCAGAATATCTGGTGCCCGAACAGACTTTGCATGTGGGTCTGAAGGTTTTGAGCAGCATTGTTGATCATTTTTGCAGGAACTAAAAGGGGGACGCAGTTAGATGTCTCGGACCATTGGCATCATTGGGCCCGCTGACTTGGTGGAAAGGGCCATGGAATTGATGAAATCCTATCCGCGCCTAAGTCCTTTGGGCCTGCCCTATGCAACTGAGCAGGACACCATGGCGGTTGTAAGAGAGCATGTTGAAGCAGTTGATGCGTTTCTTTTTACCGGATACGTACCCTACAGGCTGGCCCGGAGCCAAGGTTTGAGCAAACCCCTCTTTTACTTTTCCATCGCGGGAGCCAGCCTCAGCAAGTCCCTTTTCCACCTGCATGTCTATGACAGGGCAGATCTGTCCCGCGTCTCCATTGACACAATTTCCCGGGGAGAAGTGGAGGAGATGTACCATGAACTGGGACTGGACGCCTCGGGAGTATACATCAATCGGACCCCCCTGGAACGTTTCTGTGCAGAAGATTACTTCCAGTTCCACCTCCGCCTTCATCAGGGAGGCAAAACCAGCGGGGCTGTCACTTCCATGAACTCCGTGGCAGAGCGTTTGAAAGGCTGCGGCGTCCCTGTCCAGAAGCTGACGCCGACACCACAGGGCATGCGGCATACACTCAGGCTGATGACGACATTCTTTGAGGGTGAAGAAGCCCGGGGCAAACAGCTGGTTTACCTTCTTGTGCAGCCTTTGAAGCCCGGAGAGCTGGACACCGAACTTTGGAATGATACCGCCCGCTGGTTTGAGAAGGAGAATAAGCGTCTCCAGGCCTCTGTTCTGTGGAATTCCCACGAAATCATAGCTTTAATTGATCAGCGTGTCTTTGATCGATATACTGATCGGGAACAGGCGATCCCTCTCATTCAGGATCTGCGCAAGCGGGTAGAAATGCCACTTGTAGTCGGCATCGGCATGGGCGACACCATGCTGGACGCTGAAGAAAACGCCAGAGCGTCCCTGAAGCTCTCCCGCCAGAACGGAGCAAAAAAGACCTTTATCATTAACCAGAACAAAGAGGTCGTGGAGGCGATGACGGCCGACGGGATCTCAGATCCCAGTTTCCGCCTGATGTCTACAGACGCCCATCTGGTGAGGCTCGCCCAGCGGACCAATCTCAGTGTCAAAACATTGTCGAAAGTCAAGCATATCTGTGCCGACAGCGGAACCAATGTCATCTCTTCCAAGACCATCGAAGACGGTCTGGGCATCACGTTGCGCTCAGCCAATCGTATTCTCACCAAACTGGTGGAGGCAGGCGTGGCTGTGCCTAAAGGCTACGAAGATCCGGTGGGCAGAGGGCGGCCCCGGGTTTTGTACTCCATTGATTTCAATCAGGTGCAGGGATTGTCCAGGGCGATGGAGTAAAACCAAAGAGAGTACAATTTGTGGGAGTTGTGATACGTGGACCAGTGTTGCACCATTGACAGGATAGAGCTGTATGAAATTGCGATTCCTTTTCGGATTCCCTTCGAAATCAGCGGGGGAGTCTCCCATTACCGGCGTTCGATTGTAGTGAAGCTGACAGATAAGGACGGCTGCAGCGGCTATGGCGAAGCTGCCCCCTTTGAACAGCCGTTTTATTCTTCTGAAATTGTAGATACCACAGTTGTAGTGCTGGAGAAGGTTTTGATCCCGAGAATCTTGGGCCGCAGCTTCTCTTCAGTGGAAGAGCTGAATCTTGCCCTGAACGAAGGCATTAGGGGCAACCATTTTGCCAAAGCGTCCCTGGAAACCGCTTACTGGGATCTCCTCGCGCAGCGGAACCAGAAGACCTTTGTATCCCTGATCAAGGAAATGCTGGCAGCCATGGGCGTTGCGCCGGAGTTTCTGGTAGAAAGGGATGTGATCGAGTCGGGAGTATCCATCGGCATACCTAAGAACCTTGACTTAGGCATTCTGCAGGAGCAGGCCGCAGAGTTTGCTGCCGAAGGTTACAGGCGGGTGAAGATCAAAATCAGGCCGGGCTGGGATGTGCAGCCGGCCAAGGCGGTGCGGCGCCAGATCGGCGATGACTTCCCCTTCTGGCTGGATGGAAATGGAGCGTATAACCTGCCTGAGCATGCAGGCGTATTTCAGGCGTTGGATGAAGTGGGCTGCCTGTTTTATGAACAGCCCTTGGCCCATAACGACTTGTGGCAGCACAGCAAACTGAGCCGTTTGGTGGAAACGCCTGTCTGTCTAGATGAAAGCCTGGAGAGTTTCAGCTTGGCACAGTCCGCAGTAGAGATGAAGGCTGCGGCGGTGTGGAACATTAAACTCCAGCGGGTGGGCGGCCTGTGGGAAGCGCTGCAAATCTATAAGCTGGCTATGGAGCAAGGAATTAAGATCTGGGGAGGCACAATGCCCGAAAGCGGGCTGGGGGCCATGCCCATGATCGCCTTTGCCAGCCTGAGCGGCTTTGCCTATCCCTCTGACATAGAGCCCAGTTCTCGCTGGTACGAGGCGGGACAGGATTTAATTGAGCTGCATATGGACGAAGCAGGCTGTATCAAAGTGCCCCAGTGCTTTGGGACCGGATTCGACGGAAGCAGGCTAAAGGAGATTGGCAAGCGCATTGCTGAGTTTAGGTAAGGGAGTTCACCCTGGCAGAAGCCGGGGTGTTTTTGCTTGTCCACAAGGGAAATTGCGCCCCGGGCAGAAAAGGTAGGAAACGATGTGGAAAAGAGGGGGAGCATGCCTAACTTAGAGTACATGCGAGAAATCTATGAGACGCTGCATCGGCATCCCGAACTGTCTGAACAAGAGTACCGGACAGCTGATTTGATAGCGACAGAGCTTGAGCATCTAGGGTTTGCTGTACGTCGAAACATAGGCGGAACAGGTGTGGTGGGCGTCTTAGAATTTGACGGTCCAGGCCGGATCCTCGCCCTGCGCTGTGACATGGATGCCCTGCCTGTCCAGGAAGAGAGCGGCGTTGCCTTTGCGTCGCAGAATCCAGGTGTAATGCACGCCTGCGGCCATGACAGCCATATGGCAACTGTCCTGGGCGTCTGCCGGCTGGCGGCCCAACAGAGGGAAAGGTTTGCCGGAACGCTGCTGGCCGTCTTCCAGCCGGCAGAAGAGGTTGTCGTTGGCGCAAGGGCCATGCTGGAGCAGGGGCTTTTTGCTGAACATCAACCGGACCGGATCGTGGGCATTCATAATTGGCCCAGCCTCCCGGCGGGGAGCATCGGTCTGCAGGCGGGGCCTATCACTGCTTTTGCCGATCGCTTTAGGGTTACATTTCAGGGTGCCGGCGGCCATGGGGCGGTGCCCCACAAAACTGCCGACCCCATTGCTATGGCTGCGGCGGGAGTGCAAAATGCCTTTGCACTGGCCCAGAGAAGCACTGATTCCAGTTCACCCCAGACCCTGTCCTTTGGCCTGATTCAAGGAGGAACGAGATTTAACGTAATCCCTTCCCAAGTTGTGGCGGAAGGGACGGTACGCACCATCAGCAGCGAAGATCAAGAAAAGATGATTGCCAACCTGCACAGGGCCTTCGCGGCCAGTGCCAAGCTTTATGGAGGAGACTATGACCTGGAGTACAGCCGGGGCGTTCCTGCTGTAGTGAACAACAGGGACTGCGTAGAAGAGCTGGCTGGAATCTTTGCAGCAGAAATTCCAGAAGTACCGGTTAGAACACATGGACTGGCCAGCCTGATCGGAGAGGACTTCACTTATTACCTGGAAAAGATCCCTGGTGTGCTGCTGCTGATTGGCTCGGGGCAGGCAGGCGCAGTCAACGAACTGCACCACCCAAGTTTTCTGGTGCCTCCGAAAACGCTGGAAACAGGCTGCCGGGCCCTGTTCAGCATTGTCAAGGGTTATCTGGAGGAATAGGATAGACGGATCGAAAAAGCGCCTGGGCAGCCAGGCGCTTTTTGACTATAAAGGTTATTTGCGGTTTTGCAGGGCTTTATCGATGCGATCCAAAGCCTTTTGAAGCAAAGGCCTGGGGCAGCCGATGTTCATGCGCTGAAAGCCTGCACCTTCGGATCCGAACATTATTCCGTCGTTGAAGGCGATACCGGCCTCCTCCACAAAAAATCGGTTCAGTTCTTCTGGCGGAATGCCAAGCTCCCTGCAATCCAGCCATACTACGAAGGTTCCCTCAGGTTCCACTACTTTGATCTTGGGTGTGATCCTGGCCAGCTCCGCCTTGAGATGCTCCAGGTTCCCTTCTAGGTAGGTGATCAGTTCATCCAGCCACTTTTCCCCTTCCCGGTAAGCTGCTTCGGCAGCCACAGGGGCAAAAACATTCAGATGTCCCTGGGCGAGGGCCTGCACTTGGCTGCAGAACTTATTGCGGAGCTCCTCATTTTGAATAATCACATTGGACAGATACAGCCCGGCCAGGTTAAAGGTTTTGCTGGGGGCCATGAAAGTGATCACCCGCTGGCCAATTTCCGGCGACAGGCTGGCCAAGGGAACATGCCTGTGGGAATGGAAGACCAAATCTGCCCAGATTTCGTCGGACAGCACGGTAACATCATACTTGACAGCCAGCTCCCCCAGTGCGAGGAGTTCAGCCTTGCTCCACACCCGCCCTACAGGATTGTGAGGGCTGCACAAGATCAATACCTTGACCCCGGAACGGAAGATCTCTTCCAGACCAGTCAGGTCCATGGTGTAGCGTCCGTTTGCCTCCAGCAGCGGGTTTTCCACCACTATGCGGCGGTGGTTCTCCCCTACTGAGCGAAATGGGGGATAGACCGGCGGCTGAATAGCTACTCTGTCGCCAGGTTCGGTCAATGCTAAGACAGCTGTGGACAGTCCTGCCACAACCCCCGGGCTGTGGCTGAGCCAGGCAGGATCAATTTCCCAGCCGTGGCGCTCCTTGAGCCAGGCGACCACAGCTTCGCTGAGGCTGGCAGGCGTCTGTTCATAGCCATAGATGCCGTGGGACGCCCGCTTCCTAATCGCCTCCTGCACTGCCTTGGGGGCGTTGAAGTCCATGTCAGCAACCCACATGGGAAGCAGGCCTTCCTGACCGAACACTTCCGGTGCGCCGTCCCACTTCACGCAATTGGTGTTACGGCGATCGATGATCTGGTCGAATGACGACTGCCAGCCCATGGACTTACACCAACCTTGCTGCGCCTGTTTTCTTGGCTGTTTCAGCAACCGCTTTGGCTACAGCCGGGGCAACCCTTTCATCGAAGGGCGAAGGAATAATATAGTCTGCTGTTGGGTTTTCCACCAGATCGGCAATGGCATATGCTGCGGCAATTTTCATTTCATCGTTAATATCTTTTGCCCTAACGTCCAGCGCTCCGCGGAAAATGCCGGGGAAGCCCAGTACGTTGTTGATCTGGTTCGGATAATCGGAGCGGCCGGTGGCTACTACAGCTGCTCCTGCCTCAAGGGCCAAATCTACAGGGATTTCAGGTTCGGGGTTGGCTAGGGCCATAATAATAGGCTTGTCAGCCATGCCTCTGACCATGTCCTGGGAAAGTGTATTAGCAGCGGAAACGCCGATAAACACATCTGCTCCTTCAAGGGCCTCTTGGAGAGTCATCCGCTTACCTTCAGGGTTGGTGCGTCTGGCTACTTCTTCTTTGATATCGTTGTTGGTTGGGTCGCCGGGGATCAGGGGACCTTGGCGGCCGCAGCCAATGACATTGGTGTAGCCGTCTTCCAGGAGCAGGCGGACGATGGCTCCTCCCGCAGCTCCAATACCGCTGACTATGATGGAAGCACTCTTGTCTTTGCCTACCACCCTCAGGGCATTGATCAATCCGGCCAGCGTGACTACGGCCGTTCCGTGCTGGTCATCGTGGAAAATAAACATATCAGTCTCTTCCCGCAGGCGCTTTTCAATTTCAAAGCAGCGGGGCGAAGAGATGTCTTCCAGGTTAACTCCGGCAATGGTTGGCTCAAGGGCTTTGACAATGCGTACAATTTCATCAACATCCTGGGTGTTCAGGCAGATGGGAACAGCATTAACACCGCCAAATTCCTTGAAGAGAACTGCCTTGCCTTCCATAACTGGCAGAGCAGCGTCGGCACCGATATTGCCCAGGCCCAAAACTGCGGAGCCATCGGAAACAACCGCAATGGTGTTGCCTTTCCAGGTGTAGTCCCAGACTTTTTCCCTGTCTTCAGCAATTTTTCTGCATGGTTCTGCTACCCCTGGCGAGTAAGCGAGAGAGAGTTCATCGGCGTTGGAAACCTTTGCCTTGCTCAAAATCTCCAGCTTGCCGCGCCAATTTGCATGTGCAATGAGAGCTCTTTCATAAATATTCATTACGTTCCTCCTTGTAGGTTATTACATGTTGTGGGTGGTTGTTTTAGCAATCGTCTAACAATACAATCGCCTTGGTGGATATGTTCCACACTTGTCGTTTCTTTCCTACAGCCTTTGTGAAAAAATTACGCTTCCTTATCATGGATCTTCGATCCGTCGCCCCTAAGCCCCATGAATTCCAGGATTTCCTGCAAGGACTCTTTGGCTCTGAGGGTTTCACTTTCGCCGGGCAGGTCCGTCCCGAACAGGATATCATCGCGAATTTTTCTGGCGGATCTCAGCTTTTCAATTGCTTCTTCGTCCAGCCTAGGGTGCTGGGGAGCCTCACCGTTAAGGTACTTGTGCAGGTTATCGGCAAGGAGCTTTTCTGAGGCAATCCATTGGCGCATAAAAGAGCTCAGATAGTCCTTGCTGGAGCAGTAGGAGACAAAGTCATCAGGCGAACCGTAGGGATCGCAGCGCCCTACAGTGACTCTGGCCTGGTCATAGGCATCATAAAGATCCGGATTGGCCCGGAGGGTGTGATCTATAATCTGTTCTGCCAGAGGCTGCTCCTTCGAACCTGGCCTGCATTTCTGCAGGATGGGTTTGAGGGAGGAGACAGTGTTCAGCCCCACATCTTTGAGAAACTGAAACAATACGTCTGTGCGCCCTATGAATGGTTCGAACTCCCCGCGGGGGGAGGCTTTGCGGACATAATCATACAAATACGATGAGAGCTCATAATGATTGGAAAAGGGCTGCCGTTCACTGTTAATCCTGCGCTTGGCAGCGGTTTGCAAACGTTCCAGCGCAATCTCCCCTGCATGCATAAGACCGTTAAGTTCATCAAGGATAGCGTATTCTTCCTGCGACAGGAACCCCTCTGTAGATTTGTAAACCAGGTCATGTTCCACTTCAGCCCAGGCATGCATGAGCACTGAACCTACCTGCACCTCAATCACATAGCTGGCGAGATGCTGCTGTTCGTGGGGGAGGGTTTCCTGCTTTAGGCGCAGCCGGTAGTGGCGGCCTACATAGCCCAAGAAACGCTTTTGGTAGGCCCCTGGGTGCTGCAGGGCTTCGGGAAAGTCTTTGATCTGATCTACCTGGAAGTGATTGCGGATGAAGTAATCGACTTCTTCCCGATCGCCTGGGAAAAAGAGGGCGATGCGCACTCCAGCCAAATCTACAATATCCTCATAAATCTCATCTATACTTTGGTAAGCCTTATCCTGGGCCCGAGCTTCGACTTTTGCGGCGAGACTGTCTATTTTCTTGGCCCGGTAAGTTACTAGTGCTCGAATTCCTTGTCGTTTTAACGCACTCTCACATTGGTAAGCGCAGGTTTGGGCCAGGTGTTCATAATGACCAATTTTACGCCTGTAATCGTCGATGAACTCGCTGATTAAAGCCATGGCGCTCTCCTATCTCTGAGTAGTTTTCACCAGACCTTTCTAGAACAGATGTATCTGGTACAGGACAAAAGCTACACTGAGGCTGCTGAGGGTAAACAGAATAAAGTGCAGTCTTTGCCGGCGGCTTCCTTTGGCTGTTGCCAGCATATAAACGCAGGTCAGCAGCATGAGGCCTGCCAATCCCATAAGAATCTTCGTAAGAATTAACGCCGCGTTAAGGGTAGATGAAGGTTCCAGGACCACTGTGGGAATCCCGAAGTCAGGGTGCGTTGTGCTGATAATGTCGGCAAAAAGGACAGCCACAGTAATCAGCAGCAAGAAGAAAAGGACACCCAAAACCTTTGGCGCGACAAAAGGACGGCGTCTCGGCTGCGGCTGGAAGACGCCCCTGATCCAACCCAACATGGTCACTGCCATGAACAGAAACGATACTGCCAGCAAAGTGGTGATAAATCCCGGAGAATCATACCACGCACTGCGCAGCCAGGTGCTGGGCCCGGCAAAGTGTATGCGGGTCACTTTGCCCTCGTCAAAGCTGATGGCGATCTTCTCAGGACCGTTCAGCTCCTGGAAGAGGTTGGGGGCAATCTCCCCGTATCTGCTGGTTTTGCCGTAGGCAGTAATGTTAAGGTAACCCTCGTCATCAACGCTAAGATACATCGGCTGGGCAAGGCGCAGGACAGATTCCACCCCGGTGAAATTGCTGCGGGAGGAGTGGAAGGTGCCCGTATAATTGCTTTCTGTGCCGGCGGTAATCGGCCGCGGCTCTGAAGGGACTAGGGACTGTTCCAGCTCGCTCCTTGGGAAATAGCGATCCATAAAGGCCTGAAGGAGCCAAGCCCGGGCCCGGTCAGTGACCGAAGAATTGTACACTACGTAGAGGCCGACATTTTCTTCCGGCAGGAAGTACAGTCCGGTTGAAAACAGGAGTGTGTCGCCGCCGTGGGAGAGCACTCTGTGTCCGTTATAATTGGCTTCGATAAAGCCGTAGGTCATGCCCGGGATTTCAGGATGGGCGGCAAACTGCTGGGATTGCATCAGTTCCGCCGTTTTTTCCTGGAGTATTCTGACCTCTGTATCAGCAGCTTCTGTTTCCCCTTCACCCTCTGCACTTTCTGGGGCTGCTTCCCCTTCGGCCTCAGCGTCCTCAGCTGCCGGAAGCTGAACGGGCATCCCGCGGTTAAGCTGGGCCATAATCAACAGGACCATATCATGGACTGTGCTGGTGAGGGCCCCTGCAGGATAGGACTGAACATATTCAAAACCGCCGCGAATAAATCTTCCGTTTTCATACCGATACCCCTGGCTCATCTGCGCGCTGAAAGAGGCAGGCAGGGGCTGCTCGAAAGTGGACGAGTCCATGCCCAGTGGAATGAGGATATGCTGCCTGGCGTAATCGCTGAAGCTCTGGCCGCTCTGCAGCTCTACGATATATGCGGCTAACGTGGTGCCGTAGTTGGAATAGGCCATTACCGAACCCGGCTGAAAAACACGGGCAGGAAGATGTGTTTTTACATATTCACTCAGCGGGTGCATCAGCTCAGGCTTGGAGACGAAAAGCTCGATCACCTCGTCCTCAAAACCGGCGGTGTGTGTCATCAGGTGGTGCAGTGTAATTGGGGGCGCTTCCCTGCCGTCAATTTTGGACGGTATGGAAAAATCCAGGTAGGTGTTGATGTCGGTATAAAGGTCCAGGACCCCTTGTTCCACCAGCTGCATCACTGCCGTCCAGACCAGGATTTTGGAGTTGGAGCCAGGCCGATGCAGGGAAGTTTCAGGATCCATCGGGATTCTGTTTTCCAGATCAGCAAAACCGTATCCTTTGGAGAAGATGATTTCATTGTCTTTCACCAGCGCTACCGCGGCTCCAGGTACATTATATTCTCGGAGCTGCAACGTCAGTACTCCGTCAAAAAAAGCCTCAAGTTCGTCTGGGCTCTCTAAGCCGGCAGCTTGAACCTGCGGCATCATCACGAAAAATACTAACAACAACGCTATTAGGATATGCCTTCCTCTTTGTACTGCGCCCATGAACTCACCTCATCGCCAAGTTGTCTTGCTACCACAGACTTCTCCAAGTGCGAGGCGGTTCCTTCTGTTTGGGCTAAGAATTTGTCCATGGTTTCGCAATCTGGGCGATCAGCGCAAAGCGAATCACAAAGAGGATCAGCATGGGGAAGGGATAGTACCATGCTCTGTACTCGAAGAGACCGGCAAACCTCACCAGCTGGCTGAAACCGGTGGCCAAAAAGGCCCAGGCGAGTACATAGAAGTAACGCAGCGGGCTGTTATCGCGGGGCCAAAAATAGAGGTAGGAGACAATAATCAATGACCAGGCAAGGGGTGCCAGGAACAGCTGGCCGCTGGCATCGAAAATCCCCAGGTTGGTGTAGCGAAACACATTGAGCAGGTCGTCAAAGAGCATGTTCCAAAAAACGTCGATTAAGCCGCCAAGGACTATGCCGTAGGGAATCAGTCTCCGCAGGGAAGAACGGGGTACGGTTGCCAGAAGGAAAACAGCAATGATCAGGATCAGTGTCGGGTAAAGCAGCGCTTGAACAGTCAAGGCGTCCATCCTTTCCAAATTACGGTTACGGTTTAGTATAACCACCCGGCGCCTTGATGTTGCATGTTATGCGGAAGTGCTTACACGGCTGAAATGATTGTTTTCCCTCAATACTCGAAAGCTGTCTGCAGAAGTGGCAGCGATGCGAAAACGATGTCTGGCAATAATGTGGTTTGCTATCTCAACCATGGCCTCGATGGAGACTTGCAGGAGATGCTTGGCTGCTTCGAATTTTGTAAAGTCGGCACTGAACTCTTCGGGGCCGAAGTCTTTGATGATCTCTAGCTTGTGCAGGTTGTTTTCAATCAAGGAGACTTTTCCGAGAATCCTGTCCTTATCAACTATCTGCGTATGCCTCCTTTAAGGTCTGTGACTGCATCTACCTGGTCCGTTTGCAGGATTGTGGAGATGCGATCCTCAATTTCAAGCTCTTTGAACAGCTCAACAGGGCAGTCATCGTCGAAGATGATGCCAAAGTCTATGTCGCTGCGTTCGTTATAATACTCAGTGCCGTAGGAACCAAAAATAAGGACCCCGAGGATGATAGGTTCCGATGAAACGTAGGCTGTCAACTGATGCATTTTCTCCTCAATACGGAGCAGCTTCGGCATCGCATTCACCTCAATTCCAATTTTATGCTACTTTTCGGCTTCCAACAAGGCAAACGGCCAGTATCGA
>FZPS01000183.1_pt321 | contig 11630 bp, 7 predicted proteins | sample 1817821 | NCBI WGS metagenome assembly FZPS01 (sample SAMEA104158645, study PRJEB21678) | metagenome | place: Germany | collected 2015-04-21 | reverse complement strand
GCTGACAAAATTCCAGCCGCCATCAAAGCAATCGTTGCTGACGCGGATCATATCGCCGTATTTTATTTCCGTCTCTCCGTGCTTATAGCAATTAGGCATCACTAAACTAAGGAAGAGCTCCTCTCCCGCTTCTTCGGAAATCCATTTAAGAGCGGTGTCGTATGCTTCTGTCCCGTAGTTTCTCTCATAGTTTTCTAAAAAGTCGATTCGCAGATAGCTTACGCCGAGATTAATAAAATACCTTACATAGCCTTTTATCCATTGCTCGGCTCCTTCTTTGCGGACATCCACCCAGAAAAGCTGGTCATTGAAGTTGTGATGTCCGACTATCTCCGTTGTTTTTATACCATCGGTGCCGGCTACTACTGTATTGGCGAAAAAAGCGGCGCGAGTCATCCACATGGGGTTGTAATACACACCAACATTCATCCCTTTATCTTTAATGTACTTATTCCAGTAGTCGAAACCATTTTTCCAATAGCTGCAATATTTGGTGATATAGCCATTTTCGTTGATGGTTTGCGCCGCTTCTATCCAGCCGTCATTGCTTATCATGTTATAGCCGTGGTCCCGGAGATTTTCGGCCATCCAATCTATGTTTTTCTGCCATCTGTCTTCCGGGATAGGCCTGTCATTATCGTAACACCATGCATAGGCAATCCAATATTTGGGACCGCTGCCATGCCTTGTGTATTTACTATCTCTGGCGAGCAGAGAGGCGCTCGCCGGAGATAGGAGTAGAATAAACAACAGAATCCTAATTCTCATTACTTGGACTCTACTTTTAGTTTAAGTTTCTTGGTATCAAGAGTCAGTTTGTATTCGCCTGCAGTTGTAATCTTGAATTTATTGTCAGGGCTTCCATCGGGGGTGAGAGTTACGTCATATGTATTTCCTACGCTAACCTCTTTGCCTGCTTCATCTGCAATATAAGTCGGGCCGTCCCATCTGAATTCTACGGGGAACTTCATTTCGCCTACGGCAAGCGGTCCTTCATAGGTGAAAATATCTCCGTTCTTAACCATAGGGGTGGGGGAATTGATGTCCCAGCCGGCAGGAGTTGCATCTCCCACCATATAAACCATTCCTTCCTCCCATTGGATTTCCGGCTTGTCGGGAAGAGTGCTGAGTTTTTCTGCAGTTACTGTGTTTTTGCGGGGATTGACTGTAAGGCGGTATCTTCCGCTCTTGCCTGCTTCCAAACCAAAGAACCAGTCTTTGAGATTGCCGTCTCCATCAATTTTTACGCTGGTACGCTGAAGGTTGTTTACGCCTTCTTTCAGGAATGCGTATGCCTTGTCGGGTTCAACTGCAGCGGGCACGAGATATTCGGTTTCGCTCCATTCTTTACCTTTAGTCAAGCAGAATTTGATGAGCTTGTTTTCGTTGCACTTGATTAAATCCACTTCAATTTCGAAGTTATCCTTGGATTTCAAGGTCATGGGTTCGGGATCCATGGAATCCCATTTGTTAACGGCTCCTCCGAGAGCATAGAGTTCTGTGTACTCTTTTTCGAAGTCGATAATGTCATCTTTGGGCTTATCCTTTTTGCAGGAAACGAGAGCCGCAACTCCAATAAGGAGGGTTGATAATAAAATTTTTCTCATAATTTAATGTTTTTAAATATGGTTGTTTATGTTTTTTATTCAGGTCTTGGATAACCTTCGTTTTGATCGAGTTTCGGATTTGCATTCAATACATCCCTATGCAAGGGGAAAATAATGGTATGATTATCGGCATCAGGCGTTTTATCCCACCAGGTTCCGGTGCAGAATTTGCCGAAGCGAATTAAATCTATCCTCCTTCTGCTTTCCGACAGGAATTCCCTTCCCCATTCATCCAAAAGTTCTTTTTCATCTAAAACAACAGGGCCATCGGGTTGATAGAGATAGGCAGGGACTGATGCCACGGGATAGTTGCGCCTGCGGACATTGTTCAGCAAACTACCCGCATCCGCCACTTGTCCCGCTCTGAATTTGCATTCCGCGAGTGAATAATAAATTTCGGGAAGTCTGATTTCGGCCCAGTCGGCTTCGAGCTGCCCCTCATCCTCATCGGTGTAGAAAGGATATTTTATATATCCCCATCCGCTGTTATGGTCTCCATGCGACATGTCAGAGGTGAGGTCTGCCGGGATTTCATTCGGGGCTATGCCCTTGAAAAGTCCGACAGCATCCCTGAGGTACAGGTCATATCCCCCTTCCGGGCTTGTTACGCGCCTGACCGCTCCGCCTTCCAAATATTCCAAATAGCCGAAAAGCATCATGCCCTCACGCGTGCTGTTTCCGAGATTTTTATACATTTTCAGACGATAGTCATCAGGGTATTTCTTGAATTTCGCCACAGGTCGTCCAAGTTCCGTAGTGTAAGGCGTTCCGTCGGGAGCAAGACTCGGAGCAAGCCTGTATTTACAGTTGTGGTCGCCGTTGAGGGACATTGCCTTGACATCGCCGAAATAATAGCTTACTTGACGGGCGGGGACAGTCCACCAGAAAGTATCGCCTGCATATACATAATGGTTGTAGCCCTTGGAGGATGGGAAACCGAACAGAATCTCCGGAGAGTTTTCGTTGTCCCAGTCAAACACCTTGTCCCAAGTTGCTTCAAGCGAGTAAGAGCCGTAGTCTCCATCCAAAATTGATTGTGCATAAGTTGCGCATTCCGTGTATTTGGGCTTTCCGATATAAACCTCTGCATTGAGATATAATCTTACAAGCAAAGCTGCGGCAGATGCTTTTGTCCACTGCCCCTGATTGAGGCCGTTTCCGCCTGCTCCAACTTTTACGGGCAGATCCGCTACGCACTCAATCAATTCCGTTTCTATAAATTCGAACAGCGTTTCGGGACTTACGTTTTTCTCCGAATTTTTACTTACATCCGAACTAACCGCCAAGGGAACATTCCGGAATTCATCGAGCAGGCGCAGATAGAACCACGCCCTCAGGGTTTTGCATTGACTTACGAGAGCATCGAAATCTTCTTGTGTCAAGTCGAATTTTTGAGGGTCAAGTTTTGTCAAATCATCCATAAGGTAATTGCACTGCATTATCCCTTGGAAACATGCCTCCCATTCAGTTTTGAATAATTCCTCCTCGATGGTCCAGGTGTGGTAATGGAGACGGCTCCATTTTCCCCCGTCTTCCCACCAGTCATCCTTTTTCCAGGTTGCAATCAAGTCGGCAGGCAGTTCTTGAATCACCTGACGTGGTTGTACGCTCCAATATGCATGTTCGAAGGGACGGTACACGGCCCTTACTATATCCATTTGTGTATTGTAATAATTGTCCGAGCCTACCTGGTCATACAGGGTTTCCGAAAGGTCCGTGCAGGATACGGATACTAACAGAATAAAGGCGGACAGTATGATTTTTTTAGCTTTCATGGTTTTGTATTGTTTAGAAGCTTATTTGTAAACCTGCGATGAACTGACGGCAGGTCGGGTAATAATTCCTTGAGCCGGTGGCTCCCGGAGTAAGACCGTTTATGCTGTATGTAGAGGGATCAACGCCCGTGAAGGCGGTAAGAGTCAGCAGGTTTTTGCCGCTCAGGCTGAACTTTATGCTGTCTATGTATTTGCTGTTAAGATTGAGAGTGTATCCGAATGATACAAGATCGAGTTTGAGATAATCTCCTCTTTCTATAAAATAGTCACACACTAAAGGATTTTCAGTAATGTTGGCATTCTTTGTAAAAGCTTTTTTCAGCACATTGCTGGTCATTCCGGGAATGCCGTAATAAAATTCGTGAACATTGAATATGTGGAAGCCGAAAGCTCCTCTAAAATAGAGATTCAGACTCAGGTTTTTGTATCTGAGATAATTCGACCAGCTCGCCGTATATTTAGGCAATCCGTTTCCGACTATATACATATCTTCATCGACGCCATCCATTCCGGCCTTGTATTCTCCATCCTTATCATAGATTATCCATTCTCCGGAAGAGTTGAATCCGGCATGCTTCCACATATAGAAGTTTCCTATGCGCTCTCCCTCCTTGATTCTTTGCAGATAATGGAAGGGGAAGGGGTCTTCCGTGGGGGCGACATAATAGTATTTCTGACCCTCATATTCCTGATTGGAGAAGGAAACGAAGCGGTTGTCCATTGTAGAGCCGATGAGGGATGTGTTGTAAGAAAAGTCTTTCATTTCCACCACCGTACCCTTGAGCTCAATCTCTACTCCGCTGTTTTTCATGGTCCCTACATTTACGAAAGTTGTAGAGAAAAGATATGGCGGAACGGAGACATTATAATCTCCAAGAAGGTCTTTCTGCGTACGGTTGAAGTAATTGATGGAGCCGCTGAAACGATTTCCGAACATGGCGAAGTCGATACCTATATTCCAGTTGATGCCTTTTTCCCAACTCAAGTCGGGATTGACATTCTTTGATGCTCCCCATACGGTAAAGAACTTTCCCTTATAATAATATTGTCCGAATCCGGTCATGGTATTCATCGACATATAACTGCCGAAGTCCTGATTGCCGGTGATTCCAAAGTCAGCTCTGAGCTTGAGGTCATTGAGCCAGCCGGAAGCGCCTTTCAGGAAATCTTCCTGGGAAAGTCTCCAGCCGGCGGAAACAGCGGGGAAATATCCCCATTTATTGTTGATGCCGAATTTGGAAGAACCTTCATATCTGAGGGATGCGGTGAGAAGATATTTGCCCATATAATCATAATTGATGCGGCCGAAGAAGGCAATCAGCTTGGCGTCGTTTTTATATGAGCTTGTTCCGTCATGCCCCTCTTCGAGCCCCCACTCTCCCTGTCCTATGGCATTGTAAGTCGTTCCGTCATTCGGGAACATTTTATTGGCGGCAGAAAAACCGCTGTTTGTTATTTTCTGCCAGGAATAGCCGACCATCGCTTTAAGATTATGGTCTCCGAACGATTTTATGTAATTTCCCAACCACTCCACGGCATTCTTTTCAACCTGATTATACGACCTGCTTGCCTCGGACCTGTTGGTTTTATTATTTGTAGACGGAGTAAAGTAAGCTCCAACGCCTCCAATATATTGGTCGGAATAAGTTACTTGTGTGGATAAGCCGGGAAGAATATTCAGTTTTACCGTCGCGTCCCAGTCCAATAATTTATACTCGTGGTCATCGAGCTCCGTATTTATTATCTCTACGGGGTTTTTATCAGCCCGCTGGCCGAGGAAGCTGAAATACCTCGTGGGATTGGCGGGGTCGTATATGGGAGAGGTGGGATTTGCCTCAATCGCATAATGAAAAACATGCCAATCGGCGAGTTTGCTCTTAACTAATCTCGGAGCAAGATTCATTGAGAAAGTAAACAGGCCGTTCTTTGTATTGTGATTAACGTTTGCGCGTGCGCCATATTCATTCCTTTCTGAACGTCTGTCCATGCCGGTGGATTCTTTATAGTCTGCACTGACTCTGAAATTATTCTCGGAGTTGCCTCCGGACAGGGTGACGGTATGCAGATGTGAAAAGCCGACACGGCTTACTTCTTTAAGCCAATCTATATTGCCGCCGAAGTCTTCCGCGCTTCCGACGGCAACCTTATATTTTCTGAACTCCTCAGCGCTTAACATGTCAAGTTCCTTTACCATGACATTTGCCGAGGTGATTACATCATATGTGGCATGGAAAGACCCGTCTTTAGAGCCCTTTTTAGTGTTTATCAGAACAACGCCGTTGCTGCCGCGGGTTCCGTAAATTGCCGATGCCGCACCGTCTTTCAGAATGTCTATGGACTCAATGTCATTTGGATTGACATTGGAAAGATTGCCGCCAGCCACTCCGTCTATAACTATCAGCGGTTCGATTCCGGCATAGCGCGATGAAATTCCCCGAATTTGGATGCTGGCCTGATTGTTCGGGTCAGCCATTCCGGTGTTTTCGATAGATACGCCTGCCACTTTTCCTTGAATCATCATGGCAGGGTCGCTGCCGGCAGTTGTCAAGAATTCCTTGCTTGAAATGTGGGCGATTGCCGAGGTGAGCTCTTTTTTGTCAAGAGTACCATAGCCGATTACCACCACTTCATCCAGTTCCGAGCGGTCTTCCACCATGCCGAAATTGATGAATGCATCGGAAGAGCCTGTTTGTTTCTCCTGGGTTTTGAAGCCAATGCACGATGCTTCGAGGACCGAAAATGCAGGTACTTTTATCGAGAATGTTCCGTCATTTCCGGCTGTCGTCCCGATTGTAGTCCCTTTTGCCACCACGAAAGTTCCCGGCAGAGGAGCACCTGTTGCCGCTTCTATAACTTTTCCGGTGATTGTGATTTGCTGGGCTGCAGCTGTTAGTGAAAGCAAAGACAAAAACAGCACAGCGCCTATCGCTTTGAATGATGAACTCATGGTTTAATTTTTGCTTAGTGTTTTAACAAAATTAACCAGCAGTCCTGTCCATTCAAATAGCATACAAATAAAATCCAATGTTTTATTAAAGGTAAAACATTGGAAATCAATAATGAAGCCTAAATTTACAGGCTATAAAATATAAACCATATATAATTATATGGTTCTTATTTTTGCAACATTTTTCTCAAAATTCTCGGGGTCGATGGCTTTCAGGCGCATGCGTGACCTATAAGAATAGACTGTGGCTTTCGAGTATTTCAGAATGGATGCTATCCTGTCCGAATCTGTTATCCCCAACTTAATGAGGGCAAGTATTCTCAATTCTGTCGAAAGACTTCTTCCCTTATATGTGAATCGCGAATCGGCTTTCAAGAGTTTGTTCACGCTCTCTATGAATGTTGGTACAATCTGAAGAAAAATGCTGTCGAATGTATTGAAAAAGCCAGTCCTTTGTTCCTCGACAAAAGTAAACGACCTGAGCTCCTTAAACACTCCGGCCTTGTCTCCCGCAAGAGCTTTTTTATTCAGCGCCATTCGGTATGAGTCAAGCTGGTCTATTCTTGTTATGCATTCCAAGAGGAGATTGGAGATGAACACGTTTTTTATCGTGCTGGCCTCGGACAATTTCCTGTTTGCCTCATCCAAAGCCCTCTCCTGCCTTTTATTCTTGCGCAAGAATATAAAGGTAACCACAAGAAGAATGAAAATTGCGGCAATAAGGCAGCTTAACAATAAGACATGCGAATGCAGCCTTTGCTGATAGGCGGATTCCAACACGGGATATATCTGCGAGACCTGTATTTCCCTCAGTCTCGCATTGCAGAAGCGCGCATCCGCAAGGCATTGCATAATGTATTTGTGCGCCCTGTGGATGTCGCCTTCCTCGTAAAGTATTTCGGCAAGGCGCCTGAGCGACAGATATTCTTTTACTGCACATTGAATGTCGGAGATAGAAGAGGCAATCAAATACCGTTTTTCTTCTTCCCTCATTCCTATTCTTTTATAATAGCGCGAGATTACATAAGCGGTGGGGCCGATAGACCTGTCCGTTGGCAGCATTTTGTTGTATGTATCCAGCAGAAGGTTCAGGGCCTGTTCTGTTTTTCCTTCTGCAAAGAGCAAAGCCGAGCTTATATAATAGTTTCCGGGGCTTACTATGCTTATGGAATCCTTGTATGCAAATTCCTTTTGCTGATAGGCCTGTTTTTGGCGGGGATTCAAGGCGTAATCGGAAAGCGCCTCATAAAGAGCATTGAATTTATAATAATAAGATTCGAGCAGATTGTCCGGCACTGATGTTCGGGGAATATCCTCAAGCAGCTCCTTGGCATCTACATACATTCCCTCCTGAATATACTCTTCTATTACATTGAGACGGGCCAAAAGTTTTTTGTATGGGTCGTCCATGCCTTCGGCAAGCTGCTGCATGGCAAAGGAATACGCCAAAGCAGAATCCACTTGATAGAAAGAGTATTCGTTGAAGAGGTCGGCGTAGCCCCAAAAAAGAGAGTCACTGTCGGCAGTCTTCTCCAAGGCCTTCTTCTTTGAGGCTATCCTGTTCTCCCGAATAGCCTGATACTCGGATGAAGACTCTATGGCTCTATCCAAATCCTGTATTGTAGGGCGGTATTTTTTGTAATCCGGCCCTGATGCATAAAGGTTTAGAGCCACCAAGAAGAGTATGCCCGACAAGAATCTCTTCATTCCTATTGGCTTACTCTTTAACCCACACCTGTCTCTGGAAGGCTTCTTCCAGCGAAAGCATGGTTTCGGTGGACTGGATGTTGGGTATGTTTTGTATGCTGTTAACCAGAACCTCCATCAGGTGGTTATTGTCTTTGCAATAAATTTTAATCAGCAGCGAATATTTGCCTGTAATAAAGTGGCATTCCACCACCTCGGGAATCTGCTTTAAGGCGAGAATAACCTCTTGCAGTTTTGTAGACTCGGTCACCACTATGTTGATGAACGCACATACGGTCAGCCCGAGAGCAGACGGTTTCACAAGCAGTCGTGAGCCGGTGATTACACCGTTTTTCTGAAGCTTGTGAACCCTTTGGTGTATGGCGGCACCTGAAACTCCGCATGCTCTTGCTATTTCCAAATAAGGCATGCGTGCATCTTTTACGAGGAAGTGAAGTATCTTCCTGTCAATGTCATCTATCTGATATTTCATGACTTTTTAGTATAACGTTTATTGAACTTATTCTTTTTTGCAGTCGGCTTGGATTCCTCTATTATCTTTTTACATGCTTCCTCGCTAAGAGCAGCGGCATCTGTGCCTTTCGGTATGCGGTAATTGTTTCCCGCATGTTTAATGTAAGGCCCGTAACGCCCGTTGATTACTTGTATATCGGAATCTTTATATTCAAGCAAGACAGCTCCTGCAGCGGGTTTTGAATTCTGCTCCTCGATGAGTGCGCCGCATTCCTCAATGGTGATTTTCAATGGGTCTTTGCTCTTGGGGAGCGAGTAATTCTTGTCGTTCCATTTGAGGTAAGGGCCGAATCTCCCCCTTGTCGCCACCACATCAAAGCCATTCCATTTCCCAACTGTGCGCGGAAGTTCAAAAAGCTTGAGGGCTTCTGCAAGGGTGATGGTTTCGATGAGCTGGCCTGCCAGAAGGCTCGCATATTGCTTGTCATCTCCGCTGCCTTTTTGCACGAACGCTCCATATTTGCCATAGCGGGCCACAACGGGCTCTCCTGTAGCAGGGTCGTTTCCCAACTCCCTTTCCACATGGTTAAATTTCCCGTCATTGAGGTCTTCCTCCACTTCTTTATGAAATGGTCCGTAGAAAGCGGCTATAACCTTGTTCCACTCCTTGTCGCCTTCTGCAATCTGGTCGAAATCCTTTTCTACATCCGCCGTAAAATTATAATCGAGAATGCGGGGGAAATTCTCCACAAGATAATCGGTCACTTGCATACCCACCTCTTGCGGCAGAAGCTTTCCGCGCTCTTCACCTATCACCTCCGTTTTTTCCGACTCTGTTATTTCGCCCCCTTTCAGACTAAGATTGGTCACTTGCACCTTCTTGCCCTCTTTATTCCCGCGCACAAGGTAGCCCCTGCCGGTAGTGAGGGTAGAGATTGTTGGCGCATAAGTGCTCGGACGGCCGATTCCGAGCTCTTCCAATTTTTTAACAAGCGTGGCCTCGGAATAGCGGAAAGGCGGCCTGGTGAATTTGCATTCGGCCTTGATTTCATTGCAAAGCGGCTGTTCGCCCGCTTTTATTTCGGGGAGGATGGTGGAATCTTCTTCCTCCGCAGCATCGTCCGTGCCTTCCGAATATAGTTTAAGGAAGCCATCAAAGAGCACCCTTGTACCGTTGATTATGAATTTTTCGGGACGATTGTCTATATCTATTACAACCTCGGTGTTTTCGACTTTCGCCTCGGCCATCTGCGATGCCACCGTTCTTTTCCAAATCAGGTTGTAGAGTTTTTGCTCTTGTGCGCTGCCCTCGATTTGAGTATTATCTATAAAGGTCGGGCGGATGGCTTCGTGAGCCTCCTGCGCCCCTTTGCTATGTGTTTTATATTGGCGGGGATGGGAATATTCGGGACCGAATTCTTCGGTGATGTATTTTTTTGAGGTGTTGAGCGCAAGACTCGAAAGATTGGTGGAGTCGGTACGCATATAGGTGATAAGACCTTTTTCGTAAAGCGCCTGCGCCACCCTCATGGTAACGCTGACGGGCAGATGCAGTTTTCGCGAGGCCTCCTGTTGGAGGGTGGATGTGGTGAACGGAGGTGCCGGCCAGCGCTGGGCCTCTTTCTTTTCCACCTTCTCTACCTTATATACCGATACCTTATTGTCTTCGAGGAACTTGCGCGCCTCATCTTCATTTTTGAAGTTTTTATTCAGCTTGCCCTTGATGCTGTTTTTGCCTCCTATCCGAAAATCCCCCTCGCATCTATAATATTTTTCGGGCTCAAATGCTATAATCTCCCTTTCCCTATCCACCACAAGCCTGAGCGCAACGCTTTGCACGCGTCCGGCCGACAGACCGCGGTTGATTTTTCTCCAAAGGACGGGGGAGAGCTCGAAGCCTACCAGACGGTCCAATACGCGGCGTGCCTGCTGGGCATTTACGAGATTCATATCTATGTCCCTGGGATTCTTGATGGCGCCAAGAATAGCATCCTTGGTGATTTCGTGGAAGACTATTCTGCGTATTTTTTCCTTTGGAATTTCAAGTACATCTGCAAGATGCCACGAGATGGCTTCTCCTTCGCGGTCCTCATCGGATGCGAGCAACACCAACTCTGCTTTATCCGCAAGTTTTTTCAACTCCGCCACCACTCTCTTCTTCTCATCAGGAATTACATATTCCGGCTTGAATCCATTCTCCACATCTATACTAAGCTGCTTTTCATGAAGGTCGCGGATATGTCCGTAACAAGATTTCACGGTGAATTCTTCTCCAAGAAAACGCTGTATGGTTTTTGCCTTCGCGGGCGACTCTACTATTACAAGCTTGCTGCTCTTATCTTTCATACCTCTTATTATATATAATTTTATCCTGTTTGCAAAAGTAGTGAAAAAAATGTTACTTTTGTAGATACTTAAGCTTAGACATGACAAATAAAACTCGTAAAAACATAATAAAGTGGTTTTGGATAATCCTCGCCACCCCCTTTGCGCTTCTTTTTACAATGCTGCTCTTAGTATGGATGTTCGCCAAAATCCCTTCTTTCGAAGAACTTGAGCGTCCCGAGAGCAAACTCGCAACGCAGATACTTTCCGATGACGGACAATTACTCACTACTTTCCATATCGAAAACCGGACTTTCGTAAGCTATGAGGAGTTGTCTCCTTATCTCGTGCATGCCGCTGTAGCTACTGAGGATGCCCGTTTTTACAGGCATTCCGGCATCGATACAAAAGGCCTTGCACGCGTCTTCTTCAAGACTCTGCTGATGAGGGATTCCTCTCAGGGCGGCGGTTCCACCATAACCCAGCAATTGGCAAAAAGTCTTTATCCGCGTAGGGAAATCAAGAGCAAGTTTCCGGGTTGGAAACAGACCGTAATGGTTTGGACCAAGTTAAAAGAGTGGATAACGGCTGTGAAGTTGGAGAGAAACTATACCAAGGATGAGATTGTGAACATGTATCTCAATTCTGTTTTCTTCGGCAGCAGCGCCTACGGCATCCGTGCGGCAAGCGAGACCTTCTTTGCCAAACTTCCCTCCGAAGTTACGGTGGAAGAGGCGGCCACTCTAATCGGAATGGTGAACAAGCCCACCCGCTACAATCCCGCCCTCAATCCCGACAAAGCCCTGAACCGCAGGA
>FZPS01000204.1_pt75 | contig 11637 bp, 9 predicted proteins | sample 1817821 | NCBI WGS metagenome assembly FZPS01 (sample SAMEA104158645, study PRJEB21678) | metagenome | place: Germany | collected 2015-04-21 | reverse complement strand
CCCAAGTAGTCTGTCGTGACAACGGCTTCTTTATTCGTCAGGCGAACACCTTCTTCAATGCCTGAAACGATATCCGTGATCGCGGGGATATCCTGTCCGCCGAGGAAGACCACTTTATTGGTCTCGGTCAAAACACCCATGATCGCGCCGATCAGCACCCCCATGTTGACGGGTCCGACGTACGCGAGATTCGGGATTTCTTGGACTTGGTCAGCCGTGCTCTCATCAACACGGAATCCGTACGACAGGCAGAAATGCGAATCGGGATACTCGCGAGCCAGGTCCTCCGCAGACGCTTTGAATTGCGAGCCATGGACAATGATCATGTCGTACTTTTCTTCAGCGTATGTTCTAATATATTCGGCCATGTCCGATACAGCGATGTTCTCGTTGTACTCCGCCTCGATGCCGTATTTATCCGCAATATTCTTAACGGACTCGTAACAGATCTGATTCCAGCCGTTGTCGGTGATGACACCTGAAAGCAGGGCGACCACTTTCATGTCTTTGGGGTCTTTCTTATAATCCCCGCTGGCTTCAGGGGCTTTCGATTCATCGGGTTTGCTGACTTCCGGCTCATCTTTCGGTGCGCAACCGACGAGGGCGACCGCACCAAATACCATGAGTGCTGCCAAAAGTATGGCTAAATACTTTTTCATTCGTTGATTCCTCCTTCACGTTGGCTCCTGCGTTTTAAAAACAAAACTCAGGAAGATACTCTCATATAAAATACCACAATAAAGCAGGGAACTATATAAGAAACGTCACTGATTGTTTCTTAGTTTTGTATTTTCTTCCATATCCCGGACGAGATATTCTGCACTTGAGAAAAGGCTATGCCGTTTATCGTCTACTTCCATAATCTCGCCGATAAACATCCAGTGCGGCTGCCATTCTCCCTGGTCATCTCTGGGAAACGACCTCGGATTGACTTGATAGTATTCCTGTATGTCTGAGGCTAGCCCGTCTTTGTCAAACGGGTGTTGATAGATTTTTCGACAAAGGAAAGTTAAGCTCGCTTCTTCATAGGTAACGCTTTTACCTATTGCGACAGGCGTGAGATTTGCCATCTCCACTTTGTTTACATCGCGGCCCGAGTGAGACCCCATGATACCCAACGCCTTCTTATAGTTTGCGGGAAAAAAGCTGACCGTAAAAGTCTCATTCTCCATCAGAAAATCACATGTATAGCGCGTTGGATGGAGGTATACGGTGACGACCGCCCCGCTCTTGCCTCTTGTCCATAAGGTGCCGAAGCTGCCCCAACCAATCGTGCAGGAATTGAAATGTTCCATGTTCCCCGCAGATACAAGTGCCCACTGCTTTTGGAAAAGATCGAACACCGTGTATTCTTTTTCTTCAAAATTGCTCATGAATTGATACCGCCTTATAACCCTCTATTTATGCTTAATTAGGATTATAACTGAACGCGAAACTATTGACCTTTCTCTCGCATTGCGTCTCTTATCAAGCGCAGTACGATATTTAGACATCATGGTTTTTCTGGAATAGATGGTATACTATTCATGATAGTTGATATCCATCCTACGTGAATCGGTAAACAGATTCCTAATGAAAAATGAGGTGTTTTATGGCTAAGATGATTCCCTCTGTGATATCGCCAAGCATCGAGAGCAGAGCAGAGAAGCGGATTTTCGAGTGGTTCGCGAATGCTCCAAATACAGAAGACTGGGTCGTGCTTCACTCATTGGGAATTGCAAATCACAATAGGCACAAGTATGGTGAGATCGACTTTCTTGTACTGACTCCTAAACTTGGTGTTTATGCGCTCGAGGTAAAGGGAGGGCGTGTTTACAGGGAAGATGGAGTTTGGTATTTCACTTTCAGATATGGAGAAGATTACAAAAGAGTATGACTCGTTAGTCTAAGAGGACGAAAAGTTTACTTGTTGACCGGCCTCGGTAGGGTAGGCCTGGCATAACAGAGTTGAAGGAGGAATGATAATGAAGAATTTCCATTACGATGTGCCGACTGAAATCTTTTTTGGCAAGGGAGCGATCGAGAATCTGAATCAAATAGCCCAATACGGTAAACGGGTTTTACTTGTTTACGGCAAAGACAGTATCAAGAAAATGGGGCTTTACGATGAAGTTGTTCGCATCCTCGAGCAACTTGACATGGATTTCTTTGAGTTGTCCGGCGTGGATCCCAATCCCAGGATTGAATCTGTCCGTCAAGGGAGCGCTCTGTGTAAAAAACACGGCATAGATGTTGTGTTGGCGGTGGGAGGAGGCAGTGTCATCGATTGTGCCAAAGTAATTGTCGCCGCTGCCGTCTATGATGGCGATGCTTGGGATCTCGTGGTCGATCCGAAGAAGATTGTGGACGCTTTGCCCGTTGTTTCTGTTCTCACACTGGCAGCGACCGGAACAGAGATGAATGGCAATGCCGTGATCTCTAATCTCGTAACGCGTGAAAAAATCGGTACAACTTCTATGCATATTAAGCCGAAATTTTCAATCATGGATCCCGAACACACCTTTACCGTTTCTAAAGCGATGACGGCTGCCGGGGTTGCAGATATTATAAGTCATACGCTTGAAAACTATTTCACTCCCGTTAAAGGTGCTTATGTGCAAGCACGAATCTGTGAGTCCTTGTTAAAGACGTGCATATTCTATGGACCTGTCGCGTTGGATGAACCGAACAATTATGAGGCCAGAGCCAATCTCATGTGGGCTGGCTCGCTTGCCATCAACGGGATCTGCAGTCTTGGTCAGCCAATTCCTTGGACTGTACACCCTCTGGAACACGAATTAAGTGCCTATTACGATATCACGCACGGGGTCGGTCTGGCGATTTTGACGCCGCCGTGGATGAGACATGTGCTAAGTGATACGACAGTAGATAAGTTTGTGGAATACGGAGTGAATGTTTGGGGGTTGGATGCAGATAGCGATCCCTTCGACATTGCCAACCGGGCCATTGATAAAACAGAAGCGTTCTTCCTGTCTCTCGGTCTTCCCATGACATTATCGGAAGTCGGCATTGACGGTCGATATTTGGAAGAAATGGCTAAAAATTGTGAGGGCAGCACATTGCTGGGTTACGTACCCCTCACATACCGCGATTCGATGGCCATTTACGAAGCAGTTTTGTAAGTCCGCCGTTTAAAACGGGTAGTAGTGGACCATCTTCCCAAGATCTTCTAGGCGGTTGAGAATAGTACGGACGACTTCTTGTCACAAAGTGTCCGATAGAATAAATTATTTTGTTGCATTTGTGCCGAACGTCAAGTGTTCTTGCGTTCTCAAGGGGGTCGTCGTATACTATGGCTGGTCAAGAAAAATGGACGAAAGCATGGGCGGGGCACGGGTATCTTGCCCCTTTTTCCCGCGAATACACTGTCTTATTACGATTTTTGCATGGAGGGAAAATATCTAATGAAGAAATTTGATCGGGAACTGGCCGGTAAGCTCGTAGGCGGCGTCATTATGGATGTCGTCAATGTTGAACAGGCGGTTATTGCAGAGGAAGCCGGTGCCGTTGCGGTTATGGCTCTTGAGCGCGTGCCTGCCGATATCAGAGCGGCCGGCGGCGTGTCGCGCATGAGTGATCCAGGTATGGTGAAGTCAATTATGGCAGCCGTGAAAATTCCCGTTATGGCAAAGGTTCGTATCGGTCATTTCGTCGAGGCGCAGATTCTGGAAGCAATCGGCGTCGATTTCGTCGACGAAAGCGAAGTGTTGACACCTGCGGACGAGTTGCATCACATCGATAAACGCAAGTTCCGCGTACCGTTTGTTTGCGGCGCGCGAGGGCTCGATGAGGCGCTGCGTCGTATTTCGGAAGGCGCTCTGATGATCAGGACAAAGGGCGAGCCCGGTACGGGCGATATCGTCCAAGCAGTCACACATATGCGTCAAATTGCGGGAGAAATCAGAGAGGCCGTTTCGCTTCGCGAAGATGAGCTCTTCGTCATGGCGCGCGATTTAGCGGTGCCGATCGACCTGCTCCTTTACGTCCACGAACACGGGAAACTCCCCGTGCCGAACTTCTCAGCCGGCGGCATCGCGACACCGGCGGATGCCGCTCTCATGCGACAGCTCGGAGCGGAGGGCGTCTTTGTCGGCTCGGGCATTTTCAAGTCAGGAGATCCCATCAAGCGCGCGAAGGCGATTGTCGAAGCGTGCGAGCACTACGATGATCCCGATCGTCTGGCGCATATCTCGGAGAATCTCGGAGAGGCGATGGTCGGACTCAACCCCGAAGAAGTTGAAATTATCATGTCGGAGCGCGTCATTTAAGACGCCTCCGATGTTCTATTTCTCTCTCTATACATGGTATAGTGATGAAAAGAGGAACGTGTCGTTGATGGTCATTCCGCAGAGTTTTTCATTGTTTGCGGTTATCCCGACGTAGCGGAAAAACGTGTGAAGGACGGCAGCCTGTATGAATAAAACATTGAAGCGTGTGCTCGTGTTCCTGATTGCGCTCGCGATGCTGATTGGAATGCTGATCGGATTTAGCGCAGTCGTATTTGCCGAAATGCGTATGATTCCTGCCCCGCTCGATGCCGGCAATATCGGCGGCGACAGTGATTTTGACTTCGATCCAGGCGGCTGGGACGGTGGCGGCTGGGACAGCGATTACGATGGCGGCGGTACGTTTTTTTTCACTGGGTCTACTCCCATGATAGCGATTATCGCTGTTGTTATTTTTATCGTCATCACGATCCTTCGGAAAAAGGGCGGTGGCAAGTTTGGCGGCACAGGAACCGTTACGCCGACGACACGACAGATTTCGCCGGAGCATTCTGCCAACATTGCCAACAAAGTTCGCGCGATCGATCCGTTCTTCACGGAAGCCGAGATGCGCGAGAAGGTCGCCAATTTGTATACCGAAATGCAGCATGCGTGGGAGCATCGTGATTGGGAGCCTATGCGCGCTCGCATGACGGACGATCTCTACAGCCAGATGGCGCGTCAACTACAGGATCTTGTTAATCGTGGATACGTTAACCGCATTGAGCGTATTGCCGTCATGAATGTCGCGCTCAACGAGTTCTATCAAGATGAGCAACACGACAACCTGAAACTCCGTCTGACGACACGGATCGTTGATTATACGATCGAGGAGGCGACGGGCAAGGTGGTGTCCGGCGATCCTAACCGTGAGAAGTTCATGACGTATGAGTGGACGATGATCCGCACGAGAGGCGTCCAGACGCCCGCGCCGACCGATGAGAGCGGCAAGACTGAATTGAGTCGTAATTGTCCGCACTGCGGCGCGCCGATCGACTTGACGCAATCAGCGCGTTGTAGCTACTGCCACTCGATGGTGACGGCAACTGAGTTCGACTGGGTCCTGTCCAACATTGCCGGCATTGCACAGCAGACGCTGTAATGATCGAACGAGTTTAGCGACACGTAGTGGTTAACAAAAGGCGCAAGTATTATCTTGCGCTTTTTCATGTAAAGCGAAGAGATGACGGAAAGATTCGAGAACGACTGTAGATGAAGCAAGAGAACGATTTCAAAAACGCGGGGACTTTGCTCGCCGCTCGCAGACGGCGCCTTTTTCAACGAATTCTCGCCGTTACGCTTATCACTCTGATGATCGTCGGGCCGGCGGTTGCTTTTGCCGTTTGGGGCAAGCCGCTAGTCAGTTTTCTCGCTGACGCCGACAAGGTGCGCGAGCTCGTTAATGATTTCCCTGTTTGGTCGCGGTTTCTTTTCTTTATGCTGACGATGCTCCAAGTCATACTCGCGGTGATTCCCGGCGAACCGTTTGAGCTTGCCGCCGGCTATGCCTTCGGCTCTTTTGAAGGTACGGTGCTTTCCATGGCAGCCATCTATGCGGCGAGTATCATCATCTTTCTTGTCGTTAAACGATACGGTCGTCCCGTCATCGAGTTATTCTTCAAGTCTGAGCAAATCGACGGGGTCAAACTGTTCAATCGACCGAGGCAACTGAATCTGCTCATGTTTTTGCTGATGTTTATCCCGGGAACGCCGAAAGATATCTTGACGTATTTGGCGGGGTTGACGCCGATGAAGCTTGGCACGTGGATGAAGATTTTGCTCGCGCGCTTTTTCTCCGTCGTGACATCGACGGTCAGCGGCGGATTGCTCGGCTCAAAGGAATACGTCTTCGCCGCGATCGTGTTCGGCATCGGCGCCGTTGCGGCCGTCATCGGTTTCATCTTTTACCATTACGTAAATAAGAAAGCTGAAAAGCAAGAAGCTATGGCGAAAGAGGATAGCATGAGCAGCGAAATTTCGGGCGATGACATGTAATGGAGCCATAATCCTTTCACGTCATTTTTGCGTTGTTCTTATGTAGAAAGCCGAAAAAAAACGATTTTTTTAGCGTTTTATTGCTTTTATGCGAAAATTTGCGGCGAATCCGTCGATAGAGTCTGTTCATTTAGAATCATTTACTAAAACGTAGAATGACGATAGTCTTTAGGTACTTAGGTATGGGAATTTTCACAGACTTACCCACAGCCAATCAACTATTATCACAATGCAAGGAGAAACATCTATGATCGATCTGACGATCCATCCGGAAGGGCTTGAGAATGCGATAAAGCGCGCTCGTGAAAACAACATAGTCATTCCGACATTTGCGCAATTGCGCGACCCCGTTAACAAAGTTCCCGAGAAGATTAAGAAGAGACTGAAAAACGTCGGTTCATGGGATATCGATCCCTTGAATCTGTTCCGTATCACATGGAAAAACGAGCCTACGCTTGAGGGTGCCGGCTACGGAGATGTGAACTATATCGAAATCCCGAGTGAGCTGAGCGGTGTTGACGCACGTATCTTCGTCATCATCGGCAAGTGGTTCCCGACCGGTTGTCATAAGGTCGGCGCTTCATACGGCTGTCTCGTTCCACGTCTCGTCACAGGTCAGTTCGACCCTTATCACGACTGGGCGGTTTGGCCTTCGACAGGCAACTACTGCCGTGGAGGCGCCTTTAACTCGAAACTGCTCGGCTGCAAGTCAATCGCGATCCTGCCCGAGGACATGAGCCAAGAGCGCTTTGACTGGCTCTCTCACATTGCGGACGAGATCTACGCGACACCCGGTTGCGAGAGCGACGTCAAAGAAATTTTCGACAAGGTCTGGGAGCTTCGCAGGACGCGTCCCGACGCCTTCATTTTCAACCAGTTCGAAGAGATGGGCAATGTGCTCTGGCATTACCACGCCACAGGTCCGGCCATGGAAGAAGTTTACGAGTCGCTAAAGACGCCGACGTCAAGATTCTCCGCCTGCTTCTTTACGAGCGGCAGCGGCGGTTCAATGAGCGCCGGCGATTATTTAAAAGACCAGTATCCGCGCATCAAAGTGTCAGTCGGCGAGGCGCTCCAGTGCCCAACCATTCTGAATAACGGCTTCGGCGGTCACCGCATTGAAGGTATCGGCGACAAGCACATCCCGTTCGTCCACAACGTCAAGAATACGGACGTCGTCTGTGCCATCGACGACAATCACGCCGTGAATCTCCTGCGTCTGTTCAATACGGAGGTCGGTCGTCAATTCCTCATTGAGGAAACGGGCGTGTCTCAGGATTTCTTGGATCTTCTCCCGTTGCTCGGCATCAGCGGTATCGCGAATGTTCTCGGAAGCATTAAGCTCGCGAAATATTTCGAGTTCACGAAGGACGACGTCATCGGTACTGTTGCGACCGATTCTGCCGAAATGTACGGCTCACGCGTAGTGGAGATGGAAGAGGCGGAACCTTACACGCCGGATCTCGCGGCGCGCGATTATTGGAGTTATCTTGCCTCCACCACGACGGACCATATGGAAGAGTTCACTTACTACACGCGCAAGCGCGTCCATCACCTCAAGTACTACACATGGGTTGAGCAGCAGGGGCGCACCATGCACGAGCTGAACGATCAGTGGTACGACGACAATTACTGGAAGGACACCCGCAACCAGGTGCACGAGATCGACAGGCTCATTGAAGAGTTCAACGAGCGTACGGGTGTTCTCGCGGCGATGGATTAATAATTTGAAAAATAATATATAACGTATTTCAAGAGAGGAAAGAGGTACAAATGGATCTAAAAAAGCTTATTGATCAACTGGAAGGCTACGACTATCAAGGGTTGTACGGCAGCGATTTTTTCCTGACATGGGATAAATCGCAAGATGAAATTATGGCCATTTTCGCGGTGGCGGACGCGTTGCGCGCGCTTCGCGAGAATAACAAGAGCGCCCGTGTTTTCGATTCGGGGCTCGGCATATCACTGTTCCGCGACAACTCGACGAGAACTCGTTTCTCATTCGTGTCGGCATGTAACTTCCTAGGACTTGCGGTACAGGATCTGGATGAGGGCAAATCGCAGATTTCCCATGGCGAGACAGTCAAAGAGACGGCGAACATGATCTCTTTCATGGCGGACGTCATTGGTATTCGCGACGACATGTACATTGGCAAAGGTCACACCTACATGAAGAATGTCGCTAGTTATGTCGACGAAGGTTTCAACGACGGCGTGCTCGAACAGCGCCCGACGCTTGTCAATCTGCAGTGCGACATTGACCACCCGACACAGACGATGGCCGACACGCTCCACATCATCCACGAGCTCGGCGGCGTCGAAAATCTTAAGGGTAAGAAAGTCGCCATGACATGGGCGTATTCACCTTCGTACGGCAAGCCTCTTTCCGTTCCGCAAGGCGTGATCGGCTTGATGACGCGCTTCGGCATGGACGTCGTTCTCGCGCATCCGGAAGGATACGAAATCATGGACGAGATTGAAGGTGTCGCGAAGCACAACGAAGAGCAGTACGGCGGAAAGTTCACGCGCGTCGAGTCGATGGAAGAGGCATTCAAAGATGCCGATATCGTTTACCCGAAGAGCTGGGCACCGTTCAAGGCGATGGAGATCCGCACAGATCTGTACGCCAAGGGCGACCAAGCCGGTATCGATGCGCTCGAGCAGGAACTGCTCGCAGAGAACGCGCTGCATAAGGACTGGACATGCTCCGAAGACATGATGAATTTGACAAAGGGCGGCAATGCGTTGTACATGCACTGTCTGCCTGCAGACATCACAGGCGTATCTTGCGCGGAAGGTGAAGTCGACGAGTCGGTCTTCGATCGCTACCGCGTCCCCTTATACAAAGAAGCGAGTTACAAACCTTACATCATCGCCGCGATGATCTTCCTGCAGAAGATCAAGAATCCCGGCGCTAAGCTGGATGAGCTCTGGAGGGGCACGACGCCTCGCTGGGCCGATAATGGTTAATCTGAGCGCATATGCCGACGAAGACGTCATGCCGGGAATCGATGCGTGTGTCGTTCAGGGCGCATAAACAAATAACCTGATCGCAAGACCGGGGTTCTCGCAGGAGAAGCCCGGTCTTCTTTTCATCCGAATGAGAAAATTGTTGTGTTGTGTATTTTCTGTCGGTGAAATTTGGTGAAAACAAGAAAAAAACGGATAATAATTCACAATCTACTGTTAAAATAGTAATCAAGAGATTAAACGTGACGGGTGACTTGCCTCGCTGCCGCGGATGCCATGTCACCACACTAAGAAGGAGAGGATATAGACGATATGAGCGATATTATGAGACCAATCGGCTTCGCCAATCTCATCGATTGGAGTCTCCGGGAGTACAAGGAAAATGGTCGAGTATTCGGACTCGACAAGAGCAAGTTCTATTTTCCGAAAGGTGATAAGCACTTCCGCACACCGTTCGGCGACGAGATCGCGACGCCTGTCGGACCCGCTGCCGGCCCTCATTCACAACTTGCGCAGAACATTATTGTTTCTTATCTCGCGGGTGCTCGATTTATCGAGCTCAAGACCGTTCAGAAGATGGACGGTGAGGAGATTAGACATGCCGTAGCCAAGCCATGTATCAACGCAGAGGATGAATGCTACAACTGCGAATGGTCGACAGAGTTGACGGTACAAGAGGCATTTGACGAGTACGTCAAAGCGTGGATCGCACTGAAAGTTCTGGCAGTCGAATTCGGCATCTCGGACGGCAATGACTTCGCATACAATATGAGTGTCGGATATGACTTAGAGGGCATCAAGTTGCCGAAGATGGACGCTTTCATTGAAGGGATCAAAGACGCGTCCGAGACACCTATCTACAAAGAGTGTATGGATTTCCTGAGAGGTCACATGGGCCTCTTCGAGCGTGTGGATGAAGCCGTCGTCGATGCGATTTCGCCGCGTCTCTGCAACCAGATAACCCTGTCCACATTGCACGGATGTCCGCCGGCGGAGATTGAGCGCATTGCGCATTACCTGTTGACGGAAAAACATTGTCATACATTCGTCAAATGCAATCCGACCATGCTCGGTTATGACTTTGTCAGAAAAACGCTCGACGATCTCGGCTACGACTACATTGTATTCCCCGACAAACACTTCCTTGCAGATTTGCAATTCGGCGATGCCCTCGGCATCTTCGAGCGAATGACAAAGGTGAGTCGAGAACAGGGGCTGGCGTTCGGCGTGAAGCTGACGAATACGTGTCCCGTTGATGTCACGAGAGGCGAAGTGCCATCGGAAGAGATGTACATGTCCGGCCGTTCTCTCTTGCCGCTGACGATCAGCTTGGCGCTGAAATTGTCGGAGGCGTTCGAAGGCAAACTCCCCGTTTCATTTGCGGGAGGAGCTGACGGATTGAATATGGCGGCCATCCTGGAGACGGGAATCGGCCCCGTCACCGTCGCGACGACACTCTTGAAACCCGGCGGATATGCACGTTTTAAACAGATGGTGGAGGAGTCTGAACCTTACCTCGGGAACGAGAGCAGTGATATCGATCTTCTCAAGCTGAGAGCGTTGGCACAATCGTTGCTCGAGGATCCGAGAACACAAAAACGCTGGCGCGAGAAAGTCTGGTCGCGTAAAACCGACTCGGAACTCCCGCTTTACGACTGCTACAAGGCACCGTGTAAAGACGGCGGCTGTCCCATCAATCAGCAGATTCCCGAGTACAACACGCTTGTCGCTCGCGGTGACTACGACGAGGCGTTCCGCGTGATCGCCATCGACAATGCATGCCCTACGATCACCGGTATATTGTGTGCTCAGCCGTGTCGTGAACACTGCACGCGCATCGATTACGACGTTTCGCTCCATATGCGCGAAATCAAGAAAAAAGCTGCCGACGAGGCGCAGGATAATTACAATGCGGCGTTCAGGCCTAGACCGGTGCGCACCGACAAGAAAGTCTGTGTAATCGGCGCCGGTCCCGGAGGTGTCGCGGCGGCCTATTATCTGGCGCGCAACGGTGTAGCCGTCGATGCTTTCGAGAAAAGAGCCGAATCGCACGGTATCGTTCGCTATGCGATTCCTTCGTTCAGAATCTCAAAGGAAGAGATCGACCGCGACTTGGCACTGGCGAAGGCGGCCGGCGTAAAATTCCATTTCAACGCCGATCCTAATGTCAAGCTCGACGCGCTCAAAGACAAATACGACTATGTTGTGCTGGCAATCGGCGCATGGGCGAAGGGTCGCTCACCTGTTACCGAGGGCGGCGAGAAAGTCTTGGATTCTCTCGATTTCCTGTTGTCCGTCAAGAAAGACGGTCCGCGCGATCTCGGGAAAAAAGTCGCCGTTGTCGGCGCGGGGGACGTCGCGATGGACTGCGCGCGCCTTGCGAAGCGTATGCCCGGATCGCCCGAAG
>FZPS01000049.1_pt36 | contig 11655 bp, 6 predicted proteins | sample 1817821 | NCBI WGS metagenome assembly FZPS01 (sample SAMEA104158645, study PRJEB21678) | metagenome | place: Germany | collected 2015-04-21 | reverse complement strand
GAATTTAAATTGAGAAAAAGAGGGTTTTTGATAGGAGTATTTGTGATCGTAACAATAATCTTATTTTCAAATACTCTTACTGGCTTTGCAGCAGAAACGCCACAGAAAGATGCGATTACAAAGGCAAGGAATTGGTTAGAAGCAAATCAAAATGAAGATGGAAGTTGGGGGAAGTATGATATTGCATTTCGTGATACAAGTGAGATTGTAAGTATTTTTGCGAAAGAGGAAACGCCAAAAGAGTATATTAAAAATTCCATTCAATGGTTAGAAAATTTGGAACTTAAAAATCATGATATGGCATCTAGAATTTTACCTGTAATCGAAAATAGAGACAGGCAAAGAGAGATTGTGAATACTATTCTTTTAGATCAAAATAAGGATGGTGGTTGGGGTATCACAGAAGGATATGAAAGTGATATTTTCGATACCATTCTAATTGTACATGCATTTGCAAAAGAATTAAAAACTGAAAAGTCTGAAAATATAGAAAAAACAGATCAAATAATAATGTCTATGCAAAAAGCTGTTTCCTACATTATCAGCGAACAGAATTCAAATGGTTCATGGTCTTATGAAGAGAATGGAGATTCTGCTGTTTCATTAACAGCTCAAGTTCTCCTTACTTTAAACGATTTTAAAACAAAAACAAATCTTACTTCCGTTCCACTACAAACAGCCATGAGAAAAGGAGGAGAATACCTTCTATCGGTTCAGAATATAGATCAAACCTGGGGAAAAGATGAAGATTCCATCATAAAGACATTGCTTTCATATCGAGCTATACTGCATACAATAGGGATAGATGTGGTTGATACTGTTGATTTATCAATCATTGAAGTTCAAAACACAAATGGAAGTTGGTATAACAATCCCTATATTACTGCCCTTGCTATAAAGGCAATAGAAGAAAGTAAAGATGTACCTGATGCAGAGATAAATTCCATTCGATTATGGAAAAATGCAGATGGAGAAAAAACAGAATGTTATCTTTATAAGGCTTATGAAACCATGGAAATAGAAGTAGATAGCACTTATCGTAACATAGAAGTAGATTTTCTATATTACATTAAAAAACAAGATGGTAGCATTATTGCTGTGGATTCAGAAGAGAAAAGCATCTGGAATACGAAGAGTAGTTTACCAGGAGATTATTCTGTAATAGTACAGATGAAAGATAAGCTAAGTGGAAAAATCTTTGCTACAGCTGAAAGACATTTTATAATAAGTCCTTCTTTTAAAATGGAGACGGTTATTCTAACAACAGATCCTAAAAATACGAGGACGGATTATGCTGTGGAAGTACGTACAGAGGCAACAATAATTACAGAAGCAAATGCAGATAAGGAGCTTGATCTAAAACTTACAATAAGCAATGGCTCAATAGAAGTAAAAAAAGAAGAGAAAAGAATCTTATGTAAAGCGGAAAACTCTGTTCATTCATTGGATTTAGCTTCTTTTACACCTGATGTTTCTTTAATAGGGGATTATTGTGTTCAACTACAAGTTTTTGATGGTGAAATGTTGTTATGGGAAGGAAAAACCATATTTGAGGTCTTGCCTCCTTTGCCTCCAACAAGAATAGAGGCAACACAAAGTATAGATCGATCTTTTTTATACCCAGGGGATGATTTGGTAGGGATACAATTGAAGTTGATGGGTGAAGGTATACCAGAAGCACCTCAAAGAATGCCTATTGATATTGTTCTTATTTTAGATAGTTCAGGAAGTATGTCAGGGACACCTTGGATTAAAACAAAAGAAGCCGCTCAATTAATTGCAGATATGATACAACCAGAAGATCGTTGTGCCGTTGTGAGTTTTGGAAGTAGTTCTCAGGTTCATGTGGCTTTAACTTCAAATAAGGATTTTGTTAAGCAGTCCATTGCAAATATGTACTTTAGTGGAGGCGGTACTGCTATGGATGCAGGTATACAAGCAGGATTTAATATCCTTTCAGAAGTTGGGGATGATAGGCAAAAGGTATTTATATTATTATCCGATGGATATCCAAATAGCCAAAGCAGAGTTTATTCCCAGATTTCTACGGTTATAGAGAAACAAATAAAGCTTTTTACCTTAGGATTAGGAAGTGGAGTGAATGGTGCTTTTATGAAAGATATTGCACACAAGACAGGAGGTACTTATAATTTTAGTCCCACACCTCAAGAGTTGAATTCAATGATGATAGAAATAGCAGGAGAAATTTTTGATACAGCAGGAAAACAAGTCATTGTAGAATCAACGATACCAGTAAGTCCAATGACCATTAATATGGACAAAATACAACCCATTCCTACAAACAGAATAGATCATCTGGATGGAACAAAAACGTTGACATGGACTTTGGATCGAGTTGTAATGGGACAAGAAAAAGTATTTAAAATAGAATATTACGGATCAAATCTTACTCCAGGTACAGAAGTCATTCTCACAACAAATACGAAAGTATCCTACGTTGATAAAAATAATACAAATGTAGTGATTAATTTACCTGATTTATGCATTCCAGTTAGAAAATATATTCTTGATTCCAAAGTTACCACAGATAAAGAAAGATATACTGCGAATGAAGAGATTACGATTAGTCATATTGTAAAAAATCTTTCGAATCATTCATCCACACTGGTAGGAAAAATAGAAATAGTAGATAAAGATGGAAAGGTTATACAACCAATAGCCAAAGAAGAGCATACATGGAGTGGAGGGCAAAGTAAAGAATTTAATTATACATGGAATACGAGGAATACAATGGTAGGCACTTATAAGGTAAGAGTAACATGGAGTGGAGAGGATAAAACAGTATCCTTAGACGAAACTACTTTTGAGATTATTCCAGATGCAGGAATTTCTAACACAGTAAGGGTTCATAAGAAGCAATATACTGCCAATGAAGAAGTCAATATTAACCAAAAAATAAAAAATAATAGCACTAATTATATTGCTAAAGGAATGACTGTAAAAACAACCATTAGAGACGAGGAAAATAATAGTATCGATTCTTTTAGTCATGTGTTGCCAGAAATCCTTCCTAACGGAGATGCGACTGTAAAAAGTTCTTGGAACACGAAACAGAATTCTCCAGGAAATTATTCGATTATAACAGAAGTATACCGAGAAATGGATAAAGTCACTGATAGTCATGTGGAATTTGTAATTGTAGAGGGGACTGGAGTCAAAGTAGGAATTACTGGGGAAATAGAAATACTGAAGAAACAGATTGATCCCATGGACAAAATTGATTTTAAATACAGGATGCAAAACAGAGGAAATGTGATTTTAGAAGATATAACAGCTAGAGTTCGTTTAATAGATCAAGCAACAGAAAAAGTGATGGAAACATGGTTAACTCCTATTAATGAATTGGATCTTGATGAAGTTTATGAAGAGGAAAAGATAGGAATGATGCATCAGTTAGAATCAGGTATTTTCATGGTGGTTTTTGACGTAGTTTTTCCAGATGGTAGAGAAATACCCATAGATAGTGGCTATTTATCAGTACAAAAAGAAACTTCAGATGAATCCCTTTCTTATGCCATGTTTGCTGGAGATGAAGAAGATGGCATTAAAATGGGTACGAATGATACGGTAATCAATGGTGATATACACAGTAATGCAGGATTTAATTCCTCTTGGGGAAGATTAATCGTGAATGGTCGTGTATCAACAGTAGGAGATATAGAGGCTTCTGGAGCTGTTATGATCGAAGAAAGCAGAACAGGAGTAGATTCTGTTACAATTTTAGATATTTGTAATGATATTAGAAACAGGATTGCCGCAGATGCAACCTATAGTCCGGATTTATATCAAAATATACAATACCATCAGGAGATAGATCTTCCTCGTTCTCATATTAGTGATGATGCTATTGATATACGAGGAAATAGTCTCACATTAGGTGGATACTTATATGCCAAGGAAGATATTAATCTCCATCTTAATTCATGTAAAAATAGGAATGATAGAGGAATCGTACTCTGTTCTGAGGAGGGTGACATTTCTTTACAAGGAAATGAAATGAACCTTACAGGGGTTATTTATGCACCTAATGGAACCGTTTATATTCAAACAAATCACTTTCAATTAAAAGGTAGAATTATTGCAAAAAAGATAATAGTGGATCGAACCAATTATTTTAATATAACGAGTACAGATAAAGACTTAGAATTAATGGAGTACTAGGAGGGAAAAAATGTTTAAAAAGAACAATCTAAGAATTATTTCTATTATTGTGTTATTAGCATTTACATTAACGTATGGTTTACCTACACAACAAGTAGCCTATGCACAGCAGATGCCAGGGAGGACAACCCAATCAATTGCTGAATTACAAAAAGCAGCCAATCAAAAAAAATTGGATAAACCTAAAACGGAGACACAGTTAGGGAATTATGTAGAAGAGCTATGCGTCTTATATGAGAACCTGAAACAAGCTGTTAAGCAGCAAGAAAAAGAACAAATCAAGCAAGAGATTCAACGGTTTAAAAAGGTAGTGGAAGAAGTTCAACAAGTTACCAATAATGAGTTTATAGAAATAGAAAAAACAACTCAGGGACTACAGGCTAAAGATGCACAAGAGCGCTATAGAAACTATAAAAATGAATTTCATACAAAAATAAAGGACTTAGATGTGTTACTAGATACTATGTATGAAGCGGTAGAGTCAGGTACGGAACTAGATAAAATAGTAGATAAAATAGGTCAATGGGTTTATCCAGAGCGTGAACATCAGCCTATTGATGAATTACCCCATAATAAAATTAACATGGATTCATCTGCTCCGAACAACTTTGAAAATAGATTTTTCGTAAAGGTAAATTATAGTATGGAAGTAGGAGAAGAGCTTCTAAAACTTCCTATAGATGCAGATTTAGCAGAAACAAAAGAGGTATTTTTTGCACCAGAGATTGTAGAACTTGCAGATCGTTTAGGGACTCCTTTAGCAATGTATGAATATGTAAAAAACAATATACATTTTCGACCTTACTATGGATCAAGAAAAGGAGCCATTGGTACGCTGGAATAAAAATCAGGAAATGCTTTTGATCAAGCTAGTCTTTTGCTTGCGATGCTTCGATATAAAGGGATTCCTTCACGATATAAGAGAGGAGTCGTAGAAGTATCTATTGAAAAAGCCATGGGATGGACAGGGGCAGAAACCCCAGAAGCAGCTGTGAAAATACTAGGTTCATTAGGTATTCCAACCGTTGGTATCACCTCAGATGGCAAAATTTCAGCAGTAAGACTTGAGCATATATGGATAGAAGCCTACCTTCCCTATGAATTATATCGTGGAGTTGGTGAAGGGAAAGGACAAAAAGTTTGGGTACCCCTTGACCCTAGTTTTAAACAATATGAATTAATGAAGGGGCTTTCTATTTCTTCAATTATTGGTTTGTATGAAGAACAATATGATAACCTTAGAGAAAAAACAATATTGTCTTTGGAAGATCATTCTATTCTAAGGGTAGATGTGGATGATATGCAACATGATTTTGAAGATGCTGAAAAAATACTAGAAAACTATTTAAAACAAAATGGATATGAAGATGCAACACTTGAAAAAGTTTTTGGTGGAAAGAGGATACTACCAGAACATTTAGGTTTATTACCGATTCGTTTACCTTATAAAACAGTCAGTGTGTTAGATGAATTTCAAGAAATCCCTAATGAGTTTGTAGATACCATCACTTTTTCAATTGGAGGAGAATCACCTTTTGAGCCTGATTTTACAGGTAGTGAGGATTTTATTTATAAAATTCCTGCATCGGATGCATATGGCAAAAAAATCACACTATCTTGGGCACCTGCTACTTCTGAAGATGAGTCAATCATAAATTATTATGGAGACATTTTTAAAACTCCTGCTTATCTAGTAAAGATGAAACCTCAATTAAAAATAGATGGACATATAGTGGCGGAAGGAAAGAGTGTAGGATTAGGATATCAACAGGAATTTAAAATTCAATTTCAAAGCATAGGAATATTAGATACTCCTGTGATCAATACAGTAACTGTTGGTGGTTTTTATAATGTTGGTCTTAATTATGGGAATGTATCTGAGGCAGAAATTAGGCAAATTTATGAAAAGATAGAATCTCTAAAAACAACCATTAATGCAACAAATATTTATACCGATGAAGCAATGGGTGAAATACTCAATGCTATTGCAAAAAGCTATTTTGCACAATTGGATTTGTATGATATGTTATTGTCAGGTCAATACAATGTAGAAACCAATCGATTGTTGAGTGCAGCTATTACTGGTTATAACATTCATGTAAAGTATATGTTTAGAAGCCCTGTTGAAATTAATGAAGGTAGCATGTATATTGATGTAGATCGAGATATCAAAGGTGTTGTATCAAGAGATGGGAAGAGCAGTACTGAAAGCGAGTATATGTTTACTTCCGGTGTATATAGTTCAGCTATGGAGCACAGAATTTTTGAGCAAATGACAGGAGTTCCTGCTGTTTCAACAATTAAAATATTTGAGGAAGCCAATGAACGAGGAGTTCCATTATACACCATAAATCAAGAAAACATTCATGATCTTTTGCCTAAACTTGAGGTGGGAGATGCAACTAGACGAGATATCCAAGATGCAGTTAATGCCAATAGGTTCGTTATGATTCCTCAAAGAAACATACAGTATTACGATTGGAGTGGCATAGGGTATCTTATCTTTGAGCCAGAAACAGGAGCCGCCGCCTATATGATATCAGGTGGTATCGCTGGTGGAGCCATGTCGGCAGAAGAAGTACTTAGTCGATATGTAGATTATGTCCTTACAGGTCTTATTGGCATGGTCTTGTATGAACTTGCAGAGATTCTTCTTGTGGCTTTATTACCCGGAGGATGGGTGACAGGTATTATTTGGGGAGTGCGAATTCTTATGGTTGGTTTTGCCATAAGAAATGCATTAGCCCTATTTTCTCTTTATCAAGCTACAGGTGATCCATTGTACTTGCAAGAGATGTTGATTCAATTATCAGCCATATGTACTTTGGGTCTTATTCGAAAGGGCCCGATGAAAGATTTTTTTGCAGAGACAGCAGCTTTAAAAGATGCTGTATTAGCATTAAAGAAAAGTGGTGTGTCAACCCAGACAGCTTTAAATTTGCTGAAAACGTATGGGATCGGTAAAGCAAATCAAGCAAAAGAAGTTGTTGGTACCTTTCAGAGATATGGCTTTACAGAAAATCAATTAATGAGATTATCAAAAAGCTTTGATCCACATCATATTACAATTATTGATAATACTTGTGTACGTATAGGCATTGTAACAAGTGCAGAGGCGGAACATATCTTAATTTTGTTTAAGGAATCAGGAACCATAACACAAGCAACATCCCTATCAGGGAATATAATAAATTTACACAAGACGGGGATATCCCCATCCCAATATTCTCAATATGGCATTGTAGGAATGAGTGGAGTAACAAGCACAGCCAAAGCCATTGATCAAGGAATTACTTTATTTAATATCAAAAGACTCCTAGATTTAGGGATAAAATCAACAGAATATGAACATAGAGGGATTGGATCTCCAATAGCAGCCGAAGCCACTATTCATTTTAGTCGAGCTGCATTGTCTCCATTGCCTATGTTTGCCCAGCAAATAGATAAAGCAGTACAGCCATTAGGAATTTCAACGGAATATTTTCAGCAAATGAAAATGAAACTTGCGATTCAATTAACAGAAAATGAAAAAAATATAATGAGAAAAGTGAGGGAATCCATTGAAGCACCACAAGAGACGACTATTTTTCAAAAAGTTATTCATCAAACGGACATAGAAAATTACATGAAAGAAAAAGAACCATATAAAGAAATAGGGGGGTTTGTAACAAGAGCTCAAGATACAAAGCATTTGGGTACTTTACATCAGGTTTATGAGAGCCTTCGATTGGATTATGATAAGACTCCTTTTAAACCAGATACAGATCCTTATTATGGGGTCATACGGTTCACAACTGAAGATACTGACTATATTCAGATCCCTTATGGTCCAGCTATGGGAGGAACCAGTTCATATCTTGATCCTTTTACAGGTCATGGATTTATTAAATCTATGAATGGAGACATGATTCCAGAGTATAAGATAGATCCATATGTAGAGCTGATGGAAGGAGCTACTTTATTTAAAGTCAACAGTCAAACAGGAGAAGAAACATTGATCGGGATTTATGATGGAGAAAGATTTATAGCACCCAATGCATACAATCAAAAACAATGAGAGGAAGAGGAATTATGCTAAGAAGTGGTACTCATGGAGTATACAACAATAAGGAGTATTACATTACTAGGAATATAGGAAAAGATAAGGTAAAGTTACTTTCAAAAGATGAAAAAGACTTGGAAAAAGGCTTTGAATATGTCAAGGAAAAACATTATACCAAGATTGTTCCAAGAGAAGAAATAACTGCGTATATTCGAATTACACCAAAGTGCCGCTATAAAGATCATATATTTTATGTTCTTACAGAAAGTAAGGAAAGGGAGGAATTACGAATCGGTTTAATCGGTAGTCAATATGCTGATCTCTGTAAGAAACTTGGTTTTCAGGAAGTAGATCGTGGAGTTTATGAGAAGTGGGTCTTACGCAGTGAAGTAGATGGAGTTTGGGAAGAAAAAATAGAGAAGGAAGATTACGGAGGGCATTTTAAAAAAGGAGCACCCTTATTAAAAGTCCGTGACCAGACAGGGGAAGAGGAAGTAATCGGAGTGTACGATGGGGAAAAGTTAATTTTATTTAATGAAAAAGAACAAGAATAAACAATAAATAACAACAGATCATTATTTATTATAAAAAGGCTTTTTGTAGATTGTAGATTAAAGTATCAATTTGCAAATAACACACTTATTTAAGTATTTAAAGAAAAGACAATGATAACACTCATTTAAGATAAAAAGAATAGTTATTCTATTTATTTAAAATCATGCTATAATTTAATTATGAGTCTAGGGGTATGAAAGGAGAAAAATATGATTGAATTAATAAAAGATTTATCCAATGCTTATGGGGCACCAGGATTTGAAGATGAAGTTTTAGAAGTAGTTGAAAGATATAAGGGAAATATGAAGTATGAAAGAGACAAAATGATGAATGTGTACCTTTCTTATGGTAAAAGAGACGAAAATAAGCCAACAATCATGTTAGATGGACATCTTGATGAAGTTGCTTTTATGGTGCAATTTATTGACGCGAAAGGTTTAATTAAATTTATACCCTTAGGAGGTTGGGTTGTTGATAATATTGCTGCCCAATTAGTAATGGTTAAAAATAGAGAAGGAAACTATATAAAAGGAATTGTTTCTTCCAAACCGCCCCATTTTATGACCCAAGAAGAAAGAAATAAAAAAATAGATATTGAAATGTTATCCATTGATGTTGGAGCCACTTCAAGAGAAGAAGTGATTAATGATTTTAAAATAGAAGTGGGAGCACCTATTGTTCCCTTTGTTGAATTTGAATATAATAAAAAAAATGGAACTATGTTAGGTAAGGCCTTTGATAATCGGCTAGGTTGTGCAGCGGCAATAGAAGTAATGAAGAGACTAGAAAGAGAGGCTTTGAAGGTAAATCTAATTACAGCTTTAGCTACTCAAGAAGAAGTAGGAACAAGGGGAGCGTATGTTACTTCAAATAGGGTAAAACCAGATATAGCCATTGTATTTGAAGGTTCCCCGGCAGACGACACCTTTACGGACACTTATCGTACTCAATGTGGATTAAATTTAGGGCCTCAAATTAGATATAGAGATAGTAGTTATGTTTCCCATCATCGGTTTATCTCTTTTGCAAGAGAAGTGGCAGAAGAAAGTAACATACCTTATCAAAATGCAATTCGATTAAGTGGTGGAACAAATGCAGGTAGGATCCATCTTTCCAATAAAGGGGTACCTGTATTGGTACTGGGCATTCCTGTACGATATGTCCATACTCATCATTGTTTTGCAAAAATAAAGGATCTTGAAAATACAGTAAAATTAGCAGTTGAGATTATAAAAAAGATGGATAAGGAAATCTGTGATGCATTTTAGTGAGGTTCCGTTCATTTGAATGCTATTTTTTAGGAATTTATGATATAATAATGTAGAAAAAAGCAAGATTAAAAGGAGTGAAAATAAATGACAGTAGAACCAAGGGAAGAACAAACAGAACAAACCATGGAAGATATGATGGAAGAGATTGAAAAATCAATGATCCGAATTCGTCCAGGAGATATTATTAAAGGGGTTGTAGTGGAAGTAAGAGAGGAGGAAGTCATTGTTAATATTGGCTCTGGAACCGATGGAATTCTTCCAAAAGGAGAAATCATCCATGATGATGCTATTTCTTTACAAGAGCTTCTCCAGCCAGATCAAGAAATAGAAGTATATGTAGAAAAAGTAGACGATGGGGCAGGAAATGTTCTTTTATCAAAACAAAAAGCAGATGCAGTAGTCGTATGGGAAGAGTTACAATCTTTTTTAGAAAATAAGACAATTTTTGAAGTAAAGATCAAAGAAGCAGTCAAAGGCGGAGTAGTAGCTATTGTTCGAGGTGTACGAGCCTTTATTCCTGCTTCCTTGCTTTCAGATCAATATGTGGAAGATTTAAATCAGTGGGTGGGAAAAACAGTAGGAGTACGTGTTGTTGAATTAGACGAGTCCAAGAAAAAAATCATTTTATCCCACAAAGAAGTAGAATTGTTAGAAAAAGAAGAAAAAAAGAAGGCTCTTTTTGCATCTTTAAAACGAGGGGAAAAAAGAAAAGGAATTGTACAACGGCTAATGAATTATGGGGCATTTGTGGATCTTGGTGGAGTGGATGGGCTTATTCATATTTCTGACTTAGCTTGGACACGAGTGAAACATCCCTCTGATGTTTTAGCTGTTGGCGATGAAGTAGAAGTACGAGTGGTTGATTTTGATCTTGAAAAAGAGAGAATTTCCTTAGCATTAAAGGATGTAAAAGAAGATCCTTGGGATCAAGCAGAAAGTACATATCATGTCAATGATATTGTTTCAGCAAAAGTAGTCAAATTAGTGGATTTTGGAGCCTTTGTGGAATTAGAATCTGGTATTGAAGGATTGGTTCATATTTCTCAAATCGCCGAAAAGCACATTGGAAAACCGTCAGAGGTTCTTACGGTAGGAGATAAAGTAAAGGTTAAAATTTTAGAAATTAATTCAAAAGAAAGACGTTTAAGTGTAAGTATAAAAGAAGCACAAGAATCGTTGGCGTTGGATGAATCTTTAGCAGGGTATACAGATACATCTACCCATACAGCTACTATTGGAGAGTTATTAAAGGGGAAGTTAGGAAATTTTAAATAAAAATTTTTGCTTATCAAGAAAAAAGGGAATACCAAAAAGGTAGAAAATGAGGAGGAGTATTATGCCAGATATGTTAGTTCGACTTTATGATTTACCTGACAAAACTGGAATCATAAAAGAGTTAGAAGAAAAAGGAATTCAAGTACGAAGAGCCATTGGGCCTGAAAAGCATATTGTAGTAGAATGGGTCCGTAAAGAGTTCAATAATCATTGGGCTAGTGAATGTGATATTGGATCTATGTCAATACTTTGGACAAAAATTTAGGTTTTTCTGGTGGGTTCCCGCCACCCTTGACAAACCATTCATAAATGCTTTAAAATTTTCACCCG
>FZPS01000183.1_pt422 | contig 11657 bp, 10 predicted proteins | sample 1817821 | NCBI WGS metagenome assembly FZPS01 (sample SAMEA104158645, study PRJEB21678) | metagenome | place: Germany | collected 2015-04-21 | reverse complement strand
ACATACTTATGGTGCGCGGCATGCTGTCCGGTGAGATGTTTGCAATTTTCGTTGCCCACCTGCCCTCCCGCATTGGCGGTAAAGGCGCAGACCTCCGTCCGAGAGGGGCTGAAATCATGTATAAGAGGGCAATGGAATTGGAAAAGGAGTTCCCGGGCATACGCATTGTGGTAATGGGCGATATGAATGACAACCCCACCGATGTGAGTATGACCACCTATCTGCGCGGTAAGGAGCATATCAAAGATGTCGGCGAGCACGATTTTTATTCTCCTTTCCTGAGCATGTATAAGGCGGGCTACAGTTCTTTGTATTACCGCGGCGAGAGCAATATCTACGACCTCATACTTGTAAATTCGCAGCTTGCCCATGCTCCTGACGGAGGCCTTAAAATCTTGCTTATCAATAAGAACGGCTTTTATGGGCGCGTCTTCAAGAAAGACTTTATGACCTGGCAAAGCGGTCAGTACAAGGGAACCCCCTTCCGCACCTTCAGCAGCGGGGCCTTTGTGGGAGGCTTCTCAGACCACTATCCCACATATATAGTTGTATCCAAATAATCAATCATATGTTAAAGAAGATAATCGCAGCGGCATCCGCCATACTTCTTTTCGCTACCGCGCTTATGGCTCAGCAGCCGAGCGGAGGCGTGAAGGGCACGGTGGTTACCCGCGGCACCAGAGAGCCGGTCCAGAATGCCAGGCTCGAACTCTATTCCGGAGCCGAGATGCTCGGAACCGTCCTGTCGGCCGAAGACGGAACTTTCATGATTTCCGGTCTGCCCGATGGAATGTATACCTTGGTAATCACTTCCAGCGAATACATGCGGAACACCGTGAATGTTACAGTGAACGACGGCTATGTAAAAAACATGTTCAACCTTTCTCTTACTCCGACAATAAGTGAGGAAGTAAGAGAGGAAATGTCCTTGACGGAATTCGATATGGACGACAGCGGCTACAGCGACAGCCCCACCATCCTGTTCGGCAGCAACGACATTTTTACCCAGCTTACAAGCTACAATTGGAGCAGCATCCGTTTCAAGAATCGCGGCTATCTGAGTGAGAGCCAGGATGTGTATCTTGCAGGAGTGAGGATGAATGATGCCGTTACCGGCTATTCCCCCTTCTCTCTGTGGAGCGGACTCAATGAAGCCACTCGTAGCAAAGAAGGAACAATAGGCAATGAAAATGCCTCTGTGGGTTTCAGCGGCTACAACGGCAGCACCAACATTTTTGCAGATGCGCTCAGCATGCGTACCGGCAAGCGTGTCAGCGTGCTTACGAACAGTGCGTTTTATCGTCTCCGTGTGATGGGCTCCTATGCTACCGGTTTGATGGATAATGGATGGGCTTTAGCAGTAAATGCCAGCGCCCGTCTTGGCGGAAACGATTGGGTAAAGGGCATGTATTACCGCAGTTTCGCTTATTATTTTGGGGTGAGCAAGGTGTTTGATGATGTTAACCGTCTCCATTTTGTCTTTATGGGAACTCCGGGCGAGAGGGGAGCACAGAACGGCTCCACACAGGAAGTTTACGACCTTGTGGGAGACAATATGTATAATTCGAACTGGGGATATCAGAACGGAGTGGTGCGCAATGCCCGTGTCCGCAAAACACACGAGCCTATTGCCATACTCAAATACGAATTTACTCCTTCAGATGATTTTACCGCAGGCGTGACAGCCCTCTTCCGTTTCGGAAAAAACGGCTATACTGCTCTTGACTGGTATAATGCTCAAGACCCGCGCCCTGACTATTACCGCAATCTGCCGAGTTATTTCTATAATCCGAATCCCGATTGGAACCGCACCAGCATGCAGAAAGCCGCATGGGCGGCTGAGGTCTGGAGCAATCCCGAATCCTATCCTGAATACACTCAAATCAACTGGGACAAATTATATAGAATGAATCAGAATGATGTTACTGCGGACGGACGCCGCTCCCACTATGTACAGCAGGAGCGCCGCACCGACCAGCGCGACTTCAATCTGGCAGGCAACTTCCGCTATAAGTTGAATAGTTTCTTCACCCTTAACGGTGGAGCAAGCGTCAGAATCAACCGCACTGAATATTTCAATGTGTTGGCTGACCTGCTCGGCGGCGATTATTTTTTGAATATCGATAATTTTGCTGACCGTGACTTTGCCGCTTATCCCGAAATGGTGCAGAACGACCTTGATTATTATAACGAGCATGGCGAGCCCCAGAAATTAAAGGTGGGCGACAAATATGGTCACGATTATTTTGCTCATGTGCATAATTATGAAGGCTGGGTGAATGGTCAGTACGCTTCCGGAAACCTCTCTGCGAATTTAGCCGCCCGTTTGGGCTATAATACTTTCTGGCGTGAGGGTGTTTGGAAGAAGGGTCTTTTCCCTGACAATTCCCAGGGCGATTCAGAGCACTGTAAATTCTTTACCTATGCGGCAAAGGCAGGGGTGAATTATGTGATTGGCGGAGCCATGAGGGTTTATGGAAATGTGGCTTTCTACAACGATGCACCGGTTTTCAAGCAGGCCTTCCTTTCACCGCGCACCCGCAACAGCACAGCAGACAATCTTACCACTGTAAAAACATTCTCGACTGACCTCAATTATCAATACTCTGCAAACGGCTATAATGTTCGTGCTACTGCTTACTTTACTAACATTGCCGATCAGACCGATTTGATGAGCTTTTATGATGACCTCCAGAATGGCTTTACTAATTTCAGCATGTCAGGAATCGACCAGCGCCATATGGGTATAGAAGTGGGCTTCAAGATACCTCTCCCCATTGAGGCTCTCGCCTTGCAGGGTGCGCTCAGTTTAGGAGAATATGTGTATACTTCCAACCCGAGAATGACTCAAACCATGGATAATTCCGCCGCAGTCGTTATAAAGAATGAACTTGTACCCTATTGGACACAAACTCCGATATATGCCCGGGATGCAGACGGCAACATTACGCCTGAAGTGGAACGTTATCAGAAGCATTATGTTCCTTCCACTCCTCAGACAGCCGCAAGTCTCGGCCTGAGCTGGAACAAGAATTACTGGTTTATAGATGCAGATGTGGAATACTTTGACAGGTCTTATTTGGATATGAACCCGCTCTATCGCACCGACAGAGCGACAGCAGGCGCAGATGGTATTGTATCTCCCCAGGAAATCGAATATATGACAAGCCAGGAGAGGTTCAAGCCTGCTTTCTTGGTAAACCTGAGCATAGGCAAGAGCTGGCTTATCAGGTATAAATATCAATTTGGTGTCAACCTCAATGCAAAGAACCTGCTTAACAATACAAATATCAGAACGGGCGGATACGAGCAGAATCGTATTGTAGAAAACACTACAAGCAAGACCAGCTATTACCGCTTCGATCCAAGGTATTTCTATTATGCAGGTTTCAATTATATGTTAAATGTTTATTTTAGATTTTAAGGCCTTATGAAAAAGATATTATTAGCAATACTCGCAACAGCGGCGTTTTTCACGGCCTGCGAAGAATGGCAGCCTGTAGGCACTTTCAAATATTCCGAGCCGGAGGAATTGCCATTGATCACCGATGCCGATATGGCTGGCTACGGACAGCGAATCACGATAAAAGACCTTTGCGGCAGATATGTCAATGGAACACCCCTTAAACTCGAATCCGGTTGGATAAAGGGTCAGGTTATCAGTAACGATGCCTCAGGAAACATTTACCGTTCTCTGTATATTCAGGACGAGACAGGCGGAATCGAAATCAAGACAGGCCGCACCAATTCCTCCAATGAATACAAGATGGGCCAGTGGCTATATGTGAAACTGAGCGGCCTTACTCTCGGTATGTATGGTTTCAAAACCGGCAATTACGGCGGTCAGGGAATGATTCAACTTGGTCTCACAGACCAGAGCGGAGCCTACGAAACAGCCTATATCGACATTCCTTTGATAGTTGACAGTCATATTCTGAAGGGAGAAATGGGAGAGCCTGTAGCACCTGTAAAGCTTACCGCAGCACAACTCCCGGGCAAAAACGACACCCAGGCTACCAATAAGTATATAGGCACTCTGGTTGAACTTGAGGGTCTGAAATACGGCAATGAGATATTCACTCTCATCTATCTGTCTTACAGCCAGGACACCAAGGCTGCCACCAACCGCATTTTCCTTACCGAACAAACCTGGGGCATTACTACTTGGGGCCTTAGCAAGGAAAAGATGGGTAAATTACTCGAGGCAGGCACTTGGGATGAGGCTTATGTCGGCAGCGGAAACGAAACGCACGGCAAGGTCGGAGATCATAGAACAGTCGGAGGTATAAACGGCTCCACTTACGGCGATATCGAGCGCAATGCCTATAGTGTCAGTCACTATTTCAAGATGGGCGCTACAGATATTCAGATACGCAGCAGCGGTTATGCCAGATTCGCCGATGTGGAAATAGATCCCGGAATTTTGAGCGGTGCAAACGCAGTTAATTTTACAGGTATTCTGACCATGTATCAAGGAAGTATACAATTCACTCTTTTAGATTTGGATGGCGTAGTTAAAGTACAATAATAAATGAAAAAGATTTTTATCACAGCAATCGCAATTATGAGCATCTCTGCATGTTCGCAAAAGAACGTTTTTCTCTCTGAATGGGACACCCCTTACGGCATCCCTCCATACGACAAAATAAAAATTTCGGATTATCTTCCCGCAATCAAAGAAGGAATCAAGCAGCATGATGTCGAAATAGAGGCAATCACCTCTTGCGTGGAGACCCCTACATTCGAAAACACCATTGCTCCGCTCGAACTCAGCGGAGAATTGCTCCAAAAAGTGACGGGAGTGCTTTTCAATGTGTCTGAAACCGACCGCAGCGACGCACTCGACAAGGTGGTGGAAGAAGCCATTCCACTGCTCAGCGCCCACTCAAACGATATTGCCTTCAACAAGGCTCTTTACGAGAGGGTGGCTGCCGTATATCATGCCGACCAAAGCGGCCTTACCCGTGAGCAGCAGATTGTGCTCAAAAACCATTTCGAGGATTTCGAGCGTGAGGGTATCAGCCTTCCCGAAGAGCAGCAGGCCCGCCTTCGCGAAATCAATACGGCTATCTCCACCAAATGCCAGACCATAGGAAACAATATCCTGGCAGAGAGCAATGCTTTTAAAGAAAAGTTCGGCTTCAGTGTGAGTGATTATCCCGAAAAGATGACAACTACCGCCGACAGAGAACTGCGCAAGCAGTATTTGGAAGCCTATACCATGCGTGGTCACAACGGCAATGAGAACGATAACCGCGCTCTTGCCGAGGAAGTGCTCAAGCTCCGTTTGGAAAAAGCTCAAATTTTAGGCTACAAGAATTCCGCTGCTTATGTACTTTCCGATAGAATGGCCAATAATCCCGCTACCGTCAATGCTTTCCTTTCCGGCATTATGAAGGCTTCTACAGCTAAAGCCCGTGAGGAAGTTGCTGAAATGCAGAAATTCATGGATGCCGACCCGAGCGTTCCTGCCGGAAGCAAGATAGAGCCTTGGGACTGGTGGTATTATACAGAAAAGGTGCGTATGGCCAAATATGCCCTTGACGATGAGGCAATAAAGCCCTATTTCCAGATGGATTCAGTGCGTAACGGCGTCTTCCTTGCCGCTAAAATGCTTTACGGGGTGAATGCCGAGCAGCTGACGGATGTCCCCACATATTCTCCCGGAAACGTACAGACCTGGAAACTCACTTACGATGACGGCTCACTCATAGGCATTTTCACAACCGACTATCTTCCCCGCAGTTCAAAGAGGGGAGGAGCTTGGATGAATAATGTCCGGAATCAATATATCGATGCAAATGGCAATGATGTGCGTCCGATTATCGTGAATGTGGGTAATTTGGCTGAGTATATGAATGTAGGCCAGGTGGAGACTACTTTCCACGAATTCGGTCACGCCCTGCACGGCTTGCTTTCCAAATGCACCTATCAATCGGTGAGCGGCACCAATGTAAAGCGCGATTTTGTGGAAACCTTTTCGCAAATCAACGAATACTGGGCCTTCCAGCCGGAACTTCTCGCTCTTTATGCCAAGAATTCCGAAGGCGAGGTTATCCCCCGTGAACTCGTAGACAAAATTAACGCATCCCTTAAATTCAATATGGGCTTTGTAACCACCGAACTTTGCGCAGCCGCTATTTTAGATATGAAACTTCACGAAATAGAAGATTTCAGCAATTTCGATGTGGATGAATTCGAGAAGCAGGTTGCGCAGGATTGCGGACTTAACCCCGAGATAGGTTACCGCTATCGCACCACCTATTTCAACCATATTTTCTCAAGCGGCTATAATGCCGGTTATTACGGATATTTGTGGAGCGAAGTGCTCGACCGCGATTTGTTCAGCTTCTTCGAGGCATCTCCCGCCGGAGTATTCGACCGCGAACTTGCCACCAAATTCAAGGAAACCTTCCTCGAAAAGGGCGGCAGTGAAGAGCCCATGGTGCTTTACAAGCAATTTGCAGGTCGTGAGCCTGATAACAGCGCTTTCCTTCGCGGCAGGGGACTGACAGATTAGTGAAAATAGATTTTTAAATATGAAAAGAATAGTTTTGATTCGCCACGGGGAGAGCCTGTGGAATAAAGAAAACCGTTTTACCGGTTGGACAAATGTAGATTTAAGTGAAAAAGGTTTTGAGGAGGCTTTTGAAGCGGGCAAAATCCTGAAAGAAAAGGGCATCACCTTCGACATTGCCTATACCTCATATCTCAAAAGGGCTGTTAAGACGCTCAATAATGTGCTTGATGCCATGGATTTGGACTGGATTCCCGTACTGAAAACCTGGCGTCTGAATGAAAAGCATTATGGCATGCTCCAGGGGCTGAACAAGGCTGAAACCGCAGCCAAGTATGGAGATGAGCAGGTGCTGATATGGCGTCGCAGCTTTGATGTAGAGCCGCTTCCTCTTCCCGAGGATGACCCCAATTCCGCAACCCGTGATCCGCGCTACGCCCTTGTTCCGGATGAATATATCCCGCGCACAGAAGCTCTTAAGCAGTGCATAGAGCGTGTTATGCCTTACTGGGAGAGTGAGATTTTCCCGCGTCTTATGGAGGTGGACAATATAGTTGTCGTGGCGCACGGCAACAGTCTTCGCGGTGTGGTGAAGCATCTCAAAGGCATTTCCGATGAAGAGATAATAAAGCTCAATATACCAACCGCAGTGCCTTATGTATTCGAATTTGACAACAAGCTCAAATTAGTTAAGGATTATTATCTCGCCGATGCAGAGGAATTGGCGAAGAAGCAGGCGGCGGTAGCCAATCAGGGAAAGGCCAAATAGGTTTTCCTTGAAAAATCCTATGATACTTAAATTTCAACCGTTGCTGAAGACCCTCGTATGGGGCACCGAAAATTGGGTGTTGTCGGGGGTCAAAGGCAATGAAACGCGTGTAAGCGAAGGCCCCTTGGCAGGCAAGACCCTGAATGAGGTCTATGGAGGAGAATTTCCTCTTCTTATTAAATTCATCGATGCCAAGCGCGACCTCAGCATACAGGTTCATCCTGATGATGCCTTGGCGGCCGAAAGGCACGGCTGCAAGGGCAAGACGGAAATGTGGTATATAATCGGCGCTTCCGAGGATGCCCATCTCATCTCCGGTTTTAAAAAGGAAATCACTCCGGAGGATTATGTGCGCCTGCTTGAGGAAGATGGCATCGTAGATGTTTTAGCTGACCATAAAGTGGCTCCGGGCGATGTGTTCCATCTCCCAGCCGGCCGTGTACATGCCATCTGCGGAGGCTGCTATCTTGCCGAAATCCAGGAAACTTCCGACATCACCTATCGCATTTACGATTACAACCGCCCCGGACTTGACGGCAAGCCGCGCAAGCTCCATACCGAGGAGGCAAAGTCAGCTATCGATTACAAGGTTTATCCTTCTTATCGCACCGAGTATTCTCCTGCCTTGAACAGCGGAGTGGAGCTTGTGCGCGACCCCCATTTTATTACCTCCCTCTACGAGCTCGATTCTCCCGTGCAGGTGACTATGGAAGATAAAGGCCGCTTTTTGGCGGTGATTTGCGTAGAAGGCTCCGGCTATGTCGATTCTCAAGCCATAAGCGCCGGCGAGGCCGTTCTGGTTTTGGACCAGACTGCCCCGATTTCCTTAAAGCCATCTTCCAATTCCTCTTCCAAACCATCCTCTGCCCCTAAACCTTCCTGCTGTTCCAATTCCCCTTGCGCCTCTGTAAAATTCCTTACAACTTATCTATAATCTATGTCCAAGCACTATAAAACCTCAAATCTACGCAAAGGCAAACTCCGCAGAACCCGTTATGTCAAAAAAAACAAGAAAAAGCTTGTTCAAGAGGTCGGAAAGGTACAGATGACCCGCGAGGGCTTTGCGTTTGTGATTGTAGAGGGACAGGATGATGATATTTATGTCAAGGCCTCAAAAACCCGCCATGCGCTGGATGGGGATATTGTAAGGGTGGCTGTTACCAGAGAAAAATTCGGCGGCGCAAGAAATTATGCCGGCCAAAAAAGCCCTTCCCGCAGGCGTGAAGGCGAGATTGTGGAGATAATAAAGCGCAGCGGAAAGCAGTTTGTGGGCATCTTCCACACCGTCGGCTCTCAGGCCTGGGTGCTCATGCAAAGCAAGAATATGCCTTATGATATTCAGGTGGATATTGATGAGGCTGAGAAGATGGGTGCGAAAAGAGGGATGAAGGTGGCTGTTGTGGTGGATTCTTGGGAAAGAAGAGAGCTGAATCCTTATGGGCATCTGACCGATGTATTGGGTATGCCCGGAGAGCATGAAACCGAGATGCACGCAATTTTGGCAGAATTCAATCTGCCTTATAAATTTCCCCGCAATGTGGAAAATGCGGCAGATGCCATCTCCGAAGCTATCACCCCTGACGATTTGAAGGGCCGCAAGGATTTTAGGAACCATCTCAGCTTCACCATCGACCCCGCTGATGCAAAAGATTTTGATGATGCCCTCAGCTTCAAGAAGTTGGACAGTGGCAACTACGAGGTGGGAATCCATATTGCAGATGTGTCTTATTATGTAAAGAGCGATTCCCCGGTAGATAAAGAAGCCCGTGAAAGGGGCACCAGCGTATATTTGGTGGATAGAACCGTGCCGATGCTGCCCGAAAAGCTAAGCAACAAGCTCTGTTCGCTAAGACCGGATGAGGAGAAACTCACTTTTTCGGTGGTTTGCGAAATCGACCCCAAGGCAAATATAAAGAGCCGCTGGATAGGCCGCACCATAACAAAATCTTCCCGTCGCTTCGATTATGAGCAGGCTCAGGAGATAATCGAAAAGGGAGAAATCTCTTCCTCCTTAGAGGAGGCGCTAATTACTCTTAATAAGCTCGCCCTTTTATTCAGGAACAAACGCTTCAAGGCAGGCGCAGTTGATTTCGACAGGCCAGAGATGAAGGTGGAGATAGATTCTACAGGGAAGCCTGTGGATGTTCATCAAGTATATTCCAAAGAGTCAAATTGGCTGATAGAGGAGTTTATGCTGCTTGCCAATAGAATAGTGGCTGAGTTTGTAACCACGGGCGGCAAGATGAATGGTGTCCCCGAAAAGAATGCGCGGACATTTGTATATCGTGTGCATGGCGAACCCAATGAAGAAAAGCTTATGGGCTTGCGCGATTTTGCATCCAATTTCGGCTATAAAATGGAAGGCGATTTGCAAGGAAGGGGAGCAGCCAGAACTCTCAATACTTTGTTGAAGAGTGCGGAAGGCAAGCCTGAGCATGCGGCCTTTGAGGATATCGCCCTCCGTTCTATGGCAAAAGCCGAGTATTCCACCGACAATATCGGCCATTACGGTCTCGCATTTCCTTTCTACACCCATTTCACCTCGCCAATCCGTCGTTATCCCGACCTTATGGTGCATAGGCTCCTGTCCGCCTATCTTTCGGGCGGTAAGAGCGGGGACAAAAATTTTTACGAAAAAGAATGTGTGCATGCATCCGAAAGGGAACTCGTGGCTGCTGATGCCGAGCGTACCAGCATCAAATACAAGTTAGTGGAGTTTATGCAGGATAAGATAGGCCTCGAATTCGACGGCCATGTGAGCGGCGTTACCGAGTGGGGGATGTATGTAGAGATAGAGCCTACCAAGGTTGAGGGCATGGTTTCGCTTCGCGAGATTCGTTCCGACTTTTTCGAATTTGATGAGGAGCGTTACCGCTTGGTGGGCAAGAGGACCAAGAAAATCTTCCGCCTCGGCGACCCTGTAAGGATTTGTGTCAAAAACGCCAACTTAGAGCAGCGCCTGCTTGATTACGAGCTTGTGGAAAACTTTTAAAGTTCAGCTTGCAATTCATTCTCCTCCACCGCGATGCGCCTTCTTGATTACGAACTTATAGAAAGATTTTAAGTAAGGCGATATTCCCGCAGTTTTTTCCTTAATTCGCGGTGGTTGGGGCATAGTTTTTCCAGCATAGTGTGAAATTCCGGCCCGTGATTCATATAGCGCAGGTGGCAGAGCTCGTGCAGCATCACATAGTCCTGCAGCTCTTTAGGCAGCCTCATCAAATTAAGATTCAGATTTATGTTCCCCTTGCTGGAGCAGGAGCCCCAATTCGACACATTATTCTTGATTCGCACGGAATTATAGGAGAAGCCTCCGGCCTCCGCCAACTCCTTGAGCCTTACAGGCAGATATGCCTTGGCTTCCCTGCGCAGCCGCTCCGTTTCCGGAGTTACCGCCGCCTTTCGTCTGCGCCTCCGCCAAACTATCCTCACCCTGCCGCTCAATATATCCGTAATGCTGATTTTCATTCTTATACCGACTTTCTTGTTACTTTACTTTTCTTGTTCCTTCAACTTCTCAAATTCTGCCGTCCTTTCCTGCTCAGTCGCCACTTCTAAATTCCGCTTCATGTTTAAGCATTTTCGGCCATTTTACTATTTCTGTGTACCGGAATATCTGGCGTAAATGATTTTCAGCATTTCGGCGCGATGGGCTTTAAGATAGGCCTCGATTTCCTCCTCAGACATGCCCAGAACATTTTCGAGCATAGGGGCGTTGAGGAAAGGGGCGAGCGCAAGGGACATGACGGTATTGAAGACATCGTTAATCGTGCAGTCTGCAACCTTGCCTTCAAGAATCTGCTGCTCAAGATAAACTGAATGCCTTTTTATGCTTTCGGCGCAAACTGTTCCGACCACCTCTCTGTAATGCTCCAAAAATTCGGGATGAGTCCGGGCAACATCAAGCAGCAGGAAGGGGAGTCTTCTTTTAGCGAGAAAACTGTCAAACAAGATGGCTGAGGTGTTTGCCGCGAGCTCCACAAAATTGCCGTCCACTCTCATCAGCACCTTAATCTTTTCAAGCAACTCTACCGTACAAACATCCAGCACCTTTAAAAAAAGCTGCTTCTTATTCCTATAATAATAATTCACCATCGCATGCGTAACGCCGACTTTTCTTGCAATCACCGCAGTCGAGGTGGCATCATAGCCGTTTTTCAAAAACTCCTCTTCCGCCGCAAGCAGAATTTGCTGTTCCTTTGTCATCTCTTCTTTATTTAAAAACTTCAACTTTCGCAATCGATTTCTTGTAAAATCTGCAATTAACCAAATTTACGCATTTTTATGGAAAATCTTGAATGCAACGGGGACAACGATGAGGGTTAGGAATGTGGATAAAAGCATTCCGCCTATGACAACCCAGCCCAGGCC
>FZPS01000227.1_pt92 | contig 11658 bp, 12 predicted proteins | sample 1817821 | NCBI WGS metagenome assembly FZPS01 (sample SAMEA104158645, study PRJEB21678) | metagenome | place: Germany | collected 2015-04-21 | reverse complement strand
CCAAATGTAATTGTTGGTTTTGGTCCATTTCCAGTTGACTCGATTATTGTAATAATAATTGCAAATGGAACTCTAACAAATACACTAATAAATAGTAATTCTGCTGTCATTACTGCTAGTAGTAATGATGCTACAACTTCAGCTAATGAAGTAATTAACGCATTACTAAATGAATCAAATAAAATCAGATAAGCAAATACTAAAATTGGATCTAAGAATGATAACCATTTAAATGGTGTAGATTCAAACTTAGTTTCTTTTGCTACAAAGACTAACATTACTATTAAACCAATTGCTAGTAAGAAAAATAATAAACCAAAGATAGTTCCTGCTTGTCCAAAATCCATTGAACCACCAGCTAAAGCAGTTCTAATAAAGCTACTTCCGTATGGAAGAGTTATCTTTAAACTAGCAACTATAATTCCAACTAGTAATCTTCTTTCAACAACAGCAAATATTAATGCTATAAATATTAGTAAAGCATAAACTAAATTACCAATCCCATTGACAACAAATACTCCAGTTGGTGTTCCATAACTAGGACCACCAGCAAGAGCAACAACATAAGTAATTACATAAAGTAATCCAGCTAAGCCTACTAAAGCTGCTGAGATCTTTTCAAATAAACTAAATTCTTTCATTTAATCTTTCCTTTATAATTAGTATATATAATACTATCACAAGTGATATTGACTTTCAAATTATCTAAACATTATGTTAAAAACATCCTAAATGTGGGTTAATAAACACATTTTATAAATGTTTTTAGCATCTTCCATTGTTAGTTTTACAAAACTACCAAAGCTGCTTCCAACATTTATTTTTAGTTGTTTTAGTAAAATAGGGATGTCTTTTTCACTCGCACCAATTTCATTAAATGTGGTTGGCATGCCTATTTCCTGATAAAACTTAGTTAATTTATCAATACCTTTTTTAGCAATTTCTTTTTTGTCACTACCTTTGGTAATGCCAAAAACATTAACTGCTAATCTGTAGTATCTATCTACATCATGATCTAGTGTATATCTCATATAATTTGGAAACACTACTGCAAGTCCTGCACCATGACTAACATCGTATAAGGCTGATAGTTCATGTTCCATTCTATGACTTGCCCAATCTCCTTGTCTTCCAACTCCTAAAATACCATTATGAGCAATTGTTGATGCCCAGGCAATATTAGCTCTTGCTTCATAATTATTTGGTTCTTTTAAAATAACTCTTGCTGAATTAATAATTGCTACTAATACTGCTTCACACATTAAATCAGTTAACTCAACATTTTTAGTATTGGTTAAATATCTTTCAAAAATATGACTCATCATATCTACAATACCTGCAAATGTATGATATTTAGGAATTGTATAGTGCAACTCCGGATTAATAATTGCAAACTTAGGTCTAACTAAATCACTGTTAGTTCCCCTTTTTAAGCCTTTATCTACTTTAGTGATAACTGTTGAGTTACTTGCTTCGCTACCTGCTGCTGGAATTGTTAAAATTACTCCAACAGGCAAAGCTTTTGTAGCTTTGGTGCCATCATATAAATTCCAAAAATCACCTTCATATAATGCTCCCATGGCAATTGCTTTGGCTGAGTCGATAACTGAGCCGCCACCAATAGCTAAGATAAAGTCAACTTGCTCTTTTCTTACAAGCTTAATTCCTTTATAAACTAAAGTATCTCTTGGATTAGGAACAACTCCACCTAGTTCAACATAATAAATATTTTCATCATTTAATACTTTTATTACTTCATCATATAAACCACTTCTTTTAATAGAACCGCCGCCATAGTGAACTAACACTTTGGTTGCTCCGTGTTTTTTAAGTAGTCTTCCTACTTCAAATTGAGTATCTTTACCAAACTCAAACTCAGTAGGACTATAAAAATTAAAATTTAACATTTTTAATCATTCCCTTTTTTAAAAAACTCTTGAATTCCATCTTCAAAAGCATCATTACCATACATATCATTAGCAACTATTCCATAAAAATCAACTACTTCTAATCTTCTAATTGCCTCTGCATCTAACTCTTCATACATTACAACTTCGCTTTTTGTAATTGATTTTTTAATTAATGCTCCAGTTCCACCGATTGCTGAGATATATACTGCTTGGTATTTTTCTAAAAGTTCTTTAAACTCTTTAGTTCTTCCGCCTTTACCAATCATGACTTTAACTCCTTCTTTTAGGAGTATCTCAGCGTATGGATCCATTCTATAACTTGTTGTTGGACCGGCTGAACCAATTACCTCTCCAGGTATGGTTGGAGTAGGTCCAACATAGTAAATTGATGCATTTTTTAAATCGATATTTAATTTATTACCTTCTTTAATATCTTTAACTAACATTTTATGAGCAGCATCTCTTGCTGTATAAATTACTCCTGTAATATAAACAATATCACCAGCTCTTAAATCTTTTAGTTGTTCTAATGTAATTGGACTTGTAATTTTTTTCATATTATCACCCATTAAATAATTATTTCTAAATGTCTTGCTGCATGGCACTGAATATTAATTGCTACCGGAAGTGCTGCAATGTGAGTTGGATATTTAGCAATTTTAACAGCAAGAGCTGTTGTTTTACCACCAAATCCCATTGGGCCAACTCCAAGCTCATTAATTTCTTGTAACAACTCAGCTTCAAGTTTGGCAAGTTCTGGATCTGGATTAACATCATCAATATTTCTCATTAATGCTTCTTTAGCTATTTGTGCACTTTTTTCTAAGTTTCCACCAATTCCTAATCCTAATATAATAGGTGGACATGGTCTACCTCCAGCATTAAAAATACTATCAAGAACTAACTTTTTAATGCCTTCGACACCATCAGCTGGAGTTAGCATTTTAACAAGACTCATATTTTCACTACCAGCTCCTTTAGGTGCTACAACAATTCTTACTTTGTTACCAGGAACTAAAGTTGTATGAATAATGGCCGGTGTATTATCTTTAGTGTTTACTCTAGTAATTGGATCAGCAACTGATTTTCTTAAGTAGCCTTCTACATAAGCATTTCTAACCCCTTGGTTAATTGCATCGTAAACATCTTTATCAAAATGAACATCGTAGCCAACTTCTAAAAATACAACAACCATTCCTGTATCTTGACACATTGGTGCTAGTTCATCTTTTGCGATATCAGCATTTAAGACTATTTTTGATAACACGTCTTTACTTAATTCGCTACTTTCAGTTTTTATAGCTTTACTTAAAGCTTGATAAACATCATCTGGTAAAACTTTATTAGCTTTAACTAAAGCCTCAGCTACCTTTTTTGTAATTAAGTCTACTTTAATTTCTCTCATTTACTAACCACCTCTTTAAATAATATCTTTCATTATCATTTTATCAAATATACAAAAGATTATAAAGCCTTTTTGATATTACATGACAAATACGAAAATTAAACAAAAAAGAGCACAAACTGTGCTCTTAAAATAATTTAGCTATGGTGGAGCCTAGGGGGTTCGAACCCCTGACCTCATGGCTGCCAGCCATGCGCTCTCCCAGCTGAGCTAAGGCCCCTTCGTAAGGCCAAAGCCTTACTATTTAACTAATTCGTATAATGTTCTAACACCAATACCTGTTGCACCACTTGCGTAGTATCCTCTAGCTTTATTAAAAGCTGGACCAGCGATGTCTAAGTGAACAAATGGTTTTCCTTCAACAAAGTGAGTAAGGAAAATACCTGCTGTAATTGCTCCTGCACCACCTGGTATTGAGTTTTTAAGATCTCCTACTTCACCTTTTACAGCTTTTTCTAAAGCAGGAGTAATTGGTAATCTCCAGTTTAATTCGCCGGCACGTAAGCCTGCTTCATGAACTTCTTTATAAAAACGATCATTATTTGAAACTGCACCTGTAATTTCTGTACCAAGTGCAACTACACATGCTCCTGTTAGAGTAGATAGTTCAACAATTTTTGTTGTATTAAGTTTTGTAGCTGCAAAATATAATGTATCAGCAAGTGTAACTCTACCCTCAGCATCAGTATTACCAATTTCAATAGTACTACCTTTTAAACTGCCTACGATATCGCCATTTTTATAAGCTGATCCATCAATCATATTTTCAACTAAGCCTGTAACTGCAACTACGTTGACTGGTAGTTTATTATCACTAATTGCTTTTAAGGCACCAACAACTGCAGCTGAACCGCCCATATCGCATTGCATTGTAACCATGCTTCCAGCTGGTTTTAATGCATATCCGCCTGAGTCATAAGTTAAACCTTTACCGACAAATGTAATATGTTCATCTGTTTCTTTATTTGGCATATATTTTAAGACTACTAATCTTGGTTCTTTATCGCTTCCTTCTGCAACTGCAAGTAAAGCTTTAAACCCCATTGCTTCTAGTTGTGGTTTATCATAAACCTCAACTTCAACTTCGCTATTTTCAAATAGCTTAACAATCTCATTAGCATAGCTTTCTGGATATAAATCAATAGCTGGTGTATTAACAAAGTCTTTAGCAATATTAACTGCATTTACTAAGTTAGTAACTTCTGTTACGACATGTTCTACTTTTTTAACACCATTAAGTGATAATTCAATTACTAAATCATCTTCTTTTTTAGATTTATATTTATCAAATGAGTAGTTTGAATGTAGTAAACCTTCAACTAAATGAGCTAAAAACTTATCAACATCTTTAACATCTTTTAAGTCTAAGTGGGCTTTTGTAACTTTATTAGAAGCTAATGCTTTTCCTAATTTAAATCCCGCTAGTCTTACATCTTCTCCATCAAACTTTTTATTTGATCCTAAACCAAGATAAATTACTCCTTCACGTTTAACGTTTAAGCTTGGAAATACTTCTCCTGATTTACCACTAAATAATTTGGCTTTTTTTAATTCTTTGGCTCCTTCTGATAAGTTGTTGTCAAATTCTACAACTACTTCTGCCTTAGTTTTTTTATCAAATACTAATTTTAACATTTTTTTCACGTCCTTTAATATATAATATCATATTTATAAGTATAAAATACATTTAATTACTTCATAGGGCGAAAACTAATTGTTGCTTCTACAGCTCTTTTCCAATTTGAGTATAGTCTGTTTCGCTCATTTTCATTAATTCTTGGATAAAATAATTGTTTTATCTTTTTGTTTCTTTCGATTTCTTGTTGGTTTTTCCAGAAGCCTGACTTTAATCCCGCAATGTAAGCTGCACCAAGTGCGGTTACTTCCATTTCTTTTGTTTGAATCACTCTTAAATTAGAAATATCAGCTTGAAATTGTAATAAATAATTATTTCTTGAAGCGCCACCATCACTTGAAATACTAGTAATTTCTCGGTTCATTTCATGTTTTAATATTTTTAAAACATCTTCAATTTGATATCCAATACTATTAAGGGCTGCTCTTATAATATCGTTTTGATTTGTCTTACGATTTATCCCAAGAATTGAGGCTCTTACTTGTGAGTCCCAATATGGTGTTCCAAGTCCTACAAATGCTGGAACAACATAAATATCGTTCGTATTTGACTTTAGTGCCATTTGTTCAGATTCATTAGCACTTCTTAAAATTTTAAGATCATCTCTTAGCCACTGAACAACGGCACCGGCCATAAATACCGAACCTTCAAGTGCATATGTTGTCTTTCCGCCAATTTTCCAAGCCGGAGTTGTAAGTAGACCACTACTTGATATGACTGGAGTTGAATTAGTATTAATTAAAATAAAACATCCCGTTCCGTAGGTTGCTTTTAAGTCACCTTCATTAAAACACTGATGTCCAAATAGTGATGATTGTTGATCTCCAATCATTGCGTTAATTGGTATTTTTACTCCGTTATATTCAAAGTCACCAAAGTAATCATCAGTATCTACTACTTCGGGTAAGATTGATTTAGGAATTTCAAATTTTTCTAATATTTCATCGTCCCATTTTTCCTCAAAAATATTATAAAGTAGAGTCCTTGATGCATTTGTAATATCTGTTTTAAAGACTTGTCTTTTTGTTAGATGCCATAGTAAGTATGTATCAACTGTACCAAACATTACATTATCAATATTAGGCTTACATACATCTAGTATATATTTGATTTTAGAGGCACTAAAATACGGGTTTATTTTAAGACCGGTCTTACGAAGAACCATTTCTTCATAGCCTCTACTAATCCAATCATTAGTAATATCTATTGTATGTTTAGATTGCCAACTAATGACATTATAAAAGGCTTTACCGGTGTTTTTATCCCACATGATAGTTGTTTCTCTTTGGTTGGTAATCCCAATTGAACAAACTTCGTTTGGGTCAATTTGATGACGCTTGAATGTTCTATCAAGCAAAACTAAAACAGAGTCAATTAACTCTTGCGGATCTTGTAAGATTTCACCATTTCTAGTTTCATTAATAGCAACAGGCATTTGTTCTTTATATAAAACATCGCCTTCTTTATTAACAACTACTACTCTGCTTGAAGTAGTTCCTTGATCAATTGCGATTATATATTTCTTAGGCATGATTATCTAACCACTCAATCGTTTTATTTATTACTTTATCTTTTTCTAAGTCATTGTATATCTCATGTAGTGACTCTTCCCATATTACTAATTCTTTATCAGTTGAAGCAACTTTTTGATATAAATTAACACTAAATTCTTGTGGGACTGTCGGATCTAATTTGCCGTGCATTATTAGTACAGGCATTTTAATATTATCATAGTTTTTCTTCAAAATTTTTGACCCTTTCATAATAACTTCGCCCAAGACACCAATTTTATAACTTTTTAAAACATAAGGGTCATTTAAATAATCTTCTTCTACTTCTTTAATTGTTGCAAGTGAGTCTTTGGCGATGTTATTTTTAATTCTTACCCATCTTAATAATTGATATGGTATTATTTTTAATAAATTTAATTGTTTCATAACATCAGTTGCAGCACCACTTGAGATATAACCATCAATATCCCCAATCGTACTAGCATAAATATTTGTTATACCGCCACCTAAACTATGTCCTAATACAAATACTTTTAAGTTGTTTTTTTCTCTTGCGTAATTGATAATATCTTGTAAGTCTTCAAGTAAGATTTCTAAACTTTTTACATACCCTTTTTTACCTTGAGTTCTACCATGACCTCTTTGGTCATATCTAAAAACATTGTATCCAGCTTCATTAAGCTTTGATACAACATAGTCATAACGATGCAAATGCTCAGCAATCCCGTGTACTATAACAACATTTGCTTTTGCATTTGTTACTATATCTTCTTTAAAGTATAGAAATGTTTTATCTTTAATCATTTTTATTCACCCATTTCTTTGATCTTTGTAGTGCTTCTTCTAAATATTTAATATCAAAATCATGTTCCATATATCCTTTTTTTACTAACTTATAATAATCATCGCTAGGTAGTCCGTATATGGAACTATCATTCATTATATATGTAAGTGTTAATACCCTTTGATTATGAAGTAGTAACTCCGTTTCTACTTTATAATATAAATTAGTATGAATACTTTCATAATAATCTAGAGCTTTTTCATCTTCAGTGGATATTTTGTATATAGCAATCGGTATTTCACTACTTTCATCTTTTTCAATAGTTAGATATGTATTAGATAACTCATTTAGTCTTTTAAAACTTAACTTATATCCTTCCATTGTGGCAGTTGTTACTAATTTAGCATTGGGACATCTTTTATAAAAAGAAGTCGTATCTAAATTACTGCCGTAAGCTAGATAGTACTTCATTTTAATAATCAAAATAAGAGTTATCTAAGTTATTAGTAATTAACTTAATTAACTCAACACTATCATCTGAGATGTTTTCTATCATCAGTCGATCATAGAAAACTAATATAACTGTCATTTCATTTTCTTCTAAGAAGTCTAAGATTGCAGTAATCGCTGCTTTTATAGCTAAATCTTTTGGAAACTTGTAAGCTCCTGCTGATATTAATGGAAAGGCAATTTCTTTAATATTTAAACTATTAGCTAGGTTTAGAGCATTTATATATGTTTGATATAAGTTTTTTTCTTCGTTATATGTACCATCCCTATAAACAGGACCAACAGCATGCAAGATGTACTCGATATCTAAATTAAATCCTGGCGAAGCTTTTACCTCAGTAGTTTTGGCACCACCAAGCTTTTTGTTGTATTCTAAAAGCTCTGGGCCTGCGGCTCTGTGGATTGCACCATCTACACCGCCCCCACCTAATAGTGTTCTATTAGCAGCATTAACAATAGCTTGAACTTTTAGTTTTGTAATATCACCGACTGCAAATTTAATTGGCATATTTACACTCCTTATTTTAAATTATGGTGCGGCAAACGAGATTTGAACTCACACATCCCTAGGATACTACCCCCTCAAGGTAGCGCGTCTACCAATTCCGCCATTGCCGCCGCTTATAATAATTATATAACATTTAATACTATATTAGTATTATTATTTATATACCTAATTAATTATGTAATATTTTTTAATTTAAATAAAAAAGGCAGCGAGTGCTGCCTTAAAAATTAATATTAATTATTCTACTGCGATAATATAAGAATAAATATCTTGATTTCCTGCAATGACATCAACATCAACGTCTGGTGCAATTTCTTCAATATATTCTACTATCTTATTAACTTCACCATGTTTAACATCTTGACCGTAGAATAGAGTTACAATTTCAGACTCTTCATCGATCATTGATTTAAGTAAGTGTTTAGTAGTTTTTAGTCTTGAGTTAGTTGATACATTAATTTTATTACCTAAAATACCAATGTAGTCGTTTGTTTTAATCTCAATACCATTAACAGTTGTATCTCTTACAGCGTAAGTTACTTCACCAGATTGAACTTGTGATACTGCATCAGTCATATCTTCAATGTTTTCATCTAAATCTCTTGTTGGATCAAAAACCATTAATGATGCATAACCTTGTGCAATATTTCTAGTCTTTAAAACTCTAATTACTCTTTCTGGCATTAAGTCAATAGTTTGTTCAGCTGTTAAGATAATATTTGAGTTATTAGGTATAATAATAATTTCTTCTGCATTAAGTGTTTCTACAGCTTTAACAAACTCTTCAGCTGAAGGGTTCATTGTTTGACCACCATCAATAATGTAGTCAACGCCTAATTCTGTAAACGCACCTTTAATTCCTTCACCACTAGCTACTGCAATAATTGCGTATCTAGTTTTTTCTTTTGAAACATTAGCAACTTGAACTTGACCATATGTGTCATGTTCAGTTACCATGTTATGGTGTTGAATTTTCATATTATCAATTTTAATTGTTTGTAGTTCACCATATTTTTGAGCTAGTGTTAATGCAACACCTGGTTGGTTAGTATGAACGTGTACTTTTAATAAGTCATCCATTACGACAACTACAAGTGAATCTCCCATTTGTGTTAATGGTTTTTTGATTTGAACGTCATTAAAACGTTCAGGATCAAATAATTTAACAATAAACTCAGTACAATACGCAAATTTAATATCTTGAACTGCTTCAAATGCATGAGTATCAGTTTTCATATCTGGCATTTGTGGTCTAGCTTGAACTTCAGCTTCAGCTAGCATCTCACCGTTAAGTGCCATTTGCATACCTTCAATAATCTTAATAAATCCAGCGCCACCAGAATCTACTACACCAGCTTCTTTTAAGACTGGTAATAATTCTGGAGTTCTAGCTAGTGTTTCATGAGCTTGTTTTACATATAGATCCATTACTTCTTCAATAGAATAAAGATTTGCTTCTTCTTGTAATACTTTTTCTGCAGCTTCTCTAACTACTGTTAGAATAGTTCCTTCAACCGGATCCATTACTGCACGATAAGCCATTTGGTATCCACCAACTAAAGCTTGAATAAATTCTTTTACTGTTGCAGTTCCATTATTAATCTTTGCAATTTCCGTATAAACACCACGGAAAAACTGGGATAAGATAACTCCTGAGTTACCTCTTGCTCCCATTAATAATCCTCTAGATAAAATTTTTGAAATATCAATTATAGATTGCTCTTCTTTACTTTCGATTTCTCTAATTCCAGCCATCATAGTCATTTGCATGTTTGTGCCTGTGTCACCATCTGGTACTGGGAATACATTTAAGTGGTCAATTTCTTTATGGTTATTTTTTAAATTTACTGCGCCATTAGTAACCATTCTCTTAAATAAATTACCACTAACTGAATAATTTGCCATAGTTACTCCTCCTAATTTTGGAAATAAATAACAAAATCAATTTCCTAAACAATTATAGCAAAACTTAATAAAACCGCAATAGATAATGATTATTATCACATATTATTACACCATTGGCGGTCTTATTTCGTATGTATTATAGCATAATGATATTATATAATGGAAAAAGAGCCATATTTGTCTACTAATTTCTTGCAATTGTCGTAAAATTGTGGTAAATTATAGTGGAATTAAAAAGGAGTGAGACAGTTATGGCAAAATGTTATGTTACTGGAAAAGGCACACAAGTCGGAAATAAGCGTAGTCATTCATTACGTGCGACACGCCGCAAATGGAAAGCTAATCTACAAACAGTTAGAATAATAGATGAAAATGGAAACGTTAAAAAAGTAAAAGTTTCTGCTCGCGCTCTAAAGAAAAACGATCTTACACGCGCTTAATATCTTATAAAAGCTTATACATACAAAAGAAAGCCACAAGGGCTTTTTTTTGTTTATAAAAAAAGATGCAACTTGCATCTTTTATACGTTTTTTAAATTTTTAATTGCTAGTTTTCGGTCCTCTTGATTAAATATATGACTACCTGCAACAACCATATCAACTCCGGCGTCTTTTACTAACTTGCCAGTTTCTAAGTTAATACCGCCGTCTACTTCAATAATAAAATCTAGTTCTAAATCAGTTCTAATTTGATTTAGTTCTTTTATTTTATCAATTGAATTTGGCATAAAGCTTTGACCACCAAAGCCAGGCTCAACGCTCATTACTAATATTAAGTCTAAATCTTTAAGTAAATGTTTAATCTGGCTAACACTAGTTTTAGGTTTAATTGAAAGACCTGCTTTAATGCCTTTTTTCTTAATTTCGTTGATTGCTTCTAAGTAATTATTACTTTCATAGTGAACTGTAATATATTTAGTATTTCCAATTGCAAACTTATCGATCCATTTAAGTGGGTCAAGAACCATTAAATGGGTATCAAAAGGGATATTAGTTAATTTACTAATGCATTTAGTAATATGAGGACCAAACGATAAGTTTGGTACAAAATTACCATCCATTATATCTAAATGGATGTAATCAGCGGTTTCAATTGATTTTATTTCATTTTTTAAATCTCCAAAATTGGCCGTTAAAATTGATGGGGCTATTAACATATTATCAACTCCTTAATAGATTCGTTTTTTAGACTTAATTTCATCAATAAAACGAACATAATTATCATATCTAGATTGTAAGATATCACCTGTATTAACTAACTTAGTTACTTCACATCCTGGTTCTTTTAAGTGATTACAAGAACTTGTAAACCTGCAGTTTGGACTTAAATCGTAAAAATCAGGATAATACAATTTTAATTCATCAAATTCAAAAATGTCTAAATCTAACTTTGAAAATCCTGGGGTGTCTGCAATATACCCGCCTCTTATTTTATATAGTTCAGTATGTCTTGTTGTATGTCTTCCTCTACCTAAAGCTTTTGAGATCT
>FZPS01000186.1_pt256 | contig 11665 bp, 10 predicted proteins | sample 1817821 | NCBI WGS metagenome assembly FZPS01 (sample SAMEA104158645, study PRJEB21678) | metagenome | place: Germany | collected 2015-04-21 | reverse complement strand
CTAATAAGTAATACACGCCTTTTTTCCATAATCATTTACCTCAATCCAATTCTACCACGGCTATTGGTGTATCACAAAACAAATAATGTGAAATTTAACTAAAATTTATTTAATATATTAATCATAAAATAAAAATATACATTTAAATAAATAATTATATTTCTCAAAAAAAAAAAAGGAAACTATGTAAGCTTTCCCTTTAATATTCCTTATTTACCTTCAGCAGCATTCTTTCCTGCAATTTTACCAAATGTATAAACATCAGCTATTGCATTACCACCCAAACGATTACCCGCATGGATTCCACCAGTAACTTCTCCTGCCGCATATAAACCTTCTATAATCTCTCCAGAAGTATTATATACATGAGTATCTTTATCTATTACTAAACCACCCATTGTATGATGAATTGATGGACGAAGTGCTCTAGCAACATAAAGATCTCCTTCCTCAACAATTTCAATCTTTGAAGTAAATACATTCTTATCAAATTCTGGATCTACTCCACTTTCAACATAACCATTATATTTATTAGTTTCATTAACTAATACATCTGGATCAATACCAATCATTTCAGCAAGCTCCTCTAATGTTTTAGCCTCATAACAATCTGCATCTTGCCATAAACTCATACTTGGAGCCATATTAGACTTCAAACCAATCTCATAAAATAATCCACCTTCTCCACCATAAGTAAGTGCAGCTATAGAAACAACATCACGCTCAGCATACTCATTTACAAAACGCACCCCTTCAGGTGTAACATAAAATACATTTCCACCATTACCTTGAGCAAGTGAACCATTAGATGCAAAACCAATTGGATTTAACTGAGTAAATTCCATACCAATTACTGCAGCATCAACCGCTTCTTGAGCCATTATAATTCCCTCACCTACCGTAGAATCAACATTAGTAGATAAAATTACCTTATCAAGAATATCTCCCCAATAATTATCATATTCTTTAACCATTTCAAAATTAGCACCAAATCCACCAGTAGCTAAAATTACGCCATTATTCGCATTTAATACAACTTCTGTACCATCTGACATAACTGCTTTAACACCAACAACTCTACCATTATCAACAATTAACTCTTTTGCAGTACATTCAAATATAATTTCACCACCATTATTTAATACATACTCTTTTGGTTTATTAAATAAATCTTCCAATTTAGAATTTTCATATAGTTGAGATCTTAGCCACAATGCACCATTAGGCTCAATAAGTATCTTATCACTAAACTTAGAACCAGTAGTATCTTCCAACCACTTTATAGTTTCATCGCTTTTACTAGTAAGAATGTAAAGTAAATCATAATCTCCATTAATCTCATTACCATCTAAATCTTTACGCATTCCACCAAGATAACTTTGAATTAAATGAAATTCAACTGAATCAAATAAAGTTGTACTACCACTATCTAAATATTCATTAATTTGACTCTTTAAAACTTTATATGTTTCCTTAAACTCTCCTTCAAATATATCTTCATCATATTCAAGATAATCCCTTAATGTTTTAAAACGACTATCTTCCATTTCAAAATTAGCTCCAATTTCGTTATTAACTGCGTTCCAAACACCACCAGAAGCAAGTGTATTACCTCCTAAAGATGCAGTCTTTTCAATTAAAATTACTGACTTTCCTTCTTCTGTAACTGCAGTAGCGGCAGAAATACCAGCACCCCCACCACCAACAATAATTACATCAGCTGTTTTTTCAATAGTTTCTCCAGCTTTTTCTTTTTCAATTTCCTTATTTTTAAGTACTTCTACATCTACACCTGCCTCTTTTAAAGCATTTGTAACTGCCTCAATAATAGCCTCACTAGTAATAGTTGCCCCACTAACGGTATCAACATTAAGTGATTGATATTTAATAATATCAAATGGAACTTTTTCAATCGCCGGTTCCGCAAAACCTTCACTCTCAGAATGTTCAATTACTTCAATCTTTTCAATTGCACTTTCTGATAATGTTACTTCAACTACAACATCACCATTTCTACCAGTTGCACTTCCTTGATAAGCACCAGCTTTATATCCATCTTGTTTTGGTGATGAACAACCAAATAAGCAAAGAATACTTACCAATAAAATTAAAATTGTTTTTTTCACTCTTTCCTCCTTGTTTTCTAACATATAATATGTATGTATAATATAAACTCTGTATCTAATACTAAGTCAATACAAACTTTATATTTAAAAGGAGAAAAAAAATGCTAGTAAACAAATTATCAAAATTAACAGGAATAAAGATTGAAACAATACGTTTATATAGAAATAAAGGTTTAATAAAACCTAAAAAAAATCCAAATAATGGATATTATCATTATTCTAATAAAGATGTATTTGTACTTAATCACATACAACTTTTAAGAATGCAAAACTTATCTTTAAATGATATTTATAATATATTTCAATCTAGTAATTCCATAGAAATACAAAATCATCTTGACTCACAAATAAATGAAATTATTAACGAAATAGATCAATTAAATAAAAAATTAAATACACTTCTTACTACCTATTCTCATTTAAAAGAAACTCCACAATATAAAAAAGTAGATTTAATACATATTAATGATAAAAAATATGATTATTACTCAAAAAAACAAACAATATATATAAAAAAATTATGTGTTAATTCATTAATACCATTTTCAATAGTAATTTCTTTTGATGCTACTATTTTAAATAATACCACCGAAGATAATTTTATTCCTATTAAAAATGGAATAGGAATATATCATTTAGATTTTAAAAACAGTAATGTAACTAACATCCCAGCAAACAGCACAATAATTCCATCAGGTAATTATTTAACAACATTAATTAAACTAGATAACTTTTATAAAATTAATATTAATCAGCTTTTACCAATAAAAGAATACGCAAAAAAACACCAGTTATTATTCACTGGTGTTACAACCTCTTTTATTACACACATAGACTATAGTAAAGACAAACCCATTTTTCACCTTAGATTACGCGCGCAAGTAATAAAGAAATAACTTACCCCTTAATATAATGAAACGCATTTTGAGCTGCTATAGCACCATCACTTGTTGCTGTAACTATTTGCCTTAATGTCTTAACATTACAATCTCCAGCACCATATATACCTTTTATATCAGTTTCCATTTCCTCATTAACTAAAATATATCCATTTTCATCTGTAATACCTAAATCCTTTACAAATGAAGTATTAGGATCTGCACCTATATAAGGAAAGATTCCATCTGTTTCAAGAGTAACTCTTTCTTTTGTATCAACATTTTCAAGAATAATTCCATTAACCTTATCATCACCAAGAATTTCAATTGGTATATGCTTTTTAATAATTTCAATCTTAGGATTTTCCATTACTTTTTCTTGAACTAGTTCATCAGCTCTAAATACATCTCTTCTAATAACCACGTATAACTTTTTCACAAATTGAGCAAGATATAAAGACTCCTCTAATGCAGAGTTTCCTCCACCAATAACTACAACTGTCTTATCCTTAAAAAATGCTCCATCACAAACCGCACAATAAGAAACACCCTTACTAGTAAACTTTTCTTCACCAGGAATATTTAAAAGTCTTTCCTTTGTACCAGTCGCAATTATTACAACACTTGCCTTATATTCACTACCATCTTCAGTAATAATAGTCTTTACATCACCATCTATTAAATCAACAACATCACCATATAGATATTCAGCACCTAAAGCTTGTGTTTGTTCAAACATCTTATAAGATAAATCAGCTCCATTAACATTAATAAAACTAGGATAGTTTTCAATTTCAAATGTTTTAACCATCTTTCCACCAGGAGCATTATATTCAAGCATAGCCACATCTAAACCAGCACGCTTTGCATAAATTGCAGCTGTCATTCCTGCAGGACCAGCACCGATTACAATTACATCATATCTTTTGTCCATGATTTATTATCCTCCTTTAATATATCTAAAACTTCAATTAAATCTTTAATAATTTTATTAGGCTTACTATCAATTAAAGCCTGTTTTCTATCTTCATCAAAAATATATCCAATAGAATATATACCAGCATTTTTAGCGGCTAATACATCAGTAGGAGTATCTCCAATATATATACATTCATCTTGAGTATGATTCATTTCTTTACACGCAAGAAGCAATCCTTCAGGATCAGGTTTTTGATTTTTAACACTATCATAACCAATAACCAATTCTATATATTCATCTAAATTAAACATTTTTAATCCCATTTCAACTGCATCTTTTAATTTAGTGGATACCACCCCTATTTTATACCCTTCTTCCTTTAATTGCTTTAAAAGTGCTTCCGCATTATTCATAGGAGAAACAAATTCCTTATGAATCTTAAAGTTATATTCTCTATATTCCTTAACTAATTCATCAACATCTTTATCAGGGAAATATTTTTCAAACATTACAAATAATGATGGACCTATTACTTCTAGCTGTTTTTCTTCATCAAAAACAACATCTTTTCTATATTTATTAAATAAATATTTATAACTTTCTATTATCGCAGGTGCTGTGTTTAATAAAGTACCATCTAAATCAAACAAGATTAAAGGTTTTTCTTTTTTTATAAACTTTTCAAATGCTCCAAATATTCCTAATAAACCAACAACTATAAATAATATAGATATTATTTGAGCCATTCTTAGACCCATAAACATCAAACTATCACTTCTAAAACCTTCCACAAAAAATCTTGTGACTCCATACCATAAAAAATACATATAAGTTAAATCACCGCGTTTATTTCTATTAAACCTTTTATAAACGTATCTAATTAAAATAAACCCAAGTAAATTAAATCCACTCTCCCATAAAAAAGTTGGTTGCCTATATGCACCATCAATAAACATCTTATCTTTTATAAAAGTAGGAAAATTATCATAAAATGACTCACTAACAATATTTCCATACGCTTCTTGATTCGCAAAATTACCCCATCTTCCTATTGCCTGTCCAATAAGTACACTAGGTATAAATGCATCAGTAGTCCTTAATAAAGACATTTTATGTTTTTTAGTATAGTAATATGCATATATCAACCCACCAAAAATACCACCTTGAATCGCTAATCCACCTTCAAAAATAAAAAGTATTTTAATAGGATTACTCAAATAATAATTAATATTAGAAAATAATACATACCATATCCTAGCGCCTATTATTCCACTAATAAAAACACCAAAAAACAAATCTTCAACAGTCTCTGACTTATAACCATTGTTTTTCATATCTTTATTTATAAAATAATATGCTGCTGAACCACCAAATAAATATCCTAAAGCATAATACGTGATTCTAAATATACCAAAAGATAAAAATGTTCTAGAATCAGGAAAAAATTGCATTATTCTTCTTCCTCCCTGCGTTTAGCATTTTCCGCATGTATATATTCAAGAACTCTATTTTCAAATTCTTTTGCACTATTAAAACCTTCTTCTCTTAATCTATAGTTAGTAACCGCAGACTCAACTATAACAGCCATAGATCTTCCCTCTCTTACAGGTAATGTAATTGTAGGAATATCCAAACCTAAAATATCTAAATATTGAGTATCTTCATTACCAACTCTCATATAATCTGATTTATCATTAAACTTTTCTAATTTAATTACATAATCAACATTAAACACTTTTAATAATGCACTAGCACCAAACATCTTTGCGACATCAATAATACCAATACCTCTAATTTCAAGCATACCTTCAAGTAGCTCAGGAGAAGTACCCTTAATTACATTATGAACTCTTTTTACATCAACTCTATCGTCTGTAATTAAAACATGACCCCTTTTAATTAATTCCAGTGCTATTTCAGATTTACCCATTCCAGATTCACCTGTAATTAAAACACCTACCCCATAAATAGACATTAATACACCATGTAATGTATCCATAGGAGCTAACTTTTCATCTAATAAAGTTATTAAATCGGCCATAACTCTAAAGGTAGGACCATCAGTCTTAAAAATAGGGAAATTTACACTTTCAGCCACCTCTTTTAAAATAGGTGGGCAATCAAAATTTCTAGAAATAACTATACAAGGAGTAAGTGCATCAGTTATCAACTTATATCTTTCTCTTTGTAATTCTTCAGACATTTCTTCAATATATTCTTGTTCCTTATTACCAATAATTACAACCCTTCTAGGCTCAGTAAGTTTTGTATAACCACTAAGCTCTAATCCAGGTCTATTAACATCTGGAACAACTACCCATCTTTCCAACGATTTTTCATCACCAGTTATTTGTTCATAATCAAAAAACTCTTTTATTTCTTTAACTGTTACTTTTCCTTCATATTTCTCTGACATTGCCATTCCCTTTCTAAAGCCTTCTTAACATAATATCCTGTAAAACTATCTTTGTTTTCAGATAACTCTTCTGGAGTACCTAAACCTACTATAGTACCTCCACCATCGCCACCTTCAGGACCTAAATCAATAATATAATCAGCACATTTAATAACATCTAAATTATGCTCTATAACAACAACTGTGTCACCATTATCAACTATTCTTTGAAGAACACTTAATAATCTTTTAACATCATGTGTATGTAAACCTGTAGTAGGCTCATCTAAAACATAAACTGTCTTACCTGTAGCCTTTTTTTGAAGCTCAGATGCAAGCTTTACTCTTTGAGCCTCTCCACCACTTAAAGTAGTACTAGATTGCCCAAGTTTAATATAATCCAAACCTACATCATGCATAGTCTGTATCTTATCTCTAATTTTAACAATTGGAGAAAAAAACATTAAAGCATCTTCAACTGTCATCTCTAATATATCACTAATGTTTTTACCCTTGTAAGTAACTTGTAAAGTTTCTTCATTGTACCTTTTACCATGACAAACCTCACAAGGAACATAAACATCAGGTAAAAAATTCATACTAATACGTTTAACTCCATCACCTTGACATGCTTCACATCTTCCACCTCTAACATTAAATGAGAATCTTCCCTTATTATATCCTCTTATTTTAGCTTCAGGTGTTAAAGCAAATAAATCTCTAATATCATCAAACACACCAGTATAAGTTGCAGGATTACTTCTTGGAGTTCTTCCAATAGGATCTTGACTAATTTCAACAACCTTATCAATATTATCTAATCCTTTTATCCTAGTAAACTTACCAGGCTTTACTCTTTTTCTTCCTAAATGTTTTTGAATAGCTTTACAAAATATCTCATTTACAAGTGAACTTTTTCCACTACCACTAACACCAGTAACAACTATAAATTTACCTAAAGGAAACTTAACATTGATATTTTTTAAGTTGTTTTCTTTAGCGCCAATAACTTCAATAAATTTCCCATTTCCTTTTCTTCTTGTTTCTGGAGTATCAATTGTAAGTTCTCCACTTAAATATTTACCAGTAATTGAATTTTTATTATTAATAATTTCATCAATTGTTCCAACAGCTATAACTTCTCCACCATGTACTCCTGCACCTGGCCCAATATCAACAATATAATCAGATTCAATCATTGTTTCTTCATCATGTTCAACAACAATAACACTATTACCTAAATCTCTCATATTTTTAAGAGTAGCTATTAATTTTGCATTATCTCTTTGATGTAAGCCAATACTTGGTTCATCTAATACATATAAAACTCCTGTTAAACTAGATCCAATTTGAGTAGCTAATCTAATTCTTTGAGCCTCTCCACCACTTAATGTTCCTGCAAGTCTATCCATTGTAAGATAATCTAACCCAACATTTTCTAAGAAATTTAGTCTACTCTTTATTTCTTTTATTATTAAATCCGCAATCTTCATATTCATTTCAGAAAGCTTTAAATCATTCATCCAAACAATCGCATTTTTAATAGACATAGTTGTAAATTCATGAATATTTTTATCACCAACTCTAACACTTAGTGCAACTTCATTTAACCTTTTACCACCACAAACACTACAAGTGCTTTCCATCATAAATGATTGATACCATTCCTTAGAAAAACTAGAACTTGTAGTTAAAAATCTTCTTTCAATTAAATCTTTAACACCCTCAATATAATCATTTTTAGTATATGTATTACCACCAGAAGTAGTAATAGAATATTTAATAGGCTTTTTAGAACCATGTAATATTATATCCATTTCTTTTTTGGTAAATTCTTTTAATGGTTTATCTAAATCAATATCATAATAATCACATAAAGTTTTAAAATTTTGCCATTCAATATTATCTTTACCAACTATATTTTTATAATATCTAATTCCACCTTGATTTATAGATTTTTCCCAATCTTCAATTAAGATATCAATATCAACTTCCATAGTGACACCAATACCCTTACAATTTTCACAAGCACCTATTGGAGCATTAAATGAAAACAATCTTGGTTCTAAATTAGGAACAGAAAATCCACAAATAGGACAAGCAAAATTACTAGAAAATAATATATCTTCTCCATTAGCAAATACTATCGCATTTCCTTTTCCTAATTCTAAAGCAATCTCTAAAGAATCATGCAATCTACTTCTTGAATCATCATTTTTTATTATTCTATCCACTACTACATCAATTGTATGTTTTACATTTTTTTCTAAATCATCAACTTCTTCTAAATATCTAGTTTCACCATCAATTCTCGCTCTAATAAAACCATCTTTAATTAATTTTGAAATTAAATCCTTTTGTGTTCCCTTTTTATCTTTTATAACTGGAGCCAATATTTCCAATCTTGTTTTATCTTCTAACTCCATTATCCTATCAATCATTTGCGTAATAGTTTGAGCACTAATAGGAATATTATGATTAGGACAATAAGGAACTCCAACTCTTGCATATAAAAGTCTTAAATAATCATATATTTCTGTAACAGTTCCAACAGTACTTCTTGGATTACTATGAGTTGTTTTTTGATCTATAGAAATAGAAGGACTTAGTCCTTCAATAAGTTCAACATTAGGTTTTTCTACTCCACCTAAAAACATCCTAGCATATGCACTAAGAGACTCAACATATCTTCTTTGACCTTCAGCATATATAGTATCAAAGGCAAGAGATGTTTTACCCGAACCAGATACACCAGTCATAACTACAAGTTTATTTCTAGGAATTTCTAAATCTATATTTTTAAGGTTATTTTCTTTTGCGCCTTTAATAATAATTTTATCCATATTTTACCTCGTTACTTATTATACAACCTTTATATTAGCTAAACAATTAAATGACTTGTAGTCATATTAATAGATTTTATATATTATTTACATTAAAGTATCATTTAGGTGATTAACTATGAAAAGGATTATTGTGATTATGGGAATACTATCAATGTTATTAGGTTGTTTAAAAACAAATAAAAACATAAATGTTATTAATGCAGAATCTGCATATGAATTAATGCAAACTGAAGAAGTTATTGTTTTAGATGTAAGAACCACTGATGAATTTAACAGCGGTCATATTGAAAATGCAATTAACTTGGATGTATCAAATATTAAAAATGAAATGTTAGATGTTTTACCAGATAAAGATGCAAAAATATTAATTTATTGTAGAAGTGGAAACAGAAGTTATCAAGCTGCACTTAAACTAGATAAATTAGGATATACAAATATTTATGATTTTGGTGGTTTAAACACCTGGCCTTATGAAATAGTAAAATAAGTATAAAAACTTTTATTTAAACAAAAAAGATTCTATTTAATTTAGAATCTTTTAATATCCTCCATATATTTCAAGTTCGCAATCAATGTCTTCTCCCTTGATTCCTACTTCTTCTTCATGTTCTACATAAATTACTTTAGGTTCGATTTTTTCATCTAACACTTTTTCAATCTTTACAATAACTCCTTCAAATCTTTCATCATTATTAAAGTTACCATAATTTACAAGTCCTGTAGGACCAACACCAAAGTATTCTCCAGCCTTTTTAGCATCAATTACAAATTCAATAATATGACCACTATTAGCCGCACATCCATTAGTATATGCATCAGGTTTAGCATCAACTTTAACTATTGGTAATACAATACCTGTATCAAGTGTAAAATAATATCTTGAACCTATTGCACCAAAACCACTAGCCAAAGCAGCCCCAATAAAACCTTCCTCATCATAAAGCATTCCTGTAGTTTCATCTATAGTCATCTTTTCATGAATATATTTATATTGAGGAGATGATTTTTTTGTAATTGCAGTATATGGCATATATGTTTTAGCACTTATGTTATAACAAACGCTCATTTCTTCAGTTTTAAACTCTTTTTCATAAGTATCAAAATGGTCAATTGTAAACTCTTCTACATTAAATCCAGAAAGTGTAGTAAATAAAGCTATACCAATTACAAGTGTAATAATTTTTTTAATATTTATTTTTAACATGCAAAAATTATATCATATTAATCATTTTGGTCAAATATGTGAGTTTTTAAAAAGAAACCTTTTTAAGATTTCTTTTATTATTTTACATCATAATATTCTTCTAAAGTTAAGCCAGATTCATATACTTTTAAAGCTTCTTCTTTACCAATATATCTATAATGCCAAGGAGAATACATTATCCCTGTAACACTTTCCTTACCATCAGGATATCTTAATATAAATCCATATTTATAAGAATTTTCTACTAACCATTTGCTAGTACTTGTATTTTTAAAACAATTATATAATTTACACTTGCCATCAGCACCAACCAAATCAACCGCTAAACCTAATTGATGCTCACTAGCACCAGGAGTTGCGTCCATTCTATTTGCATACTTTCTGCCATATTTTTCTTCATATGTAAACCATAATGATCTTTGATACTTATAAGATCTATATCCACTTACTGCAACTATATTTATTCCATCAGCTTTTGCGGCCTCTACCATTTCTTCATAAGCCTCTGCGGCTTCGGGTCTAAGCATATTTTTCTTATCTATATTCACAAGTTCCGGTACATAAGTATCTGGAATTTTTCTTTCCTTATTTACAATTTTATTAATACTATCATCACTATCAATATCAACCGCTACAGGAGTCTGTGTTGACTCTTGTGTTATTTCTGGTATTGGCTCTATAGTAGGTTCTGCTACAGGAGTCACAATAGGTGTAGGTATTGGTTCCACTTCTTTTTTAAAGCTTCTTGTAACACACTCTAAAAACAAATATCCAACACATACTATTATTAATACTGTTAATAATGCTATTACCTTTAATTTTTTTCTAACACCATCATTCATAAAAATCACCTACTCGCTTCTTAAAGTATCCCTTAAACTCTTTTTAAGAGATTTTCCGACTATAGTACTAGCTGCACCATAATGAATAGATAATCCTGCCTTTGTTTCAGTAACCCTTGTAGCCCCTAAGCTTAAAAGCTTATTAGCATCTACCACAGTTGGATCAAACAATTGAATTGTAAGTTTACCAACAGAAGTATTTATCATTTTAATATTACTAGTACCACCGATAGCCACAAGTGTTCCTTCAGTCATTCTCTTAGTATTACCTGTATTAAATAAATCAACAGCTAAATGCAAGAAATAAAATCTTGTAAAAAAGAAATAAACAATACCACTAATAACTCCAACAATTACAATCCATCTAATTGAATCCATTAAATTAGGATTTTTAATATATGTTATAAGTTCTAATAATGTTCCAGGACTTGCGACAACTGCACTAGACCCTGAAT
>FZPS01000229.1_pt157 | contig 11668 bp, 10 predicted proteins | sample 1817821 | NCBI WGS metagenome assembly FZPS01 (sample SAMEA104158645, study PRJEB21678) | metagenome | place: Germany | collected 2015-04-21 | reverse complement strand
CTGCGAGCCCGCGTACGACCTCTCCGTGGATGTGTTCGTCCGCGGCCATCTCTTCGGTCGCGTCTGAGTCAACATCGTAGGTTTCACGCTGCTCCGCACGTTGCGCCAAGGCAAGCACGAAGATCGACCCGAACAGGCGGGCAAAGCCAGCGAGGATGCGTGAACTCAGCGCGGGTTTCGGCGCTGGTTCCGCATGTTCGCCCAGCAGGGACTCCCAGTACTGCTCGTGCCGGCTTTCGGCGGCAGCTAGCTGACGCAGGATCTCCGCTTCTTCACCTGTGCGGCGGTTCGCTAGATCCAGGTACGTCTTTTGCTCCATCCGCTCTTCCGCCAGGTAGCGGCGCCAGCGCTTGATCTGCTCCGGTGTTGGAGACGCTTCAGTCATCTAAACCTCAAGAACCCTATTTGTTCAACCAATCGAAGTTTGTTGCAACCACACCCGAAGTCATCTTGGCGTGGTCACGAAAACTTCTAGCCCAAATTGAAGCGAGGGCGGAAGCTCCGCCCTCGTCAATCATTATTTATCGTCATCCGCGACTTCGTAATCGTCAACTTCGACGACTGTCACGTCCACGTATTCTTCGTTGCTTGGGGGCTGCCCGAACATGCGTTCCTTGACGACGCCGACGACCTTGTCGGTTGCGGCTTCCCCACCGCGGCGAACGGCTTCAGCGATCTTTTCGGACGCGGAGTCCATCGGCTTCGAAACCACCGGCGACTGGCGAATCTTTGACGCCTGCTCCTTGATTTGCTCATAGCGTTCACGGCCGGCGCGCGTACCCAGGACGTATCCCAGGCCCAATCCGACAACGAGCCCAAACTTAGTACCCACCAGATCCTCCATGATTCGTGCGTGGACTTTACCCCCTAAGCTTAGCGGGGAGCCGCCTTCCGTACATATTTGCGTCTCAATTCAACCGATTTGTGAGGACGCGGCTGGGCTTGACGACTTCTAGAGGAATATCCCTTAGGCTGGATACGTGACAGAGGTAAGAATTCCAACCCCCCGCGGCAAGATGCTGGCGGGCACCTTTGTTGACCCCGTGGACTCTACGGATGCGGCAGTTATTTTCTCTCATTCTTTCTTGGCTGACCGTCATTCGGGTGAACACTTCGACCGGCTTTCCGCCGCTTATCGCGGCGCCGGATACGCGACCTTGGAGTTTGATTACTCGGGTTGTGGCGATTCCGATGACGACGTGATCACTACTGCGAACCAGGTGGAGGACTTGCATTCCGCTTCCGCGTGGGTGAAGGCAAAGGGCTTTTCGCGCCAGATCATTCACGCTCATTCGTTCGGTACTTTGGCGGCTTTGAAGGCGCGCCCGGAAGCGGCGCAGACAATGGTTTTGACCGGCATGATCACCGGGCCGCTGTCGTTTGATTGGACGCGCATTTTCTCTGAATCTCAGCTCGATGACCTTGAAAAGCACGGTTATGCGCGCATTCCCGACGACAACCAGTCGGACCGCGAGTTCTTCGTGATCTCAAAGCAAACGCTCATCGACCTGTCAATGAACGAGCCCGACGAGCTGATCAACAACCTAAAGCAGCCGATCCTGGCGATTCACGACCACGACGATGAACTCATGGGGCTCGTCGAGATGACCGAAGAAATCTTCCCGCGCCTACCCGAAGGATCCAAAGTCGAAGTCGTCCGCGAAGTCCGTTTCGGACTACACGAGGGCGTGGATTTGTTGCGCAACATGTCCGTCAACTGGGCTACATCCCACGTCCCGGTACGACCCGAAAAGTAGTTGAGCGGCGCGGCGTGTCAGCACTCGCGTGGCTGTGCGTCGGGCACAGACCCCCGCATCTCCACGCGCCTTCGCGTTCCGTCGGGATCGCCCGCAATGCGCCACCAGAACCGCTTGCGCGGCGCTACTTGCGTCTCTTGGCGAGTAGCGCGTCTAGTTCGCGGTCGATCGTGTCCTGATCGTTCAGCCATCCGCGCGTGCCGAAAGCGGTTGTTGACATGGACGCGATGCGGTTCGCGAAATCGACCATTACGGCAGGGTCTTTCGTGTCGCGCGTGATTATTCCGCGAGCGCACCCAAACGCGAACGCGCCGTGGAACGTGTCGCCCGCAGCCAGGGTACAAACAGCGTCCACTGAAGGTGGCGCAGCCTCCCCCGACTTGCCGAGCCACGACCAGCGCACCACGTTCCCACCGTCGGTGCGGATGACCCGCTCAATGCCGAAACCACGCAGGAATTCGACGGTGTCCTCAAAGGTTTTCGCGCCCGGGGGCAGGAAGTCCGCGGAAATGATCGCCACGTCAATGTAGCCAAGCAGGTTCGGCAGCCACGGCTTCCAGGACCCGCCGTCAAGGATCCGCAGGTAGGGCGGCTTGTACTCCTGCGCGGCAAACGGGTTCTCCTCGGCCTCGTCCATGTCGGCCTGATCATCGTCGGACCGCGCAGAGTCCGTGCCGAAAGTCAGCGTCGCCATTGCAAGCTCGGGGTTGTGTCCGTCAACCAGTAGCACCTGCGGCGCGCCCATTGCTTCCAGGCTCGCGATCGCATGCTCGGGCTTCAACGGCAGTCGCGTGTTCGTTGACGCAACCGTGCGGGCACCCGTCTGCGCGTTCACCATGATTGTGGACAGCGAAGGCGTGAGGTCGAGTTCACCCTTCTCCTCCGGAATCTTCGCGTCATAGTCGGTGCAGTCCACAACCGCTACTTCGCGCTCATCCAGGTCTTCCAAAATCAGGTGCGCGGCCGGGCCATCCCCAATGGCCGTAACCAGCATCGTGGCCAGCGACCCGCCCGGATTCGCACCCCGAACCCGGTCACTCACGTGCTTTTCAGACAGCAGTCGCGAACATGCGCGCGCCAAATTCGAAAAAACTACCGCCGCGTTCGTCGCCGGCCCACCAGCTGCCAACATTTGGTCGAGCGACGTTACCTTCTGATTTTCTTCCACAGTTCCCGAAGTTAACTGCGCAACATCTAGCGTCGTAATTCCCGCAAAAAGTCCGTACATAACGCCCCATTATTACACGCTTTCAAGCATGCGTTCTTCGCGGGTTTTCCACCCGTACTTTCATTTATTTTCGAGGGCGCTGCCAGGCTCGCCCTCCAATATCAAAAGCAGGTAAAGGTGGTTAAAATGAAACTGTATACGTTTTGCAATCCGACGGACTAGGTGCGAGATGGCAGGCAAGACATTACTGCTGGGAAAGTTGCTCGAGGTTACGTATCCGGAACGTGAACTCCCTCTGACGCGCGAAGAACGGGCTGCATACACCACGTGGGCGTATGTGGTTGAGAAGGGGCAGGGACCGGCTGTCGTGATTGTTTCCGGTCCTGCTACGGCGTCATTTGATTGGCAGGACGTCGTGATGAAGCTGGCGGATTCGCACCGGGTTATTGTGATCGATCGGCCGGGCGCGGGTTTTGCACGCCGGACGCCGGAGGGTGGGCCGTCGTGCCTGTACGACGAGGCCGACGTTCTCCGGCAGGTCATGGAGAAGCTGGGTGTTGGTTCCGCGACGATCGTTGGTCACGGGATGGGGTGCCTGGTCGCGGAGGCGATGGCTCGGATTACGCCCGGACTTGTGGAAAAGCTGGTGCTCATTGAGCCGCGCGTTGAGGTGGCTGGCGAGACTCGGGAAAGGCGCGTTGAACGCATGCACGCACAGAACGTGCCCTTGCCTGGTTTGTTGGAGACTTTGTTCCGCATTCAGCGCGAGTGGCTCATGTCCTCCAAGCTGTGGGCGAAGTTCTTAGTATTCGTGCAAAATCGCGCTAAGAAAACGCCACTGAAAACACTGGATCCCGCGGAAGAGCGCGCCCTGATGAACACGATCTACAATCGCGACTACATTTTGCGTGGGATTTTGCGCGAGTATGACTCCGAGCAAATGTGGCTACGCGAGGTGAAGAAGTTGCAGGGTGAGTCTCCCCTGGTTGCCCCGACCATCGTCATTGGTGCCGAACCAAAGAAGGAAGTCCGGGGAACCGGCTGGATCGACGCGCTGGAACACTACGTTCAAGAACTGGAAGTCGACGCGCCCGCCAGGCTTGTGCGGATTCGGGGCAAGCATATGCTCATGCGCGACAAACCCGGCAAACTAGCGAAAGCCATTCGCGCCGACGTCTAAAACAGTGCAGCCGCGCACCTTCTGGCACGCGGCTGCACTTCTTTAGAACTTCCGTTAGAACGCTCCGAGCGGAATGTCCCGGCCCGGGATCGAATCGATCAGGTTCTTCGTGTACGCGGTTTGCGGGTCATTGAAGATGTCGTCCGTTGGGCCCTTCTCAACAACCTTGCCGTTTTGCATGACCACCACATCATCCGCGATCTGGCGAACAACCGCCAGGTCGTGCGTGATGAACAGGTAGGACAGCTTCATTTCCGCCTGGATGTCGTTTAGCAGGTGCAGGATCTGGTCTTGCACCAGGACGTCCAGCGCAGAAACGGCCTCGTCAAGTACGAGGACGTGCGGACGCAAAGCCAGCGCGCGTGCGATTGCGACGCGCTGACGCTGACCGCCGGAAAGCTCGTTGGGGTATCGACGCATCGCGGATCGCGGTAGTGAAACCATGTCTAGCAGGTCCGCTACGCGCTGTTCGCGTTCCTTCTTCGTGCCGATGCCGTGCACGCGAAGGGGCTCTTCGATCGCCCTGTAAATCGAGTACATCGGGTCCAACGACCCGTACGGGTTTTGGAAAACGACCTGCAGGTTGCGTCGCATGGCGAAGCGATCCTTCTTGTTTAGCGTCGCCACATCAACGCCCTCGAAAATCACCTTTCCGGAATCCTGTTCAAGCAGGCCCAGGATGATGTTCGCGGACGTGGACTTTCCGGAGCCGGATTCACCCACCACGCCAAGCGTCGTGCCCTTACGCAGTTTGAATGACACGTCATCGAGCGCCTTGAACGTCTGGCCCCGCTTGCCACGGATCGGGAAGGTCTTCGTCAGGTTCTGCACTTCCACAGCCGTTTCCGTTGCCGTGGAGCCCATTCCCGCGCCCAGCAGCTCTTCTTCCGTGATCTGAATGCCCTGCCTGTGGGCGGACATGATTCGCGCAGAAGTCAACGAGGGCGCAGCTGCGACCAACCTACGGGTGTAGGGGTGCTGAGGAGCCTGCAGGATCTGCAGGGCCGGGCCGGATTCCACAATCCGGCCGCGGTGCATTACCACCAGGTGCTCGGCACGTTCAACAGCCAGACCGAGGTCGTGGGTGATGAACAGCACCGCTGTTCCCAGTTCCTTAGTCAGGTTGTCCAGGTGGTCCAGGATGCGGCGCTGCACCGTCACGTCCAGAGCGGACGTGGGTTCGTCAGCAATCAGCAGTTCCGGACGGGCCGCCAAACCAATCGCGATGAGGGCGCGCTGGCGCATGCCACCAGAAAATTCGTGCGGGTACTGCTTAGCAACGCGCTCAGTGTCCTCCAGTCCCGCTTCCGCGAGTAGCTGGTTGACGCGCTTGTGCATCTCGGAGCCCTTGACCACGTTGTTGGCCTTCAGAGCTTCGCGGACCTGGAATCCAATCTTCCACACCGGGTTCAGGTTCGACATCGGATCCTGCGGGACCAAGCCAATGTGCTTGCCGCGCAGACGCTCCATGGCCTTGCGTGACTTGGTGGTCAGCTCTTCACCCTGGAACTTGATAGACCCGCCGGTGATCTTGCCGGTGCCGGGAAGCAGGTTGATGATCGCGTGCGCGGTCGTCGACTTACCGGAACCCGATTCACCCACGATTGCGACCGACTGGCCGGGGTAAATCGTCAGGTTAGCCTTGCGGACCGCAGGGACCATACCGGTCGAGGACTGGAAGGCGACCTCCAGATCCTTAATCTCCAGCAGTGGCTCAACATCGGAGTAGTCTTTCTCAACTACTGGCACATCCGTCTGTGTTACTTCTGGAACCACGCCGCGTTCGGCCGCTTCGGCCTGCGCTTTCGCGCGTTCCTTTGGATCTTCAGGCAGTGCGGTTTGATTCGTTTGATCACTCATGTTTGTCACCGCTTCCTAGACTTGGGATCCAGTGCGTCACGCACGGCGTCACCCATCATGATGAAGCTGAGCACGGTCAGTGCCAGCGCACCTGCGGGGTAGAACAGGACGGACGGCTGGGTTCTAAGCGAAACCTGCGCCTTGTTGATATCGCCACCCCACGAGACCACGTCTGGCGGCAAGCCAACACCCAGGAACGACAGGGTTGCTTCAGCAACAATGAATGTACCCAGTGCAACCGTTGCGTAAACGATGATCGGTGCCGCGGAGTTCGGCAGGATGTGTCGCAGCAGGATCTTCCACTTCGACTCACCCAGCGCCTGCGCCGCCGCAATGAATTCTTCGTTTTTGACGCTCATGACCGCGCCGCGTGTAATACGCGCGATCTGCGGCCAACCAAACACCGCAAGCACCACAACAACGGTCCAGGTTGCGCGGTGTTCGCGGAACATCTGCATAACAACGATGGCTGCCAGCAGGAACGGGATCGCGAACACGATGTCGGTAATACGTGAAAGCACGGCGTCTAGCCATCCGCCGAAGTAACCGGCAAGCGAGCCAAACACAGCACCGATCAGGGTCACCACGATCGTGGTGAAAATACCTACCGAAACTGACGCGCGAGCACCGTAAATCGTGCGTGCGTAAATGTCGCATCCCTGGCGGTCAAATCCGAAGAAGTGTCCCGCACTCGGGGCTTCCAGCGATCGTGACAGTTCACAGAACTTCGGGTCCATCGAAGTGAAAAGGCTGGGGAATAGCGCCAGCAGTACGGACACGAAAATAATGAATGCCGAAATCCAGAATAGGGGGCGTTTGCGAAGATTCTTCCACGCTTCCCCCCACATTGACGAGGGCGCAGAGTCGTCCGCTACGGCGTCAACAGCTCCCAGACCAGTTTCGTCGACCGGTGATACGAAGTGCTCCTGGCCCGGACGGAAAAAGGACTCGGGCGAATTGTTACTCATAGCGAATCCTCGGATCCAGAGCTGCGTAGAGCAGGTCGACTAGTAGGTTAGCAATGATGTAAACGATGACCAGCACCGTGGTAAACGAAACCACTGTTGCCGGTTCACCCTTAATGATTGCCTGGTACATGTTTCCGCCAACACCATTGATAGCGAAAATACCTTCAGTAACAATCGCGCCGCCCATTAGTGCACCCAGGTCAGCACCCAGGAAGGTGGCGACCGGAATCAAAGAGTTTCGCAGGACGTGGTTTTGGATCACCTTTCCATTCGACAAACCCTTTGCGCGTGCTGTGCGCACGTGGTCGGAAGACATGGTTTCCGAAACGGACTGGCGAGTTAAACGAAGCACGTATGCAAATGACACTGCTCCCAGCACCACTGCTGGCATTGTCAGCGCCTTGAAGCTTGTGTCCCCACCGACGGTGGTGGGTGCCCAGCCTAATTTCACACCTATCAAGAACTGGAGGACGAAACCGATAACGAAGGTTGGTACCGCAATCACGAACAGTGATACCACCAGGATGGTTGCATCAAAAATACCGCCGCGTCGCATGCCGGCGATCAAACCGAAGCCAATACCGAAGATGGCTTCAAAGGCCAGAGCCATTAGCGCGAGCTTAATGGTGACGGGGAAAGCGTCGGCCATTACCGCGGAAACATCACGGCCTGAGAAAGTTGTGCCGAAATCGAGTACAAAAATGCCCTTCAAGTACAGAAGGTATTGCACGATAAACGGCTTATCGAGGTTGTAGCGTTGCCTCATTTGTTCGGCCACTGCGGGTGGAAGGCCGCGGTCACCACCAAGAGCCTGGATCGGATCACCAGGCATGAGGAACACCAATGCGTAGATCAGCAGCGTCGCGCCGATGAAAACGGGGATTAGCTGCAGGAGTCTACGTCCGATGTACCGGATCATTGGGATCTCCTAAAAACTGCTGTTGCAGTGCAAGTTTACTCGAGGGCGTGCTAGCCCCCAAAATAGTGGGCTCGAAGGAGAGATTTTCTCCTTCGAGCCCACTAAATCTAGTGACTTTGGGTCACTTCTTAGTGATCTCGTAGTAGAGAGGTACGGAGTTCCAACCGAACTCAACGTTTTCAACGGTGTCAGCCGAGCCGCCCGTTACGTTTGCGTACCACAGCGGGATGGCCGGGAGGTCCTTGAACAGGACTTCCTGAGCCTTCAGGTAGATCTTGGTTGATTCTTCAACCGAGTCTGCTGCTGCAGCCTGCTTGAACAGCTCGTCAACCTCAGCGTTGGAGTAGTCACCATCGTTGGAGCCTGCACCCGTTGCATAGAGCGGAGCGAGGAAGTTACCCAGACCCGGGTAGTCTGCCTGCCAGCCGGTACGGAACGCGGACTCGATGCGGCGGTTGGTGATTTCGTCACGCAGGGACTTGAAGTCCGGGTACGGGTCGCCAACAGCGTCGATGCCTAGCGTGTTCTTGATGGAGTTAACGGTTGCGTCAACCCATGCCTGGTGGCCACCGTCAGCGTTGTAAGCAATCTTGAACTGGCCGTCCCACGGGGAGATCTCGTCAGCCTTTGCCCACAGTTCCTTTGCCTTCTCCGGGTTGTATTCCAGGATTTCGTTGCCCGGAACGTTCTCGTCGTAGCCGTCAATCACCGGGGAGGTGAAGTCGTGTGCCGGGGTACGAGTTCCCTGGAAGATCGTGTCGGTGATTTCCTGGCGGTTGATCGCTAGGGACAGAGCCTGCTTACGTAGGATTCCTTCTTCACCTTCGAAGTGTGCCAGTCGTGCCGGAATGGTGAAGGACTGGAAGATAGCGGACGGCTGGTTTACAGCGCGGTCGCCAAGCTCGGTCTCGAAGGTTGAGAATGCGGAGTCAGGTACAGCGTCGAGGACGTCAAGGTTGCCTGCGAGCAGGTCGTTGTATGCGGCGTCCTGCTGAGCGTAGAACTTGAACTCAATACCGTCGTTCTGGGCCTTGCGCGGGCCGTCGTACTCGGGGTTGACCTTCAGGATCATGGACTCGTTGTGCTTCCAGTCATCAGCGGACTCAAGCATGTACGGGCCGTTACCGATCGGGGCTTCACCGAATGCTTCGTTGCCGATGCCGTCCTCGTGGAGCGGGTAGAAGGCTGAGTAGCCCAGGCGTAGCGGGAAGTCAGCTTCCGGCTGTGATAGCTCAACGGTGAAGGTGAGGTCGTCTACAACCTTTAGACCTTCCAGAGCCTCGAAGTCGTCGCCCGGCTCGCCACCTTCGGGGTAGCCCTTAATGGGTTCGAAGAAGTAGCTGGATAGGTGCGATTCGCGTACACCCTGGTTCCATGCGTCAACGAAGTTCTTTGCTGTGAGCGGTGAACCATCGGAGAAAGTCTCGCCTTCATTTAGCGTGATGGTGTACAGCTGGGAATCTTCAGTTTCGATGGATGCTGCTAGGTCGTTGTGTACTGCGCCTTCTGCGTCGTAGTAAACAAGGCCAGCGAAGATCAGGTCTGCTACCTTACCGCCACCGGTTTCATTAATGTTTGTTGGGATCAGCAGGTTCTGCGGCTCAGAGTTGTTAGCCACAACGTAGTTAGTGCCGCCTGCTTCCGAGCCTCCGTTATCGGAGCCTCCGTCTCCACCGCCAGAGCATGCGGTCAGCGCAAGTGCTGCAACCGCAAACGGGGCTGCGAGACGCAAGAAAGAGCGTTTCATGAGTCCTCCAGACTTAAAATTTAAGGATGAGAGCCACGGGAAAACTGCGTTCTCATTCCGTTGAACTGTAGCAAACCAAGCTCGAAGTGAAATATGCAGAATTTACTTATTTTTGGCTTGGGCTATAATTTTCGGTTTAAAAACTAGTGTTTTTGCTTGTTTTCAAGCTATTTACGCAAAGGTTACAATCAAGCAACAACAATATGTCTCACAATTTAAATGAAGTTTGTCCAAATAGCGGGATATTCACCAAGTGTTGAGATGGTGCGATTTTCCCTAGGATGGAAACCATGGCAGGCAGAAGATCATCGAAGTTTTCCCGGGAACAACTGGCCCTGCGAGCGGCCGCACTCCCGGTGATTACCTACCCCGAAGAACTGCCTGTATCTGCACGTCGCGACGAGATCGCCGAGGCGATTGAGAATAATCAGGTCGTCATCGTCTCGGGTGAAACCGGGTCGGGTAAGACAACTCAGATCCCAAAAATCTGTCTGCAATTGGGGCGCGGTATTCGCGGAATGATTGGGCATACCCAGCCTCGCCGCCTGGCTGCCCGCACTGTCGCTGACCGTATCGCGGAAGAACTAAAGACGAAGGTCGGCAACCGCCCCGGCGACGTAATCGGATTCCAGGTTCGCTTCACCGACGAGGTCGGCCCCACCACCCTGGTCAAACTCATGACCGACGGCATTCTGTTGGCCGAAGTTCAAAACGACCCGAACCTCTATAAGTACGACACGATCATCATCGATGAGGCCCACGAACGTTCCCTCAACATCGACTTCCTAATCGGCTACCTCACGCGCCTGCTCCCAAAGCGCCCCGACCTGAAGGTCATAATCACATCCGCCACGATTGATTCGGAGCGTTTCGCCAACCATTTCGCGCAGGCCCTGAAAAAGCCCGTTCCCGTGGTCGAAGTTTCTGGCCGCACGTATCCAGTCGAGATCCGTTATCGCCCGTTAGCGCAGGCAGATCCGCCCTCGGAAATCGAAATTGAAAAGATTGACGAGGACGAGGCTCCCGTTTCTGTGAAGGGTCTGGTGCTGGAAGACCCGGATTCGCCGCTGATGACGATGGGGTACGGAATGGGTGAGGACATCGATCATCTGACGGGGATTTGTGAGGCGGTGGATGAACTCGCCGAGGAGGGCGACGGCGACATTTTGGTGTTTTTGCCGGGTGAGCGCGATATTCGCGACTCGGCGTCGGCACTGCAGGACCACCTGGGGAACCGCTATATAAAGGCGGGCGAGGCGAACCAGAAAAGCCCGCTGAACGGTATTGAGGTGCTGCCGCTGTTTTCGAGGCTGTCGGCTCCGGAGCAGCGGCGCGTGTTTCAGCCGCATCCGCGCAGGCGCGTTGTGCTGGCGACGAACGTGGCGGAAACTTCGCTGACTGTGCCGGGGATTCGGTACGTGATTGACCCCGGTTTGGCGCGTATTTCCAGGTATTCGAACCGTACGAAGGTGCAGCGGCTCCCGATCGAGCCGGTGTCGCAGGCGTCCGCGAACCAGCGGTCCGGGCGGTCGGGGCGCGTGGCGGACGGTATTGCGATTCGGCTGTATTCGCAGCAGGACTTTTTGAATAGGCCAAAGTACACCGAGCCGGAGATTTTGCGGACTTCGCTGGCGTCGGTGATTTTGCAGATGGCGTCGCTGCGGCTGGGGAATGTGGAGGATTTCCCGTTCTTGGATGCGCCCGCCCCGAAGGCCGTGCGCGATGGTGTGAATCTGCTGGAAGAAATCGGTGCCGTCCACCACCGGCAAAACCCGAAGCAGCATTTACGATTGACGCGGATTGGGCATCAGCTGGCGCGCCTGCCGATTGATCCGCGCCTGGGACGCATGTTGATTGAGGCGCAGCGAAACGGCGTTGCCTCTGAGGTCTTGATTATTGTTGCGGCCCTGTCGATGCAGGATGTCCGCGAGCGCCCGGCGGAGTTCAAGGAGGACGCGGATCGCGCTCACGATCGTTTCCTGGATCCTGAGTCTGACTTCATCACGTACCTGTCGCTGTGGCGGTATTTGCGCACGCAGTCGCGGGAGATGTCGAACTCGGCGTTTAGG
>FZPS01000183.1_pt397 | contig 11685 bp, 9 predicted proteins | sample 1817821 | NCBI WGS metagenome assembly FZPS01 (sample SAMEA104158645, study PRJEB21678) | metagenome | place: Germany | collected 2015-04-21 | reverse complement strand
TTTGCCCATCTAATATGGCGGACATTATTTTAGGGATAGAATCTTCTTGCGACGACACTTCTGCGGCCGTAATTTCTGACGGTTGGCTGCTCTCCAATGTGACGGCATCGCAAGATGTTCACAAGGCGTACGGAGGAGTGGTGCCGGAGCTTGCATCCCGCGCTCATGAGCAGAATATTGTTCCTGTGGTTTCCGAGGCGCTCAAAAGGGCGGGGGTAAAGAAAGAGGAACTTAGCGCAATAGCTTTCACGCGAGGTCCCGGCCTGCTCGGCTCGCTGCTTGTGGGCACTTCCTTTGCCAAATCCTTGGCTCTTGCCCTAAATGTTCCAATCGTTATGGTAAATCATCTACAAGGCCATATCTTAGCTGGATTTTTAAAAGAGCAGGGCGTACCTGTAGTGCAGCCGTCTTTTCCTTTTCTCTGCCTTTTGGTCTCCGGTGGAAATTCGCAGATAGTAAGAGTGGATTCTTATCTTGAATTCGAGATTTTAGGGCAGACCATAGATGATGCCGTAGGGGAGGCTTTCGATAAATGCTCAAAAATGATGGGTCTAGGCTACCCGGGCGGCCCTGTCATCGACAAACTTGCCAAGCTCGGCAATCCCAATCGCTTCAAGTTTGCAAAACCTCATATTGCAGGACTGGATTATAGTTTCAGCGGGATTAAAACATCTTTGCTCTATTTTGTCAGGGACGAAATGGCAAAGGACCCCGGTTTTATTGAGAAGAATAAGGAAGACATCTGCGCATCTTTCCAAAAAGCCCTTATCGACATCCTTATGGATAAACTGCTTAAGGCCGTGAAGCAGACCGGCATAAAAGAGATAAGCATAGGAGGGGGAGTGGCTGCAAACAGCGAGCTCAGGAGCCGCATCAATGAGGAGGGCAAAAAGCGCGGCTGGAACACTTATCTTCCTCCCCTCAGATTCACTACCGACAATGCCGCCATGATTGCGATTGCAGGCTACTATCATTATCTTGCCGGCGAGCGTACGCCCCTTGACGTTGTTCCGGTTTCGCGAATGGCGGATTTTTAGGGCGGCTTAAGAATTGCTTTGCACCATTTTTTAACTCCGGCTTTTAAACCGCCTCGGCCGTTTCTTTGTTATATACGCGCTTGTAATTCTGCAAATTGTTTGTAACTTTGCCGCGGGGAAAGTCGTACACGACCAGCTCCCTCCGAATTCCCCCAGGGTAGGAATGCAGCAAGGGTAGGAGGTCGTAGCGGTGCGATGTATCAAGCTTTCCCTTTTTTATTTATATGTATTCGGATATCATCGTTATTGGCGCAGGCGCTTCAGGCCTTATGGCTGCTTATAGCGCCGCACGCACTCTTGTGGATGCAGGCTCTTCCGCACAGGTTACGCTTTTAGAGAAGATGCCTCGCGCCGGACGCAAAATCATGATAACGGGGAAAGGGCGCTGCAATTTCTGCAATGTAAAGGATTGGAATTCGTTCAGTTCGCATATCCGCAGCAACCCGAATTTTGTAAAACCTTCATTTTTTAATTTTACCCCTGCAAACTCCCTCAGCTTTTTCGAGGCATTGGGAATGCCGGTGGTGGTGGAGCGCGGTGACAGGGCTTATCCCGCAAGTTATCGTTCCGCTGATGTGGTGGATACGTTTGTCCGAGCCTGCCATGGCCTCGGGGTTAAGATAGAAAGCGAAGTGGAGGTAGAAAAAATCACATTTGATGGGGAGCGCTTTGCGATTTCATCCGCTTTGGCCTCAAATTACACTTGCGATAAATTGATTATCGCCACCGGCGGACTCAGTTATCCGACTACGGGCTCTACAGGTGACGGCTATGCTTTCGCTCAAACCGCCGGGCACTCTCTAACTCCTCTCTTTCCAGCCCTTACCGCATTGGTGCCAAAGGGGTATAAGGTAAAGCCTTCCGCATCCGCCCACTTACCCCAATCTTCACCCCAAGCCGCAGTTTTACCCGAATCTACCCTTCCGCATGAATCCGCTAATTTGCCCCATCATATAGACAGAGCGCTTCCTCTTAGCGGAACAGGCAGGATGCTTTGCGGGATTCAACTAAAAAATGTAGCCGTTCACTTGCTTGTAGATGGTGTTCCGGCTCAAAGCGAGTTTGGCGATGTGGATTTTACCGACGGCGGAATTGAAGGTCCTGTCGGCTTCCAAATCAGCAGAAAAGCGGTTAAAACGATTATAAACGGCTCTAAAGTGACTGTGGCACTGGACCTTAAGCCGGGTGTGCCGCTCGCAGAATTATCCGCCCGCGTAAAAGAGCTTTGGCAAGAGGTGGATAGGGACAAGCGCAGCATCGGACTTCGTGAAAAAGAAAAATGCCGTATCTTGCTCGGGAAACTTATGCCTTGGGATTTGATTCCTGCATTCCGTGCCATGAATCCCGGTATTACCACTTTGGAGCAACGCGGCAGGAGCGACTCAAAGCTATGGGTGAATCTTCCAACAATAGCCAAAACTCTCAAAGAATGGAAATTCGAAATAGAGGGCTTTGTAGGATATGAGCGCGCCGTGATTACCGCCGGAGGTGTAAATACCGGAGAGGTGGTAGCTAAAACGCTGGAATCGAAAATACGCGCGGGGCTGTACTTTTGCGGTGAAGTTCTTGATATTGATGCCGATACGGGCGGATATAATATGCACCTAGCCTTCTGTACGGGAAAGCTGGCAGGGGAGTCAGCCGCAAAGGCTATATGCTGTCGAAAATAAGGGGCAGGATGTCGTCTACTCGGTCGAACTTCCAAATCTTGCTGTCGCTAATCATAATTACGCTCATGGGCCTTCCGGCCTTGGTTTGATATTGAGCCATAACCTGACGACAGGCTCCGCAGGGGGTTACAGGGCTTTTTGTCAAGCGCCCCATCACTCCGCCGGCAATGGCTATGCTTTCCATGTCTTTATCGGGATAATTTGCTCCGGCTGCGAACATCGCGGTGCGTTCGGCGCAGAGTCCGCTGGGGAATGCCGCGTTTTCTTGATTTGCGCCCTGAACTATTTTACCATTGCTGAGACGTATCGCTGCTCCCACATTGAAATGGGAATAAGGAGCGTATGAGCCTTTCATTGCAGAGATTGCTTCTTTCGCAAGAATGCGGTCCTGCTCAGGAAGTTCTTCCAAATTTTGGTATTCGTGGAACTTGATGGTTATTTGTTTTTCAGTCATTTTCTGTTTTATAGGGACTTCAAAGTTAAAAAACTTTTTTACAGCTGCGGCACCTTGTGGGCAGCAAGCATGTTTTCGGGGTCCAGAATCTTGTCTATTTCTTCCTTGGTAAGGATGCCTTGCTCCAGCACAATATCGTAAATGCTGCCGCCGGTTTTGAGGGCCTCTTTGGCTATTTTGGTGCTGTTCTTATAGCCGATGTAGGGGTTGAGGGCCGTTACAATTCCTATGCTGTTCTTCACCATGGCTTCACAATGTTCTTTATTCACCGTTATGCCGTCAATGCATTTGCTGCGGAGCGTATGCATTACATTGGTAAGCCAGGTCATGCTTTCGAGTATGCATTCCACAATTATAGGCTCCATTACATTGAGCTGAAGCTGACCCGCCTCGGCCGCGAAGTTGACTGTGGTATCGTTGCCGAACACCTTGAAGCATACCTGATTGGTGATTTCGGGGATTACGGGATTCACCTTGCCGGGCATGATTGAGGAGCCTGGTGCCATAGGAGGCAGATTTATTTCGAACAAGCCGCAGCGGGGGCCGGAAGCCATCAGGCGAAGGTCGTTGCTGATTTTGCTGAGCTTGACTGCAAGCCTTTTGAGAGCGCCGGAGTAGCTTACAAGGTCACCGGTATCGGGTGTCGCTTCCACGAGGTTGGGGGCGGATACGAAATTCTCGCCGGTGAGTTCGCTCATTTTTTTCGCGCAGAGCTCTGCAAAGCCGGGAACTGCATTCAGGCCTGTTCCTATTGCGGTGCCGCCCATGTTTATAGATGTGAGCAGGTTGACATTGTATTCGAGATTGGCGATTTCTTCCTCAAGATTGTCTGCAAAGGCTTCAAACTCCTGGCCGCTGGTCATAGGCACTGCATCTTGAAGCTGGGTGCGCCCCATTTTTATAACATTCTTGAATTCCTTGCCTTTTTTACGGAAAGATGCAACAAGCTGTTTGAGAGCCTCTTCCAGATGGCGGTTCATGCGAAGTATGGTGTATTGTAAAGCTGTAGGATAGGCATCGTTGGTGCTCTGGGCGCAGTTCACATGGTCGTTGGGCGAGCAGAATTGGTATTCGCTTTTCTTATGGCCTAAAATTTCGAGTGCGCGGTTGGCAATCACCTCATTGGCATTCATATTTACAGATGTGCCGGCTCCTCCCTGCACCATATCCACAGGGAATTGGTCTTGCATTTTACCCTCAGTCAGCTCTTTGCAGGCAGCGCAGATGGCATCGGCAATCTTTGGCTCAAGTGCGCCAAGCTCCTTGTTGGCAGCTGCGGCGGCCCACTTTACATAAGCCATGCTTATCACATATTCGGGATAATCCGACATGGTTTTGCCGGAGATTTTGTAATTGTTGATAGCTCTTTGCGTTTGTACGCCGTAATAAGCATCAGCGGGCACTTGAAGTTCGCCTAAAAGGTCTGATTCTAAACGGAATTTTTTTTCTGACATGGTTATTTATATTTAGTTGTTTTTAATAACATTTGATTCTATATATTATGCCCGTTTCCAAACGGAGGGTACCAAAAGGCTCGAGTCCGCTGGTATTGTTGAAAATCAGCTTGTGAGCAGTTCCGGCAAGAAAGATGCGAAAGTCTTGCGAGGCTTCCGGGTAATATTCCAAGCTGCAAACACCCATAAGGCTTTTACGGTATTTTCCCGCAGCCTCAGCATCTACCGTGTCGTAACTGCCCTTTGCCACGAGGTTCCAGCCGGGGCTGAATTGCCAAAAAGCCTTGGCTATCAGTGAGGTGTAAGAAACGTTTCCTACACGTTTTCCGGCGCTCAGGCCGAAGTCTTCCGTGGCAATCCCCAATCTATCCATATCATCTTTCTCAATCATATAATCTATATACCACTGAATATTTGGGAAGTTGAATTTTATTCCTCCGCTTGCAATTTTGCTCCTAAGCTTGTCCGTCTGACTCATGCCTCCCACTGCAAAGCGGGTGAGCACCTTGCCATCTAAAAAGCTGCCGTTCCAGTTTACCAAAAGATTTATCGGATGCCTTGCGCCATATATTCTTGTGAGTTCCGTCAGACTGCTGCCGGTAACATATACCTCCGGCCCGTAAGTGTCCTCAAAGGTGGAGTTCAAGGGATTGGTGGCCTCAAAAACGAATTCCTGAGTGGCGGACGGCCTCCAATAGAAAGCCGCACCGGCGAAGAAGATGTCTATGCGGTCCAGAAAGTCGCTGTACTGATATATGTACAGGGGATTTTCGTCGTAGTCGAAGCCTCCCCAGTGCTGGCATATTTTACCGCCCTCTATGGCAAAATGGTCTCCAAGTTTTAAGCCCACCATCATAAAATCAGTTGCAGGAGAATAATTGTCGAGCGAGCCGGGGGCGTTGGCCCTGTTGAGCTTCTGACGGAAACGATAATAGATGGCATCTGTCAGCTCGCCTTTGATTTCCAAGCGGAGGTCTCTGGCCTTGAAAGCGCTTTGCCAGCCGCTGAAGGCCAATCCATCTCCGTTTTGGCTGGTGAAACTGCCTGCATAATTGATATATAGATTAAAGGCGTTTGACTTCTTTTCGAGTTTGAAGAGTCTTTGTGAAACAGATTCGAATTCCGCCTGTTCCACTCCCATTCCTGTATTGCCGCCTTGCGCGTATGCGGTAATTGGTAGAAGCAGAGTTGCCAAGATTATCAGCTTTTTCATGCTTAATAGTTCAGTGTCGAAAATTGAATTAGCAAAGATGACAAATTATTCCGACTTTTTAAAAATTTTATCCACAATAAGAGCTATTGCTCCATCGCCCGTAACATTGCAGGCAGTTCCGAAAGAGTCGAGAGCAATGTAAAGAGCAATCATGAGAGCCTGAGCCTCTGCGCTGAATCCGAGTATGCTTCCGAGTGGGGCGAGAGCTGCCATTATAGCTCCTCCCGGCACTCCGGGGGCTGCCACCATCATAATTCCAAGCATCAGGATAAACTGAAAAAATAAATTGAAGCCGTGCGGCATGCCTGTCATAAGGCAGACTGCAAGGGCGCAAGCTGTAATTTTCATTGTAGAGCCCGGCATATGGATAGTGGCGCAAAGGGGAATCGTAAAGCTAGCAACTTCTTCACTGCAACCGGTTTTGACAGACTGGCGCAGGGTAACCGGGATGGTGGCCGCAGAAGATGATGTGCCGAGTGCGGTAAGATAGGCGGGAATCATAGTCCAGATGAGTTTGAATGGGTTTTTACTGGTAATCCCCCCTGCAATTATGAAGAGATAAACGATTATGAAAATATGCAGTGCTATGATAACAATTATTACTTGCAGGAACACACTCATTATGTGCCAAACCTGACCGGTGCAGGTCATTCCTAAGAAAATACCGAAAATGTACAAAGGAAGTAGAGGAATGATTGCTTTTTGAATGGCTACCGTGATTATCTCATTGAATTCGTGGAAAATATTTATAAGCGTTTGAGCCCGGGTCTTGGCCATAATCAGGCCCATTAGGAATGCGAATACAAGCGCCGTCATCACTCCGAACATCGGTGGGATTTCTATGTTGAAATAGGGGGCCGGCATTTGTATTTGCTCCACGCTTTTAAGTCCCGAGTCAACCATGTTCGGGAATAACCAACTACCTGTGCCATAAGCTAATAGCCCGGCCAAAATGGTGCTTCCGTAGGCAATGAATAATGTTGTAAGCAGCATTTTGCCGGCATCCTTCCCAAGGTCGGCAATTGCAGGGGTAACCAATCCGACAATAATCAGAGGAATAAGAAAACTGAGGAATTGCCCGAATACGGCATTGAAGGTTGTGAATATCCTTACGGCCCAATCAGGAAAAAAGAGTCCGCATGCTATACCAAGTATTATGGCTGCTAAAACGCGGGGAAGTAGGCCTATATGTGGTTTTTTCATTATCTTGTAGAAAGGAACTCAAAGATGGGAATTTATTTTGAATTTAACTAAATTTGCGCTGTGAAAATCTGTGTGGGACTTTCGGGAGGGGTGGATTCCTCCGTGGCCGCTCTGCTTCTTAAAAGGCAGGGCCATGATGTGTTTGCGATGTATATGCAGAATTGGAAGGATACCACCGGTACTCTGCACGGCGATTGCGAATGGGAGGAAGAAAGGTTTGTGGCCGAAATGGTAGCCCGCAAATTGGAAATACCTTTTTATTTTGTGGACCTTTCGGAGGAATATCGCAAAAGGGTGGTGGATTATATGTTTGATGAATATTCCAAAGGCCGCACGCCCAATCCGGATGTCATGTGCAATAGGGAGATAAAATTCGATGCTTTTTTGAAAGTGGCTCGAAAGATGGGTGCGGATATGGTGGCGACGGGGCATTATTGCCGGAAAGAAGAGTTTTGCGGTCCGGATGGAAATCCGGTTTACCGCATTTTGCAGGGCTCGGATGCCAATAAAGACCAGAGCTATTTTCTCTGCCGGCTCACGCAAGAACAACTCTCCAAGGCAGTCTTCCCGATAGGGGAACTTTCCAAACAAGAGGTTCGCCGTCTTGCGCGCGAGGCGGATCTCCCGTCTGCCGATAAAAAAGACTCCCAAGGCATTTGCTTTGTGGGAAAAGTGGATCTTCCCACCTTCCTTCAGCAAAAATTATCTTCCGTGGAAGGCGATGCGGTGGAGATTCTTCCCGCTTACTATAAAGGCTCGGAGCTGTTCCAAAAGCAAAAGGCCCTCCTATCCAAGGGCGCTCCTTTCACTTCCGATGAACTTTCGCTGCTCGCAACCCCTATGAATTATGCAGATGTGTCACTTGAAACAGAATCTTACCGCTCCGGCAGGCATCATACGAAAAAGACACGCTTCGTTGAAAACGGTCTATGGAAGCATGCAGGCAGGCACGAAGGGGCGCAATTCTTTACGGTAGGCCAGCGGAAGGGGCTTGGCATAGGCGGTCATAAAGAGCCCGTTTTTGTGCTTTCCACCGATGTTGAGCGCAATCTTGTATTTGTGGGAGAAGGATACAGGCATCCGGGGCTTTATCGCAGCGCCTTGTATATAAGGGCTGAGGAAATTCATTGGATTCGCCCCGACCTTGCGCTTTCTGCCGGTGGGAGTCTTCCCGTGAGCGTTCGCATCCGTTATCGCCAGCCATTGCAAAAGGCCTGTTTGTATATGCAAGAAGACGTAATGTATATTTTTTTCGACCAGCCGCAAAGAGGCATTACGCCCGGGCAGTTTGCCGTATGGTATTCAAGGCTCGGGGATGCCGGCTCGCAGGAGTATGAAATGCTGGGCAGCGGAGCAATATATTAAGCAGCGGCGATATAAATATAATTAGGCGTTATAAATATTATTAAAGGTATTGAGGCGCTTTTAATTTAAGTTAAAATCAACGCTGAATGCGCAAAAAGCCCGCCGTAAGGCGAGCTTTATCAATCAGTTAGTTAGTAGTGTATTACCCTTTGAAGGTTAATTACTGGCTAGAATCTGTTGCTTATCTGAATGCAAATATACGATTAGTTTTTTAATTAACAAGGGCAATACTAAAAAATTCTCACAAATTTTAGGAGTTATTAAAATTTTTTAATAAGTTCGGGTCTTAATAACTTGGTCCTTTCCAAAGATTGTTCATCTTGCCAGCTTTTGATAAGCTTGGGATTTCCGCTTAAAAGCACATCAGGGACCTTCCAACCATTGAATTCGGCAGGGCGGGTATAGACGGAAGGCGAGAGGAGGCCATCCTGGAACGAATCGCTCAGGGCAGAGGTCTCATCACTCAGGGCGCCGGGAAGCAGGCGGACTATGCTGTCCGCCAAAATAGCCGCGGGAATTTCTCCTCCGCTCACCACATAGTCTCCGATTGATATTTCGCGTGTTACAAGGTGTTCGCGTATGCGTTGGTCTATGCCCTTATAGTGTCCGCAAAGCAGAATCAGGTTTTGTTTTAGAGAAAGTTCATTGGAAATGGCTTGGCTGAGTATTTCACCGTCAGGAGACATATAGATAACCTCCTCATAGGAGCGTTGTGCCTTCAAATCCTTGATTAGATTATATACCGGCTCAATCATAAGCACCATGCCCGCATCACCTCCGTAAGAATAATCATCCACGTTTTTTCTGGGGCCGAGCCCGTATTCGCGGAGATCCTGTATATGTATTTCCACAAGATTTTTTTTGATGGCGCGGCCTACAATGGAATGACTGAGAGGGCTGTCCAAAAGTTCGGGAACGCAGGTAATAATATCGATTCTCATATATCTTCGCTTTTCTGCAAAATTAAATAAAAAACAGTATATTTGTAAGTTAAATGGTAAAAGGAAGTCAAATGAGCGAAGAAATCAAAGATCAACTCGAAAAGAAGCTGGATCAGCCGATTGTAGAGGCGCATGAAAGCGTCGCAGAGGCGAAGGAGATAGCCACTGAGTCCGCCCCCACGGAAGAGGGGGAGGCGAAAGCTATTGCTGAAGAGAAGGGCAAACCGAGCGCTAAGGTTAAAAAAGCAGCTAAAGAGCTTGAGGGCGAGGTGAAGACCGCTCCTGAGAAGAAGACCGAAGCGAGTGGTGAAGCTGACAAGCCCGCTGAAGGCAAAGAAGACAAGGCTGAAGTGAAGGAGGAAGTTAAAGAAGTTGCTGAAGCAGAAGTAGATAAACAGGAAACAGAAAAGCCTGCCGAGAGTGAGGATGATAAGAAAGAAGCCGAGGAGGTAAAAGAAATTACAGAAAGCGGGGAGGAAGAGTTGGAAGAGCTTGATGAACTTGAAGAGGAAGGTGAAGAAGATGAGGAAGAGGATGAGGATGAGGAGGAAACTGAAGAGGCAGCTGAAGGCGAAGATGATAAGAAGAAGCAAAGGAAGAAGCCGGCATCGTTGGTTGGTAAGACAATTGCCGAGCTGAATGATATTTTCCAGGGCATTATGGACAGTGAAGACAGAATGAGGCGTAACAGAGAGGCCGAAAGCGTAAAGAGCGCATTTTACCGCACACTTGGAGAAGTTCGCAGAAAGGCCGGCAGTCTCGTGGATGAAACACTTGATGCCATAGAGCAGAATTTCAAGGCCCTGTATGCCGATTATAAAAAGCAGCGTGCCGAATATAACCGTTTGATGGATGAGAAAAAGGGTGAAAATCTGCTGAAAAAAGAGGCGATAGTAGAGGAGTTGAAAGAGCTTATAGACAGTCATGAAGATGTGAGCACCCTGTTCCCGGCTTTCCGCGCTCTTCAGGACAGATGGAGAGAAACAGGACCGGTTCCTGCAAATGCTTTCCGTAACCTTAATAATAATTATCAGTATAACGTAGAGCGTTTCTACGACAAGGTGAAAATTTCTCACGAACTCCGTGACCTCGACTTCCAAAAGAATTTAGAGGTTAAGGAAAAGTTCTGCGAAGCGGCCGAAAAACTTGCAGAAAACGAAAATATAGTAGTTGCTTTTGCCGAGTTGCAAAAGCTCCACGAGCGCTGGAAGGAATATGGTCCTGTAGCGAAAGAATTCCGCGAAAGCATCTGGGCTCGCTTTCAGGCAGCCACAGCAATAATTAATAAAAAATATCAGGCTCACTTTGAGGGACTCAAGAGCCAGCAGAAAGAAAATCTCGAAGCCAAAACCAAGCTCTGCGAGCAGTTGGAAGATATTGTGGCAAGGGATATAAGCACTTCCGGCGAATGGAGTTCTGCATCCAAGGAAATCATAGCCCTGCAGGCAGAATGGCGCAAAATCGGTTTTGCCACCAAAAAGGAGAACCAGAAAATTTATGAGCGTTTCCGTGCGGGTTGTGATGCCTTCTTTGCCAAGAAGAGGGATTTCTACAGCACTCTGAAGGATGATATGGATGAGAATGCGGAGAAAAAGGAAGAGCTGATACAAAAGGCCGAAGCTCTGAAGGATTCTACCGACTGGAAGGCTACTACAGAAGCATTTATAGAGTTGCAAAAGGAGTGGAAGAGCATAGGCGCCGTTTCCCGTAGAAAGAGCGAGGCCCTATGGACCAGATTCCGTGCTGCGTGTGATGCCTTCTTTGATGCCCGCGACAAAAGCTATGCTGCCAGCGGTGATAATTATTATGCAAATCTTAAAGTCAAAAGGCAGATTATCGAAGACATTAAGGATTATACTCCCTCCGAAGACGAAGCCGTCAATAGGGAAGCGGCAAATAAGTTCTCGGCAGATTGGCGTGCGGCAGGCTTTGTGCCTATGAAGGAGAAAGATGCCGTCAACGCGGCCTATAATGAGGCGATGAAAGAGAAATTCCCCGGTTGGCGCGAGCAGCGCGGCGGCAGGGGTTCAAGAGGTGAGAGCAATCGTCCGCTCAGCGCCAAAGACCAGCTGGTGCGTAAGTATAATGCCTTGCAGCAAGAAATAGAGACCTACGAAAACAATATCGGCTTCTTTGCAGATTCTCATAGTTCAGAGGCCATAATCAAGCAGATGCGCAAGAAAATAGAAAAGTCTAAAGAAGAACTTGCAGCCTTAGGGGAGCAGATTCGTAAAGAAACTACAGAGTAATGGATAAAAATACAGTAATAGGCTTAGTCCTTATCGCAGCAATCTTTTTTGGTTTTACTTTTTATCAGAACAAACAGGCCGCTAAACAGGCCGCCTTTC
>FZPS01000062.1_pt2377 | contig 11688 bp, 10 predicted proteins | sample 1817821 | NCBI WGS metagenome assembly FZPS01 (sample SAMEA104158645, study PRJEB21678) | metagenome | place: Germany | collected 2015-04-21 | reverse complement strand
TATATTTGACAATTGATAAAGCTTATTTATTTAGAGTTAATTTTTCAAAAATAATAACAATGATAATTGCAAAATAACACAGATTATGGTCTAAAGACTAATCTAGGGAAAATAAGATTTGACTGAAAAGAAAGAGGCATAATTATGAAATATTCATTGCTTGATTCTATCGAATCACCGAAGGATCTTAAAGCATTGACACTAGAAGATTTGGAAATATTATCCCAGGAGATAAGGGACTTTGTTTTAAACAGTGTCTCTAAAACTGGCGGACATTTAGCGTCCAATCTGGGTGTGGTGGAGCTTACTATTGCGCTCCACTATGTTTTCAATAGCCCTCATGATAAATTGATTTGGGATGTAGGTCATCAATCCTATATTCATAAGATTCTAACTGGACGAAAGTACAAGTTTGACACCCTAAGACAATTTGGAGGATTAAGTGGTTTCCCTAAACGCAAGGAAAGCAACCATGATATTTTTGAAACAGGCCATAGCAGTACTTCTATATCAGCAGCACTAGGTATAGCCAGAGCAAGAGATTTACAAGCCCATGATAATTATCATGTTATAGCTGTTATTGGGGATGGTGCACTGACAGGTGGAATGGCGTTTGAAGCATTAAATGACGCAGGTCATAGTAAAACTAATTTAATCGTTATACTTAACGATAATGAAATGTCAATATCTCATAATGTTGGAGCCCTGGCAGGGCATCTTTCTAAAATTAGGGCTAGCTCTGAATATAATTGGATAAAAAGGGGTACACAGAATCTATTAGATAAGTTACCTAGAATAGGCCAGCCGATAGCCAAAGGTATGGAACTGGTTAAGAGAGGTTTTAAATCTTTAGTGGTTCATGGTATGATATTTGAAGAAATGGGTTTTAAATATTTAGGACCCATTGATGGTCATAAAATCAGCAGTTTGATTAATGTTCTGGGACAAGCTTCAAAAATGGAGGGGCCTGTACTCATCCATGTTATTACCCAAAAAGGTAAGGGATATGAATTTGCTGAAGATAATCCGGAATTTTTTCATGGTGTTCCTCCTTTTACTATGAAGACTGGCAAAGCTCGCAAGAAAAATGTCCCGACTTTCTCAACAACTTTTGGTAATAAATTAGTTGAACTAGCTCGCAATGACGAGAAGGTAGTAGCTATATCGGCAGCAATGCTGGAGTCTACTGGTTTAATGAAGTTTAAAGAAATATTCCCTCACCGAATTTTCGATGTAGGAATTGCAGAACAGCATGCTGTAACCATGGCCGCAGGATTAGCTGTCAATGGATTAAAACCTTATGTAGCAATTTATTCAACCTTCCTTCAAAGAGCTTATGACCAAATACTTCATGATGTCTGTCTTCAAAACCTTCCTGTTAGGTTTGTTATTGATCGTGCTGGCTTAGTAGGCCAAGATGGAGAAACCCATCAGGGGGTGTTTGATATTAACTATCTCAGTCATATTCCAAACATGACTATATTTGCTCCAAAAGATACTGATGAATTAAGGGACATTATGGATTATACCATAGATCATAATGGACCGGTTGCTATAAGGTATCCCAAAGGATATACAGATCTTTCACTGATAAGTTCATATCCCCACAAAGGAGACAGTGAATTCAATCCCTATAATTGGGAAATATTGATTAATGGTACTGATTGCAGCTTATTATCCTTTGGTAAAATGTTAGAGATAGCTATTAAAGCATCTAAACTTTTATTACAGAAGGGTATCAGCTGCCAGGTTATAAACGCCAGATGTATAAAACCTCTAGATGAGTTAACCTTAAAAACTCTATCCCAGTGTCAATTAAATTGGATTACATTAGAAGATAATGTATTATCAGGAGGTTTTGGCAGTGCAATAAATAATTATGCTATTAGTAATAACCTTGATGTACATATTTTAAATTTAGGAATTCCAGATAATTTTGTGCCTCAAGGAAGAGTAGAAGAGTTATTTGAGCTAGTATCTCTTGATGCTAATAGTGTAGCCCAAAGAATATTAAGTTTTTTAAATTTCAATAAGGAGAATGTATATGTCCACAATGCCAAAACAAAGACTTGATGTAGTATTAGTCCAAAAAGGGCTGGTGGAATCCCGTGAAAAGGCAAAACGCATTATTTTATCAGGCGCAGTTTATGTAGCTGGGCAAAAAATAGACAAGGCAGGAACTCTGGTATCTCCTGAAGATGATATATATATTGAAGATAATCATATTCCCTTTGTAAGTAGAGGGGGCTTAAAACTAAAAAAAGCTCTAGATTTATTCAAGCCGCCCGTTAAAAATAGAGTTTATATGGATGTAGGTGCATCAACTGGAGGATTTACTGATTGTCTTTTGCAACATGGTGCCAAAAAGGTATATGCTATTGATGTTGGATATGGTCAATTAGCATGGAGTTTACGACAAGATAGCAGAGTAGTAGTAATGGAGAGAACAAACATTAGAAATGTAACCAAAGATAATTTTGAAGATTTGCCCCAGGGTGCTGTAATTGATGTTGCTTTTATCTCACTAAAACTGGTTTTGCCTGTTGTTAAAGATGTTTTACTTCCGGACAGCCATTTAATTGCTTTAATAAAACCCCAATTTGAAGCTGGACGGCATAAAGTAGGAAAAAAAGGGGTTGTGAGATCGCCAGAAACACATAAAGAGGTTTTGCAGGAAATCTTATTGGTCTCCAAGCAGCTAGGTTTTCATATAAAAAATCTAAGCTTTTCGCCTATTAAGGGGCCAAAAGGAAATATTGAGTTTCTTGTACATTTATATAAAAATAGTTCAGATCAAGAGAGTATTGAGGAGAATTTTCACGATATTGAAAAATTGATTAATAAGGTTGTAGAGTCTGCACATAGAGAGTTAAAAGAATAGGGGGATTTATTTGAAACGAATAGGACTTTTCACTAATTTGTCAAAAGATGCCCAGGGAATAAAGACCAGCTGGATAGTGGAAACTGCAAATAACTTAGATATTGAAGTATTGGTAGCGCCCCACATATGTAATCTTATTAATAAAGGTATACCTGCTGAAGGTGATGAGTTTTTTTTAAAATCTGATATTATTATCTCTCTAGGTGGCGATGGTACTTTGCTTCAGGCAGCACGACAGGCAGCTAAGTTTAACAAGCCTATAATAGGAATTAATATGGGAAACCTGGGATTTCTGACAGATACAGATTTGACTTGTGCAGAAGAAGCTTTGTTAGCACTAAAGGAAAACCACTATTATATTGAAAAAAGAATGATGCTTTGTGGAACAGTAGTTAGAGACAAGAAGGAACATCATACTTTTCTTGCTTTTAATGATATAGGCATAATGAAAGAGCTGGTTTCCAGAATTATTCATCTTAAGGCAAGTATAAATGGTCATGAGATAAACAGTTATTCAGGAGACGGTCTATTAGTTTCTAGTCCAACTGGTTCTACTGCATACTCACTTTCTGCTGGAGGTCCCATCGTAAACCCAAGTCTGGAATGCCTTATTCTTACGCCTATATGCCCTCACTCTCTAAATGCAAGATCAATTATAACCAACAGTAACGATATAGTGGAGATTGAGGTTATAAGCCAGAACCGCAATATTACCTTAACTGCTGACGGTCAAGCTGAAACAATACTTTCCGCTGGTGATAAGCTTTTTGTGAAAAAGGCCGATATTTATGTGCAGTTACTGCGTACTAAGGATCAGAATTTTTTTGATTTAGTTCACGAAAAGATAACAAAATAATGGCAATAAATAATGATATAATAAAATAAAGAAAATAATGGAGGTATTATCCAAAATGAAATATAACCGCCATTCTAAAATATTAGAGATTATCGAAAAAAAAGACATAGAAACCCAAGAGGAATTAGCAGAAGAATTGCGAAAAGAAGGGATAGATGTTACCCAAGCTACTGTTTCCAGAGATATTAAAGAACTCCGCTTAGTCAAAGTGCTGGCTCCTTCAGGAGTATATAAATATGCCGTTATTGATAGCAACAATGTAGATATCTCACCAAAGCTAATACGTGTATTTGCTGAATCAGTATTATCAATTGACCATGCTAATAACCTAGTAGTTATAAAAACTCTTGCGGGGAGTGCGCAAGCAGCCGCATCAGCAATAGATGCACTTAATTGGAAAGAAATCGTAGGATCTATTGCTGGCGATGATACAATTATGGTGGTTATTCGAGAGAACGAATCAGTAATAGAGGTTATAGATCGTTTTAATAAATTAATACAGAGATAAACGGGTTATTTAGAATTATGAGATAGTCCAAAAAGACGATTTTTGGGGGGGCTGTCACATGCTCATGCATTTGTCTGTAAAAAATCTCGCTTTAATAGATCACATTAATTTGGATTTTGATAAAGGGCTAAATATACTTACTGGTGAAACTGGTGCCGGTAAGTCTATAATTATTGATGCAGTCAACCTAATTTTAGGAGATAGGGCTGATAGAGATCTAATACAAACAGGTAAAGATTATGCTTTAGTTGAAGCCTTATTTGACATATCAAATCATCCCCATATGACTCAAGTTTTAGATGATTTGGGAATAGAAATGGAACAAGATGGTAGTTTATTGTTAGTAAGAGAGTTATCTGCAGGTGGAAAAAATATATGTAGGATTAACGGTAGAATAGTTACTCTTTCAATACTAAAGAATATCAGTAAGTTTCTAGTTGATATTCATGGACAGCATGAACATCAATCTTTACTAAGAGTTGAGGAGCATAGGGAGCTATTGGATATGTTGGGAGGAGCAAAGCTTTCCCAAGCTAAGGAAAAGGTAAAGGAACTATATGATTCTTGGAAAGAAATTCATAGAAAAATTAAGAAACTATCTCATCTAGAATTAGATGGTGAAAGACGGAAAGATATACTTCAATACCAGATAAATGAAATTGAAAGTGCCAACTTAAAAGAAGACGAAGAAGAGGGTTTAATACATGAACGTGATAGATTGAATAATGCAGAAAGAATTATAAGTGTTATTAATTCTGTTTATCAGGACATTTACTCAGGCTCTAATAGCTATCATTCTGCTTTTGATGTTATTGGAAATGCTGTATCTCAATTTAAACAAATTGCTGATATTGATCCAATTTTATCTTCCCTAAACCAGAGATTGGAAGAGATATTTTATCTGTTAGAAGACATAGTGTTTGAAGTAAGAAATTATAGAGATGAGTTTGAACATGACCCCTATCGACTAGACGAAATAGAAAAACGTTTAGAAACTATAAGGAGCCTAAAGCGGAAATATGGACCCAATATAAGTGATATTTTCTCATATTTAGATGATATTAAAGAAGAACTGAATACTTTAGAAAACAGTCAGGAGATTCTAGGTAAGTTATTAAAACAAGAAGAAGATATTTTTAATGAATTACTCGAAGCCTGTCACATTCTATCGAAGTATCGTAAAGAAACTGCCAAAATCTTTGAAGATCAATTGCAAGATCAGCTGACAGAACTTGGAATGGAAAAGGCTTTATTTAAGGTTAATATAGAATCCATAGATAATTTATCGGATACTTTAGAAATTAAAGATAGATTAACTCCTAATGGTTATGATATGATAGAGTTTATGATTTCTACTAATCCAGGAGAACCTGTTAAACCTTTAAGTAAAATAGTATCCGGCGGTGAAATGTCTCGTATCATGCTAGCTTTCAAAACCATATTAGCACAAGTCGATGATATTCCTACTCTAATATTTGATGAGATAGATGTAGGAATAAGTGGTAATATAGCACATGTGGTTGGAGAAAAAATGGGGAATATATCCCGAACCAGACAGGTTATATGCGTAACTCATCTTCCTCAGATTGCCGCGATGGCGGATAGTCATTATAAAATCGAAAAGTTATATATGGACAAGCATACTAGAACTATAGCAAATAAACTTAATAATAAGCAGCGGCAAGAGGAGATAGCTAGGATGACAGGAGGTAAGACTTTATCAAAAATTAACATGAAACATGCATCTGAGTTGATTCGTATGGCACAAGAATACAAAAGAAAAATTGTTTAAAAAAATTTGATCATAATTAGATTTATTTTGGAAAAGGGTAACTCCCTTTTCTTTTTTTGTCTCTTTTACGCATTCTTAACTAGTATAAATCACTTTTATGGGGTTATCTTAATTTATATAAAATTAAAAAAGCATCAAAATTAAAGGTAAGACAGGAGAATACCAGAATATGGCTAAGTCATCAACAAAAAAACTATTGGGCATCATTTTAGCTTTGTTATTTTTATTATTAAATTATTCGCCTTATGTTCAAGATATTAAACGACTTCCTACACAAATTCATATTTTTTTAGGTGACACAAAAACTTTACAGTTGCAAATGCCCTTACCTGTAAAAATTGAAGGAGATAATATTAATGTACTAAAATTCAATGGAAATTCCTTAAAAGATCAATATATATATGAGCCAGGAGAATCCTTGCTTATAGAACCTATAAATCAAGGGGATGTCTCCTTGGATTTTAAACTATTTGGTCTAATACCAATAAAGAATATACAAGTAAAGGTAAATCCACCAAAAAAACTATATCCAGGTGGTAGTTCTATAGGAGTATCTTTATATACTAAAGGAGCATTATTAGTCGGAATATCAGAAGTCTACGATAAGGAAGGTATAGCACATAATCCTGCATTGGATGCAGGATTGAGACCAGGTGATATAATAGATAAGGTAAATGGAATACAGGTAAAAAATGCACAACATCTTTCTGACTTAGTTAATATTGCTAAACACCAAGGCTTAGAATTAGAAATAATTAGAGGTAACCAAATTTTTATAACAAATATAATGCCTGTCCAGGACTATCATGATGGTAAATTTAGGCTAGGAATATGGGTCAGGGATAGTACAGCAGGTGTTGGAACACTAACTTTCTATGATGCAGAAAAAAATAATTTTGGAGCATTAGGACATGCTATTACAGATGTAGATACTGGAACTATGCTATCCATAAAAAACGGTGAAATAATGGAATCCAAAATAATTGATATTAAACAAGGTGAAAAGGGAAATCCGGGAGAGCTTAAAGCCGCCTTCTCTAACAAACAGAAGGTTATTGGAGATATACTTAAGAATACGCAGTATGGAATATATGGTAAGATGAATAAAAACTTTAATCCAAACATATTAGGGGAACCTATCCCTATATGCTATCAACATGATGTTAAGTTAGGGCCAGCCAAAATATTGTCTACTATTGATGAAGAAGGAATTAAGGAGTTTGATGTTGAGATTCAAAAGATAAATTATCAGGATAAAGCAAGTGCAAAAGGAATGGTGATTGAAATCAAAGATCCATTACTACTAGAGCGTACGGGAGGAATAGTACAGGGGATGAGTGGAAGTCCTATTATTCAAAATGGGAAAATAGTAGGCGCCATCACTCACGTATTTGTTAATGATCCTAAAAAAGGATATGGGATATTTATTGAATGGATGCTGGAGGAATCCAATAAAATAATTGATCATAATTAATCAATGTTTTGAAGTTATAAACTAGGCAAATATTTTAATATCGACAGGAAGGAAAATACAGTTCATTGTCGAATATATTTAAAAGAGCTTATAAATAATCATCTTGTTGGTATTAAATCACTCAGAATTCCAATATTCTTCTATTTTTCACCTTTGGTATCCATTTATATGTTAAATAAGTTATTTAAAGATTATGGGGGGTTAACAATATGAAAGAAAAAATATCAGTTCTAATCGCTGATGATAACAAGGATTTTTGTGATATAATCAGTGAGTATTTACAAAAACAGGGGGATTTAGAAGTTGTCGGAGTTGCTAACGATGGTTTACAAACTATTGATATGATATTGCAATTAAATCCTGACGTAGTTATACTGGATATCATTATGCCTCATCTAGATGGTTTAGGTGTACTAGAAAAATTAAATCAGAAAAAATTAGATTCATATCCAAAAATAATTATACTTTCAGCTGTGGGACAAGACAAAATAACACAAAGGGCCATATTAATGGGTGCTGATTACTATATTGTTAAGCCCTTTGATTTAGAATTATTGGTAAAACGTGTAAGAGAAATAACTCATGACTTAGATCATGAAATACAACGACGTGCTACCAGTATGATAATGGAAAACCCTGAAATCCCATATCAGCCTGTTAATACGGTTAACAGAAATAATTCCTTAGAATCCGATATAACCAATATAATTCATGAAGTAGGAGTACCTGCACATATTAAAGGATACCAATATTTAAGGGAAGCCATTTTCATGGTAGTAAAAGATGTAGAACTTTTGAACGGTATAACAAAAGAATTGTACCCTGGTATAGCAAAAAAATTTAATACTACTCCTAGTAGAGTAGAAAGAGCAATACGGCATGCCATTGAAGTAGCTTGGAGCCGCGGTCGTATAGAAACTATAAACAAACTCTTTGGCTATACTATTCATGACGAAAAAGGGAAACCAACTAATGGTGAATTTATTGCTATGGTAGCAGATAAATTAAGAATGCAGTCGAGAAATATAGGATAATATCCAATATCAAGAGACAGCCTCAAAAATGGGGCTGTTTTTTTGTGAATAATTAGCAATAATATGTAAATGATAGATAGTAGGAATTAAGAACGAGGTGGGGGAAATGTTAATTAAAGGGAGAGCAAAAAAGAATACCAGAACTAAAGCCCTTATATCTCAATTGTCACCAAATGATATTGCTGTCATTCATCATATGGATATCGATGGAGTGGCAGCAATGCAATTAGTTGAAAAGAAAGTAAAGGCAGTGATAAATGCAGTTTCCTCAGCCAGTGGTAAATATCCAAATAGAGGACCTAAAATTCTAATTAATGCAGGTATTCCTATAATTGATAATATAGGTCAGGAAGCCTTTGACAAGATATCCAATAATGACTTCTTAGAAATTGATGAAAATCAGTTAAAAGTAAATGGATCATATTTGTGCGATATAAAACTATTGACACAAGAAGACATTGAATTGAAAATGAAGGAAGCTAGCACTAATCTCTGGTATGTTTTAAATAGTTTTGTTGAAAACACTTTAGATTATGCCAAAAAAGAGAAAGAGCTAATAATAAGCCCCGTAACATTACCAAATATATATACCAACATTGAGGGGCGTCATGTACTAATTGTGATCAGGGGTAATAATTATCTTGAAGATCTCAAGGCTATACGTACCTATATTGAAGAAGTGAATCCAGTCATGATAGGAGTAGATGGAGGAGGGGATGCCCTTTTAGATTTCGGCTACCATCCAGACATCATTATAGGAGATATGGATAGTGTTAGTGATAGTTGTCTAAAAACATGTAGTGAAATTATTGTTCATGCTTATCCAGATGGGAGCTGCCCAGGAATGAAACGAATTGATAATTTAGGGTTAAAAGCTGTAAAATTTCCTTTTGTAGGTACTAGTGAAGATGCAGCTTTAATTCTTGCATATGAAAAAAATGCTGAATTAATAGTAACAGTAGGTAGTCATAACAACATGATTGATTTTTTAGAAAAGGGCAGACCTGGTATGGCTAGTACCATGCTAGTGCAAATGAAAGTAGGTCACAAGGTAGTTGACGCTAAAGGAGTAAGCGAATTATATAAGAATCGATTGAAACCAGGTTATATTGCTGCTTTATTTTTAGCGGTGCTGTTCCCTTTAACAATTGTGGCAAAATCGTCTCCTATACTAAAGGAATTATATCAATTGGTATCTTTGCGTGTAAGGATACTTTTAGGATTATAAAATCTCAAAACTTGACTTAAAGGTGGACTTTGATGTTGAATATGAAATACTATCTTATATTATTAATAAGCGTTTTTTTGTCTTTAGGCTTAGGCATTATTATTGGAATTTCTCTGGAAAATAAGGATGTATTAGAAAACCAGCACAGTATAATAGCACAAAGATTAGAAGAAGAGTTTGTAGCTATCCGCAGTGAAAATCATCAACTAAAAGAATCCCTTGCATCTTTAGAGGAATCTGAAAGAGAAAGTAAGAAAATAAATGAACTGATATTCAATGCCATTGTAAAAAATAAGCTAGATGGCCTAAAGGTTAGCTTGGTAGAACTAGGTGACCAGGGCGATTTTTCCAGCATCATCGGCCTATTAAAGATTTCAGGTGCTTCCATTGAGTCAAGCATAACCTTTGCTTCAAAGCTTTTTGAAGATAATCAACCAATAAATGGTGCAATATTTGCTTCAACTCAGATAGGTGAAGATAAATCCCAATTATACTCTGAATTAGCAAAAAATCTTATGAACAGCTTTTATATGGGATCCTATACACCATTATGTAAAGAATTGGATGAATTAAACCTATTACGCAGCTCCATTGGTATTAATAATAACTTCGATGTTATTATATTAGCCTGTAATGATAAAAGTAGCAGCAAGAAAAATATAGATCAATTTAATAAAAAATTTATAGGATTATGTAAAGAAAATAATATTCCCATAATTATTGTTGAAAATCAGGACACTAGTTTTATTGATGCAAATCAATATAAAAAAATAGGTATTTCCACTGTTGACCATGTTAATACTTTGTATGGAAAACTTTGTCTAATATCCTTGCTCTATGGAAATACAGGAAACTATGGATATAGAGAAGGTAGCCAAGGTATTTTACCAGAAGAGCTGTTCCCCTATAACACGTATTATGATAAAGAAGAGTTTGGAGAAATAGAATAGCATGTTAAATGGAGGAAGAAAATGTATAGAAAAGATATAGGGATAATAATCCCTGCTTATAACGAAGAAGATCGTTTAGGAGCCACCCTTAAGGCTCTTAAAAAAATAGATTTAGTCAAAGATATATTGGTTATCGATGATGGATCTGTGGACAGAACTGGAGAAATTGCAAAAAAGGAAGGAGTAAAGCTTATAACTCTAAATAAAAATAGAGGCAAAGGATATGCTTTAAAAGAGGGAATAGATCATCTGGACAACTCAATAATAGTATTTTTAGATGCCGATATTGGTGCAACTGCTAAGGAAGTCACAAAGCTAGTATACCCTTTATTAGAAAATAAGGCTGAAGTGACCATAGGTAAAATAGCTCCTACACCTGGTAAAGGGGGATTTGGAATAGTTAGAAGACTAGCTCAAAGAGCATTTGAATATTTAACAGGTAAAAAATGCTCTAGTATATTGTCTGGTCAGCGAGCTTTTAAAAGAGAAGTATTGGACAAGGATCTATTAAACTATAAAAGATATGGAATTGAGTTTGGTATGACTGTTGATCTTGTACAAAGAAATTTGCGTATCTTAGAGGTACCAATAGATATTAGTCACAGAATCACTGGCAGAGACTATAAAGGATTTGTTCATCGAGGGAAACAATTTTTTGATATTTTGATAGTAGTATTGCAAAAAAAACTAAGAACTCTTTATCAAGAGGAGGCAAATCAGTGAGTGCTTTTTTGCATCTTATATCTATCATAACTGCATTAGTTCTTACTCTATATATAAAGCCTAGGCTTATAGAAACACTGTATAAAAAGAATATGATTGTAACTAATTATTCAGGCAGGGATGTGATTAATGGAGCAGGGCTTATTTTTTTTATCCCATGCATGCTATCTGCACTTACTTTATGGAAGCTAATAGGTTTAGATAACATATTTATCTATATAATTTTGCTATTATCGATGACA
>FZPS01000099.1_pt284 | contig 11689 bp, 9 predicted proteins | sample 1817821 | NCBI WGS metagenome assembly FZPS01 (sample SAMEA104158645, study PRJEB21678) | metagenome | place: Germany | collected 2015-04-21 | reverse complement strand
GGAACCGAGCAGATCCGCGGTGGTGTGGGCGAACTTCTGGACGGCAATGAGCAGCTGGTAGGCGGTCTCGATACGCTGGGCGGTGCACTGGAAACGGATATCGCCGGAAACCTTCAAACAATGAAGACCGGCATTGACGGACAGATTCTACCGGGTCTGAGCAGTATCCTTGCCGGCATCTCCGGCCAGGTAGTTCCCGGCCTGCGCGACATGAAAACCGGTATCGACAGCAAGATGGTTCCCGGCCTTGGTGACATTCTCGCAGGAATCAAGGGCCAGGTTGTTCCCGGTCTGGTTGATCTTCGTGCCGGTCTTTCCGGCAAGATGAGCCCCGGTCTAAGCGACCTGATTACCGGCTTCACCCAAGAAAAAGGCATTATCAGCGGTCTCAATGATATACGCGGCGGTTTGGGCGGTCCCGTTGGTGGTGGACTGACCGAGATTCTTCACGGCTTTAACAAGACCATGGCTGTTGATGGCGAAACGGGCATCGTGGAGGGCTTAAACCTGATTAAGTCAGGTTTGGACAATGCCGACCCGGATGAACCCGGTATCAGCCAGGGTTTGGCCGCGGTGCTGCACGGCCTCAATAAGACTTTCGCAGTTGATGAGGAGTCGGGCATTGTGGAGGGCTTAACCCTGATTAAGTCAGGCCTGGACAATGCCGACCCGGATGAACCTGGTATCAGCCAGGGTTTGGCCGCGGTGCTGCACGGCCTCAATAAGACTTTCGCAGCTGATGGGGAGTCGGGCGTTGTGGAGGGCTTGAACCTGATTAAGTCAGGTTTGGACAATGCCGACCCGGAAGAACCTGGTATCAGCCAGGGTTTGGCCGCGGTGCTGCACGGCCTCAATAAGACTTTTGCAGCTGATGGGGAGTCGGGCGTTGTGGAGGGCTTGAACCTGATTAAGGCTGGCCTTGACAATGCCGACCCGGAAAAACCCGGTATCAGCCAGGGGCTGGCTGTGATGCTGCATGGTTTTGAGTCGGGTATCGTGGAGGGCTTGACCCTGATTAGATCAGGCCTTGACAATGCCGACCCGGCTAATCCCGGCATCAGCCAGGGTTTGGCCTCGGTGCTGCATGGTTTTAATAAGACCTTGGCAGTTGATGGGGAGTCGGGCATTGTGGAGGGCTTGAACTTAATTAAGGCGGGCCTTGACAATGCCGACCCGGATAACCCCGGCATCAGCCAGGGGTTGGCCTCGATGCTGCATGGTTTCAATAAGACCCTGGCAGTTGATGGAGAGTCGGGCATTGTGGAGGGCTTGAACTTAATTAAGGCGGGCCTTGACAATGCCGACCCGGATAACCCCGGTCTCAGCCAGGGGTTGGCCGAGGTGCTTGCCGGCCTGGGTTCGCGCGAAGATGTGGATACGGTCATCAACGGTATCTATAGAATCAATCAAGCGACAGCAGAAAATCTTCCGGCCATAGATGCGGTCAGGCAGGTCCTGGCAGATCCAGAACAGCCTGATGCAGTGAAGGTTTTACTTGCGTCTATAGCTCTAGATACGGTCTACAATTCTCTAAACAACCCTGACCCGGAGCCGGGCCAGGATCCCGGTTTGCTCCAGGCTACGGAGCTGCTGCTGGAAGGCTTGGATAGAATCGTCGCAGGCCTGCAGACCATGAAGGGTGGTGTGGACACCCAGATGGTTCCCGGTCTCACTAATATGCTGACCGGGATCACCGGGGAGATGATTCCCGGTCTGCAAGCTATGCAGGGTGGGGTGAACACCCAGATGGTTCCCGGACTCACTGATATGCTGACCGGGATCACCGGGGAGATGATTCCCGGCTTGCAAGCTATGAAGGGTGGGGTGGACGCCCAGATGGTTCCCGGTCTCACTGATATGCTGACTGGGATTACCGGGGAGATGCTTCCCGGCCTGCAGGCTATGCAGGATGGTGTAGACACCCTGATGGTTCCCGGTCTCAATCAAATTCTGACTGGGATCAACGATGAGATGAATCCTGGCCTGCAGACCATGAAGGGTGGTGTGGACACCCAGATAGTTCCCGGTCTCACTGATATGCTGACTGGGATCAACGATGAGATGAATCCCGGCCTGCAAAAGATGAAAGATGGTGTGGACACCCAGATAGTTCCCGGTCTCACTGATATGCTGACTGGGATCACCGGGGAGATGATTCCCGGCTTGCAGACCATGAAGGCTGGGGTGGACGCCCAGGTGGTTCCCGGTCTCAATCAAATTCTGACTGGAATCACCGGGGAGATGATTCCCGGCCTGCAAGCTATGAAGGATGGGGTGGACACCCAGATAGTTCCCGGCCTCACTGATATGCTGACAGGGATCACCGGGAAGATGCTTCCCGGCCTGGAGCAGATCCATGGCGGAATCGATCAGAATATGCTAAACGGCCTCGATTTGATTCTGGCCGGATTAAACGGGCAGGTTGTACCCGGTATGCGCGAAATGAAGCTCGGCATTGACGGGCAGATGGTTCCCGGTCTGAACAAGCTTGTCGATGGTTTGGGCGGCCAAATTGCCGGAGGCCTGACCCAGATCCAGGGCGGCCTGAAAGACCAGTTCAGCCCCGGCCTGGGCGACATGCTCACCGGCTTCAACAAGACCGAAGCTGCTACCGGTGAGTCGGGGATCATTGAGGGGCTGACCAAGATCAGCCACGGCCTGGCCAACCCCGAATTCAGCCCCAACCCCGGCGGTGATCCGGGCATCAGCGACGGTCTCGGGCTGGTTATCAATGGTATCCGCACCGAGGTGCTCGGCGGTATCGATGAGCTTAAGAGCGGCATTGTCGACAAGATAATGCCCGGGCTGGAGAAGATGGGTACCGGGATCAGCGATGAGCTGCAGCCGGGCTTTAGCAAGGTTAGCCTGCTGCTGCTGGCAATCTGGCTGGTCTCCCTGGTCATACTTCTGGTCGTGGGCATCATTATCGGACGCGCCGGCAGGGCGAAAGCATCAGCAGGTCGCAGCGCCTCGATGTAAGCCTCGTATTATCCGCGCAGACCAAAGGGGCTGTCCCAAGCGGGCAGCCCCTTTATAGTAAGGCACGCTTTAAAATCCCCCCCGGCCCCCCTTTTTCAAAGGGGGGAGTTATTAAATCCCCCCCGGCCCCCCTTTTTCAAAGGGGGGAGTTATTAAATCCCCCCCGGTCCCCCGCCAGGCTTGTAGGGGCGGCTCATGAGCCGCCCAAACCCGTAGCAGCAACAAAAAAAATACCATGCTTAGAGAAAAAGCCACTACTAAAGTAAAGCAAACACCTTTACCCAACCAGCGGGCGAGGCATGCCTCGTTCCTACAACTTGACGAGGCATGCCCGTCCCCTACACTTTCAGTCAGCTTTGTAGCTGGCTGCACTTTTTGGACAGACCCTGCTACAAAAACGCCTGTACCTCACCAGCGGGCGGGCACAAGGCCCGCCCCTGCGAATTAAACCAAAGGGGCATAAACCGCCGGCGGGCGGTTCATGATATGGTCGTCAAAATTAATCAGATAGACAGGGATTGTCCGCTATTTTGTCGAAGAAAATCAGCCAGGGAATAAAGAAAGAGGGCAGAATCGAATGACCAGGCGGAAGAGGAAACTGAAAAGATTTCAAAAAATAAGGCGCGTGATGATGATCCTGCTGTGCGTGACGGTAGTAGTGGCGGTTTTAACCTATGTCTACCGGCCTGACTTGCTTGCCTGGGCGATCCCGGGACTTGAAAAATCGGGCAATGAGGAGCCGCCGGCTGAAGAGGATCCTGATCCCGAAACGCCTTCCCCCGGCAATGAAAATCCGCAGCTTGACGCGCCCGAGCCGGAGGATGAAAACCCGCAGCTTGACGCCCCAGAACCGGAACCTGAACTTGAGCCGCCGGCCTTGAAGGTGGTATCGGATGGCGATTACCTGCTGGCGCTCGTGACCAAGGAAACAACCTTGAAAAAGGATTATGCTCCCCGCGACCTTGTAAAAATTCCCCCGTACATGAATCCCCCCAGGGAGCTATTTTTGCGAGCGGAAGCTTTTGCCCATCTGGAAGAGTTGTGGCGTGCCGCCGAGGCCGATGGGGTATCGATAGCGGTTCTCTCTGCTTACAGAAGTTATTCTTACCAAGTAGGGCTATTTAACAGCTATGCGGAAAAGCACGGTCAAAAAGCGGCAAACCGCTTTAGCGCCCGCGCGGGTCAGTCGGAGCATCAGCTTGGAACAGCGATAGATTTTGGCGGGACTCCCGATGACTGGGAGGATGCTTTCGGCGAGACGCCGCAGGGCAGGTGGCTCGCCGAAAATGCGCATCTTTACGGCTTTGCCTTGAGTTATCCCCCGGGCTGGGAGCATGTTACAGGTTATATTTATGAGCCCTGGCATTTCCGCTATATAGGCGTGGGAAAAGCTCGTGAGTGGAAAGAATCAGGGTTGGTCCTCTGTGAATTCCTGAAGCAGCAGCCCCAATACTGGGAGCAGTAAAAGAATTAATTGTCCGGGATCTTCTCTGCATCATTTTCTTCGCTGAAGATATATTCCACGATGCCCATGAAAATTGCCCGGGCAATTTTTTTTCGAAAAGATTTGCTTCCAAGCAGTTCGCGATCGTCGGGGCTGGTTATGAAAGCCGCCTCCAGCAGCACGGCAGGCATATCAACTTCGTTGAGAATGTAAAAAGCGTTGCTTTCCTGCGCCTGCTGGTGCACCAGCTGGCCCTTCTTGGCGTCGGCTGTAAAAAGCGGATTAATATTTCTCTGGATCGCTTCAGCCAGGCGCTTATTTTCCGGATTGCTCCCGGCGTAGAAGGCGATCGGCCCCCTGACGCTGCTGTCGTAGATGGAGTTGATATGCAGGCTGATGGCGAGAGTGGCCGCCGAGGCGTTTATTAATTTAACCCGCCCCCGCACATCGCGCCGGTGGAGGGGCAGGGAATCGTCTGGGAAATGGTAGGCCAGGTTCTCGTCCTTTTCCCGGGTAATCATGACCCTGGCTCCGGCCTGCTGCAGCAGCCGGCGCAGCTCCAGGCCTATCTCCAGAACAATATCTTTCTCCAGCATTAAAGATTCAAAATGAGCTCCTGAATCAATCCCACCGTGGCCCGGGTCTATGGCCACGGTGACCCCTTTCAGGGGGCTGCCGTAATATAGTGATGCCAGTCTGGCGGATGGGGAAAAGGCAAGAGTCGCCGCAGCGGATACAAGCAGCGCCAGCAAGGCCAGGAGCGGCCAGAGGGAGGGCGGGAACGTGATCACTTTAATCTTTTCGGAACGGGATAATGTCATGTTGGAGACCTCTTTTCAAGAAAGAGTATATGCAAACCTGGTTCATATACAAGACGCCTCCGGGTGCAGTTTCTGCTGCCATGGCCGGATTGGTAAAGTAAGATTAAGAATGCGCCCGGTTATTTATATGCTTTTCCTTGATGTGATATTTTAACTGGAATCAGGATAAATTACTTGGAGTTAAATCATGCCGCACAATAAAGGAATTGAACTCTATTAAACGAATACTAATTTTAGCGGGATTCATTAACGAAAGGAGATGCGAATTATGCTCGCGGTTACCGGCAAAGCAGCGGAGCAGTTTAGGGAAATTATGAAGCGTGAGAAAGTAGAGGATGCCGCCATCCGCCTTTATGTCAGCGGCGTGGGGTGAGGCGGGCCCCGTTTCGGGCTGACTCTGGAAGAGTCAATCGATGAAGAAAAAGATATAGTCGAAGAGGTGGAGGGGCTTAAATTCACCTATGAAAAAGCGATCGCCCCTTACGTGGACGGAAAAGTGATCGACTACCATACCGGCATCCGCAAGGGATTTTCTGTCACACCCGCCGACCCAAGTTCGCAGTGTGGCGATTGCAGCTGCTAAATTTGATGAAGCGAGGCCGTGGGGCGGTATAAGATTGAACATCTATTATGGAATATGGAACAAAAGGGGCGGCGCAATCACCGCCTCTTACCCGTGTTGCCGCGCCAAATTCCGCCCTGGCCCTTTCTATAATTTAACGGAATTCAATGAGGGCAGCCTGTTTCAAACTGTCTAAGGGGGTAATAACGATCTCCAACCATTGGAACTGGTATATTGAATTTGCAGATTCGCATGCCGGCTGCTTCTTCGCCATCAAGCGCTATATTTACAGCGGCAGGACTCCGTACCAGCAGGTAGAGATAGTGGATACGGAGTCATATGGCCGCGTGCTGATCCTCGACGGAAAAGTCCAGTCGGCGGCTTTTGACGAGTATATCTACCACGAGGCCCTTATCCACCCGGCAATGACGCTCCATCCCGGGCCGCGGCGGGTTCTTCTCATCGGCGGCGGCGAGGGGGCCGGTTTGCGGGAGCTCCTGCGCCATCCGCAGGTTGAGGAGATTACGATGGTGGATATAGACAAGCAGGTGGTTGAACTTTGCCGCGAGCACCTTGAGGAGTGGCACCGGGGCGCTTTTGATGATGCGCGGGTCAGGCTTCTTTTCATGGATGCGCGGCGCTATCTTGAGGAAACTGAAGAGCAGTTCGATATCATCATCAGCGATCTGACCGACCCGTCTGCAGCGGGCCCCTCATACCTTCTTTTTACCCGCCAGTTTTATGAAACGGCAAAAAAGAGGCTTACGCCGGGTGGCATCCTCACGGTTCAGGGCGGCGGATTAAGCCTCGATTACATGCAAATCCACGGCGCCTTGCGCAACACGCTGGGCCGGGTTTTTAAAATAAGGCGTTCTTATCATACACATATTCCTTCTTTTGACAGCGAATGGAGCTTTATTATCGCCTCCGACCTCCATGACCCCCTGGCGCTGGATCGCGAAAAGGTGGATCAACGGCTGAAAGCGCTGGCGGACCAGCTTAAATTTTATGACGGAGAGACGCACGAAGGTCTTTTCCGCCTGCCGAAGAATATCCGCCGGCTTCTTTCCGAGAACCTGGCCGTAATTGATGACGAGAATCCGGTGGCAGTTTATTAGGATTATTGGGAAAAGTTATTTGTGCGCTCGTTGTTCCTTTTTTCCAACTCAAAGGCATCATGAAGCACCCGCACGGCCAGCTCGCCGTACTTGGCCTCGATGACACAGGAAATGCGGATATCAGATGTGCTGATCATCTGGATATTGATTCCCTCCCCGGCCAGCGCCTTGAACATCCGCGCGGCAACGCCGGGACAATTCTTAATTCCCAGGCCGACAGCCGATACCTTGGCGATGTCGTCGTCGGTGCGGAGTTCCTGGGCGCCGATTTCCGTGATAACCTGTTCCACCAGTTCCCGGGTTTTTTTAAGATCAGTCTTGGGCACGGTGAAGGTAAAGTCGGTACACCCGTCGATGCTGGCGTTCTGAATGATCATGTCCACATTTATAGCCGCTTCCGCCAGCGGGGCGAGAATACGGTAGGCCACGCCCGGGCGGTCCGGAACCCGGATAACCGACAACTTGGCCTCGTTGCGGCTGAGAATGATCCCGCTGATGACAGCGCTTTCCATGTTTATCTCCTCCTCGACGATCCAGGTGCACTTGTCACTGCCGAAAGATGATTTAATTAGCAGGGGGACTTTAAATTTCCGGGCCAGCTCCACGGAGCGAATCTGCAGTATCTTGGCGCCCATGTCGGCCATCTCGAGCATCTCGCCGTAGGTGATCCGGCGCAGGTGGCGGGCCTGCGGGCATATCGCCGGGTCGGCGGTGTAGACACCGTCAACATCGCTGTGAATCTCACAGGCATCGGCCTTAAGCGCCGCAGCCAGGGCTACCGCGGTGGTGTCGGAGCCGCCGCGGCCAAGGGTGGTAATGTCGCCGTTGGCGTTGACACCCTGGAAGCCGGCGACCACGGGGACAATATCCTGGTCCAGGGTTTTTTTCAACCGCTCCGTTGGCAATTTTATGATGCGCGCCCGGGTATGCTGCTCATCAGTCAGCAGGGGCAGTTGCAGGCCCAGGAAAGAGCGGGCGGGAACACCCAGGTCTTCCAGGGCCATTGCCATCAGGGCTGCGCTGGCCTGCTCGCCGGTGGCGGCGAGGGCATCGAGCTCGCGTTCCCGCGCCTCCTCCGAAATTTCGCGGGCCAGCTTCAGCAGGCGGTCCGTTTCGCCGCTCATGGCCGAGACAACTGCCACCACCTGGTTGCCGCTATTTTTAGTTTCAGCGATGATCCGGGCAACGCGGCGGATATGTTCCGGTGTTGCCAGAGAGCTGCCTCCGAATTTTTGGACGATCAGTGCCACATTCAATCACACCTTTTGTTTTAAAGCTGCATCCGTTTCAGGTTCAATGTCCTTATTCTCTCATAACTGCAGTTTTGTGACAAGGGGTGATTGGCTTCAGAACCCCTCTCCTGTCATCATGAGGGTGGAAACCCTCTATACATGTATTTATGTTTTAGATAGGCCCCCATTTCTGTCATCCTGATGACGAAGTTTGAAGGTTTATCCTGAGGGTCCAGCCCGGAGGAACCCCGCCGTGCGTTGCTAGGTGGCTGAAAAAGAACCCCCGCTTTTTAACAGTTCGATGAAGGCCTGCAGCCTGGTCTGGATGGCTCCGGCCGGGGCAAAGCTGTAGTTGTCGTCGATGAGCAGCATGGGAAATCCGCTTTCCTTAAGGTAATCCCTTAAATCGGGGTAGTCAAATTTATGGGGATCGCAGAAAGAGATAATATAGCCGATGACTCCGTCAACATTGTATTCCCGCGCCCTTTCGAGAAGGTAGTCAAAGCGCGGCCTGCCCGGCCCGCGGTCGGTGCGCGGGCACTGGAAATTGATAAAGTAGTGATTTTTTAGCGCTTCGATGGGATCATCCGCCGGCGGAATGTCCTTTTCAAAAAGCCGGAAGCCGATGCAGGTGTCGTCGGCGGCAACATGGGCGCCCGCCTCTTCGATCATCCGGTAGAAGGCGGTGTTGTCGAGCAAGCTGCCCCAGACGAGAACCCGGGGGCGCGGGGGTTCCTGCGCAGGTCTATTTTTGATCCCGGCCAGGGTGTCGCTCAGCAGCTTCTGAAACTCCTCCGGGGGGAGCCATCCGCCGGCCAGCAGGAGCTCCAGCATTTCGCTGCCCCTGATTAAGGGAGGATTTTCCTGCCTGAGCCGGTAAAGCTCCCGGATCAGAGCCCGGCTGCGGTTGGCCCGGGCTATCTCTTCTGCCAGCCTCTCCCCGGTTACTTCCTGCCCGGTGAACTGCTCCAGGCTTTCTTTGAAAAAACCAAGCTCTCTCATAAAAAAACGCTCTGCCTGGGGGGTAACCTGGTGGGGGACGTTGAAAAGCCGGGAATAGGGCAGCGGGCGGTAGTAGGTCCAGATCCCGTAAAGCCGCTGCACCAGGTCGCAGCTGTGCGAGATCACCAGTCCGTCCAGGAAATCAAGCCTCCCTTTCAGGGCCTGTGTAAAGACATTGCGGACGTAGCTGCAGCCGTACGGCTCCATGTAAGCGTCGGCTTCGGATGTGGGCTCCCCGGGCCTGCCGGTAATCCGGTAAGGAATTGCCCCTGCGGCGCTGATCATCTCGGGCGGGGCAAAGCAGCAGAGATAGCCGATCACCGGCCGGCCGCTTTCCCGCCGCAGTTCGCGCACGCGCTCCTCTTTTTGCGAGTTCAATTCTGCCGCGCGGGCCAGTACAGGCATGTCTTTCATTTTTATCTCTCCCTCTGTAATATCATCAATAAAACCCTCATGCTTTTAGCCTTTCGCCGTGCTGCGGCCGGCCATCGTCTCGATAAAGGCGTGCACCCTGGTCTTGATCTGCGCGTCCGACCAGAGGCGGGGGTCGGCCATGTCGCTCTCAAAAATCAGCGAGGGGACTCCGAGTTCCGCAAGGCGGTTGCGGGTATGAACTTCGCCGAAGGAGACGGCGCGGCAGGAGCGGGTCAGGTGCATCACCGCCCCGTCGAGGCTGTATTCTTTAACCGCCTCTTCGAGCATGCGGCTGCCGGCGAAACCGCCGAAGACGGCGGGGTTGCACAGCTCCGGCATGACCTCGGTGCCGTATTCATGCATCTTCACCGCGCGCCGCCAGGTCCGCTCCACGATGGCTTCCAGGGGGTCGTCCAGGTCCACCTCGAACCAGTTGCCCACATTGTAAGTCGATTCAATGGCCACCACCGCCCCCAGCGACTCCAGGTAGTTGAAGAAACCGAGGTTGAACCAGGGCGGCAGCCCGAACCAGATGAGGCGGTATTTCTCCTCTTCGACGATGCCGATTTTCCGTTCAACCCTGTCCTTGACCTCGTGATAGATCTCCCGGTAAAAATCGACTGCCTCTTCTTCGCCGACCATGTACATCTGCGGGATGATGGCCGAGAAGTAATCGGTAGAACCCATGGGGCAGGGGATGGCCTTGCGCAGGTAGAGAGTATCGCGCCAGTAGGCCAGGGCCTTGTGGGAGAGAGCCAGGATTTCCCGGAGCAGGTCCAGGTCCAGCTTTTTCCCGGTATGCTGCTCCAGGAACTCCACCTGGCCTTGCAGGTCTTCCCGGAGCAGGTCCTTGTAATGGGCGGCGATGCGGGGATCATGGGGATCCACATCCCACGGCGGGGCCAGGGGGTCGCTGCTGTATACGGGCACGTCAAGATAGCGGGTGGCGATGGCCTGGAACCACTTGTAGCGCGGCTCGCAGATAAAGCCCGAGCCCAGAAGCATGGAGGGGTTGCCCATACCGCCGGGTATGGGGCTTGCTTCCGGCGGTTCGCCGCTGTCCTTCCAGATCTTGCAGTAGCCCATTGTATTGGTCACGTAGGTGCACAGCTCCGGGGAGTATCCGTCCCCTTCGGCTGCCTTGATAAAGTCGGGAGCGACCAGGCGGCTGGCGCAGATGGTGCCGAAGTTTTCAGGCCACTCCCAGAGCAGGTTGAATGCTTTAAGCAGCTCCGGCGGCACCCCGACCATGCACCAGGCCAGGGGCTCGTTGCTGAAGCGCCTCTCAAGGGTGCGCATAAAAAAACGAGGCAGCATATCTTTCATCTTGCGGGTAGTTTCCAGGTGGCGTTTGGCCCGCCTCATTTCACTGGCGGACATAGGTTCGACCTCCTTTTTGGGCAGAAGATTCAATACATTTTAAACATTCGCTCCCAAACCTGCCGGTTCCTGCTTGTTTAAACAGATCGCCCCTAATTAAGGCCTCTTTGCCTGGCAGGGACAGGGCTGCTTAAAAACAGATCTATGCTTGCAGGCCCGTCCTTTTTACTTTATGCCTTGTTTGTAAGGAGCGCCGCCCGCCGGAGAGGCGAACCGTCCCGATTTGCCATTGAACAGAGCAGGATTTCAAGGGCTTGCGCCGTAGCATGGCCTTTTCCTCCGGCAAAGAGCTGCCGGCAGACAGTTGAGGATAGCGGCCGCCTGCCGTATGCTTGAACTGCCGCACGGTGCGGGCGGCAAAAAGAGAAGGAGGAAGGAGGCAGGAGCGGTGGAAGAGATAGTAACTATTGTGGGCAACTGGGGCTTTCCCATTGCCGTAAGCATCTACCTGCTCGTCCGCATTGAAGGAAAGCTGGAGCACCTGGCCGAATGCATCAGCGGCCTGAGCGATGCCATCAGAAAATCATGACTGGCTTCTCGGCCTGGATATGATACTGGCAAGGACGGTAGCTTTCATGAACTTCTTTGTCATCCTGAGCGAAGCGAAGGATCTCTCCTGCAGGTTGACGGCTCCTTTTAAAAATGATAGCCTGAATCTAAATATTTTATATTGAGTGGATGAAAGGAAGAGTGGGGTTGAAAAGGCTGAAATTGGGTCTCCCCGCAGGGAGCTTGCA
>FZPS01000193.1_pt80 | contig 11692 bp, 12 predicted proteins | sample 1817821 | NCBI WGS metagenome assembly FZPS01 (sample SAMEA104158645, study PRJEB21678) | metagenome | place: Germany | collected 2015-04-21 | reverse complement strand
GAGTTATATTAAATTTTCTACAGGTGAATAGAATGTCGGATTTTGATGAAAACGGAGGAAAATCTTCATTTAAACACGAATTTTATCAAAAAAATCGAATGACTTGATAAATTTTTTAATAAATTAGTTGACAAATTTGAAATTATCTGAAGAAATTTCAAAAAAGGTATTGAAAAATTTATCAAAATAAGGTAAAATATAAGGGGTGAGAGAGAAATGATTCAAATTTACACAACACCTAGTTGTGCATCCTGCCGAAAGGCAAAAAAATGGTTTGATCAATACAACATACCATATTCAGAAAAGAACATTTTCAGCATTAAACTTAGCCGTGAAGACATTTATAAAATGTTGGCTAATAGTGAAAATGGATTTGATGATATTATTTCAACACGATCAAAAGTTTTTAAAGAGAAGAAGCTAAACCCTGATGCTATGACCAGCCAAGAGTTAATTGATTTTATCATTGAGAATCCTAGTGTTTTAAAACGCCCTATTATTATCAATGAAAATGAATTACAAGTTGGTTATAACAATGAAGACATTACAATCTTTTTGCCTAAGGAATTGCGGTATCGTGAAAGTTTTATATCTTTTGATACCGATAATAATACAAAAAAGAAAAAGGATGAAAACTAAAAAAAAGAAGAGGTAATTCTCTTCTTTTTCTTTTGGCTATTAACGAATTAGATTTTTTTTCTAAGAGCTGCATAAGCTCTTTTAATTTTGGCTTCACTCTTTTTATATTTTACACCGAATTCATTGACGATTTCAACAAACTCGCGTTTACCTTGCTCATAACTGGTTGCTTCATATTCAAGCTCGTAATCAACTTCTCCGAGATATTCACATTTATCAATCGCTAATAATCCATTCTTATAAGGAACATTGACTCGATAGGTAGTCAGACTCATAAAGTTAACGAGTTTTTGGTTGCCAATAATCCCAGCAATCTCGTTTCTTATTTCTTCATCAGGAACAATTCCATTTTCTAGGAATTCTTCAAAGATTTCTTTAGAGATGATTTTATTAGTTTCGATAATAGAATAATGCTTTCTACGTTTTAGTGTAAGTTCATATGAATCTCGAACTCGAACTCGCAATCCAATATCAGTAGCTTTTAGTGTAAAGCGAGGGGTATCAAAGTAGTAATTTGTTTGATAATTTCCTTTATAGTTGGAAAAACGTTCGATTAGTTTTTGGTACTCCTCTTTTGTGAGTAATGTTTTGAATTCAATTTCTAATTGTTTTGCCATAATTATCACCTTCAATATTATAGTATTTATATCATTAATTATTATACACAATTATAATAAAAAAGCAAGTGAAAGAAATAATATAATGATAATAAAAAAATAATGCATTTAGGGAAAAAATATGGTACAATAATACTGGTGATAATATGTTAGTGAATACATATAATTTTGATTGGAAAAAGTTCCTTCAACCATATGAATTAGCTGTTGAAGGATTTATCTTGAAAATTGAAGGAATTAGAAAACAATATGAAATTAGGGGCATTCATTGTCCAATTGAAATTGTATCTGGACGAGTAAAAACTCCTGACAGTATTTTAGATAAGGCCAAGCGCCTTGGTGTAGAATTTGAATATATTGATGAGAAGGTTTATGATATCGGAGGTATTAGAATCACTTGTAAATACATTGAAGATATTTACGAAATGGCCGAATTATTAAAGGCAAGAAAAGATATCATCTTACTAGAAGAACGGGATTATATTAAAAACCCAAAACCAAGTGGTTATAGGTCGCTTCATTTAATTTGTCGTTATAATGTAGAAACTATTTATGGACAAAGTCCAGTTATCCTAGAGTTTCAAATTAGAACCCATGCGATGCATTTTTGGGCTAGTATTGAACACTCATTAAAATATAAGTATCAAAAAAATATACCGGATGATATCAAAAAGCGACTCCTAGCGGCTTCTAAAGCTGCTGAAGCTTTAGACAATGAGATGTCTTCAATTCATGAAGCAGTTAAAAAGATTGACCCAGAAGATTTTATTATTGAAAATCGTGACAGTTATGAAGAGGAAATATCTTTGAATAGATTGAAAAAGTGGTGATAATATGAGATTCGCCTTTGTTTATCGTCAGGGTTGCGAACAAAAACTAGTTGATTTTTATGACTATCTTCAAGAAAGAGGACATATAATTGATTACATTAATCCCGAGTATGTGATTGTTCTTGGTGGTGATGGTACCATCTTAAGAGCAGCCCGGGAATATCGTGACTCATTAGACCAAATAAAAATGATTGGAATTAACTTTGGTAAGTTAGGTTTCTATACTGACTTCCTTCCTGATGAATTTAAAGAGATGATCTCGCTAATTGAAAGCAATCAATATTCAATTTGTCGATTGCCACTTTTAAAGTATGAATTTACTACTGATCAAGGATCAGAAATTGGATATGCGTTAAATGAAATTACCGTAGTCAATCCCCTTCATACTCAAAGAATAGATATCTATATTAATAATGAAATGTTTGAATCATTTAAAGGTACGGGGATAGTAATTTCAACCCCATCCGGATCGACAGCGTATAATAAGTCCTTGGGCGGTTCAGTGGTTGATATTAATTTAAAGGCTTTTCAATTAACGGAAATTGCAAGTATCAATAATCGGGTGTTTGCAACTTTAGGTTCATCAATGGTTTTTGGGGAAGGTAATGTCATTACCTTAAAATCACCATCATTTTCTGGTACTACTTTTACTTGTGATGATTTACACAAAAGCGCAACTGAAATGAAAGAACTAAGGGCTACAATCTCTGATAGATACATTCAATTGGTAACCAAAAAGAATCATTCATTCTGGGATCGAGTTAAAAAGGCGTTTTTAGAATGATTTTAAGATATAAGGTTGAAAGTGATCAAATAACGATAAAAGACTATTTATCAAAGGTCGGTTTACCCAATAGTTTGATTGCGAGAATAAGATCCCAAAATGGAAAACTAATTGTCAATGACCAACAAGTATTGAATTACTATGTATTAAGTAAGGGTGACCTCTTAGAGGTCATTTTACCAGATGAAGATAAAAGTATTAATGTCATTCCGGTAAAGTCCCATTTTGAAATAGTTTATGAAGATTCATACTTTCTAATCATAAACAAAGAACCAGGACTTCCATCAATACCAGCCTATCATCACGAAAACCAATCACTGGCTAATTATGTGATGGAGTATTATTATGAAAAAGGAATTGTGGCTAACATTCACTTTGTTAGTCGCTTAGATGCACCAACAAGTGGATTAGTACTGATAGCGAAGAATGGTTATATCCATTATTTAATGCAAGAGATTCCAATTATCAAAAAATACTTATTAAAGGTAAGAGGTAGGATTTCAAATAGAGAAGGTGTAATTGAAGGTGGTATCTTTAAAAGTCCCGGGAGTATGATAAAAAGGGCCTTTACGGACGATTTTATTAACAGTAGGACAAGTTATAAAGTATTATCTGAAACAGATGATGAAAGTATTGTAGAAGCTACTTTACATACTGGAAAGACCCATCAATTGAGGGTGCACTTTAGTCATATTGGTCACCCAATCATTGGTGATAAACTTTACGGTAATGAAGAAGGAAGATTATATTTACATAGTTATTATTTAGAATTTGTCCATCCTGTGACTAAAGAAAAGATGGAATTCATCGCTAAACCAGATGATTTTTAGATAAATTAAAAGGAAGACCTGAGTCTTCCTTTTACTATTTAAAGAGCTTTCGCTGAATTATTGTTTGATTACGATCAGGACCTACCGAAAATAAGACAATTGGAATACCCACTAATTCTTCAAGGGTTTGTAAATATGCCTTAGCGTTTTCCGGTAATTCTTCAAATGATTTAACATTGGTAATATCTTCGGTCCAACCATCCAGTTCGATATATTTTGGTTGACATTGTTCAAAATCTTCAATACGAGCTGGTATAGTTTGATATGGTTGATTATCTAAATAGTAACTAGTACAAATCTTAATACGATCTACACCAGTTAAGACATCCAATAGCATGACGGCCATTCCGGTAAAACCATTGATCATGGCGCTGTATTTTGCTGCTACGGCATCAAACCAACCAATGCGACGCGGACGCTTAGTAGTTGTACCGTATTCGTTGCCCTTTTCGCGGATATAATTGCTGATGTAGTTATCTTTGATTTCAGTTGGGAAGGCACCGCTTCCAACTCTGGTTGCATATGCCTTATAAATACCTAATATTTCTTCAATTGTTTTTGGCCCAACTCCAGCGCCAACTGTTACTCCACCACTGGTAGAATTTGATGAAGTGACATAAGGATAAGTTCCAAAGTCAATATCAAGTAAAGCACCTTGGGCTCCTTCAAAGAGAACCTTTTTCCCTTTCTTTATTTCATCATTTAATAAAGTAATAGTATCACAAACATGGGGCTTGATGATATCAGCTAATTCCATATATTCACTATACATCTTAACAACATCAATTGGTTTAGCACCAAAACTGACAAGTTCTTTATTTTTTAGTTTTAAAGTATTCTTTAAAGCTGAATAGAAATCATCAGAGACAAAGTCAGCCATGCGAATACCAATGCGAGCCGCTTTATCGGTATAGGCCGGTCCTATTCCTTTTTTGGTGGTTCCAATTTGACCTTCGCCTAAGCGTTCTTCATTAATACCATCGAGGGTTTGGTGATAATCTAAAATGACATGAGCGCGATCACTGATATATAAGTTTTCACAATAGTAGCCTCGTTTTTGAAGTTCTCTCATTTCGTTTACCAAACTCCTAGGATTAATAACCATTCCATTCCCCATTACATTAATCACATTGGTATTAAAGATTCCTGATGGGATGAGGTGGAGTTTATGGGTTACATTATTAAATTTAATGGTGTGTCCAGCATTATCTCCCCCTTGATAACGAACCACAACATCAGCTTGTTCACTTAAGTAATTGGTAACTTTTCCTTTTCCTTCATCGCCCCATTGGGCTCCGACAACAACAACAGTTTGGGCCATTTCTATTTCTCCTCTAATAAATTTAATCGTTTATAAATAGTGTCGACATTTTTCAGGTAATAATCTAGCGTCAAACACTGGTCTAATTCTTCGCTTGTTAAATAATTCATAATAGGGCTATTCTTAACTAAGTCAACAAAATCACCATCATCTGCTGCTAGTGCATATTTCTGAACTAAATCATAAGCACTTTCTCGGGAAAGCCCCTTATCAATCAGGGCAGTCATAATTCTGCTAGAGAAGATAACGCCCCCTGTTATATATATATTTTGTTTCATCTTTTCTGGGTAAACATTTAAGTCTTTTAATGTTTTCAGATATCTATTTAACATATAGTCAATTAAAGTGGTAGCATCAGCAATCATAATTCGTTCAGCCGATGAATGACTAATATCTCTTTCATACCACAAGATATTGTCTTCCAGTGCTGGGAGGATATAGGATTTTAAGATGCGAGCACAGCCACACATATTCTCACTAGCAATTGGATTTCTTTTATGAGGCATTGCGCTAGAACCTTTTTGATTTTTACTAAAAGGTTCCGCAACCTCCCTAATCTCTGTTTGAGAAAGTAAGCGAATCTCAGTTGCAATTTTTTCAATGGTAGAAGCAATTAAGGAAAGAACCATTATATAGTGCGCATGAACATCACGAGATATTACTTGGGTGGATATTAAGGCATTGCTTAGTCCTAAATTTTCACAAACATACTCTTCCACAAAAGGTTCCGTATTAGCGAAATTACCGACGGCTCCACTTATTTTTCCAACTTCTATTTCTTTTCTAACTGCTTTAAATCGTTTAAGGTTACGCTGCAATTCATCATACCAACGAGCCCACTTTAATCCAAAACTCATAATTTCAGCGTGCACACCATGGGTGCGACCAATGCACGGAGTATCTTTGTAAAGTAAGGCCTTTTCTTTAATAACTTCAATAAAGCGAACCAAGTCATCCTCTATAATATCATTTGCTTGTTTGATTAGATATCCCATTGAAGTATCGACAACATCAGTGCTAGTTAATCCATAGTGTAACCATTTGCGTTCTGGTCCTAAGGATTCACTGACAGCTCTAGTAAAGGCTATCACATCATGTTTTGTTTGTTCTTCTAGTTCCTTTACTTTAGTTAGAGAGAAGGTTGCCTTTTCTTTAATTTTCTCATAATCAACTTTCGGGACAATACCTAAATGATAATGGGCTTCGGTTGCGAGAAGTTCAACTTTTAGGAAAGTTTCAAATCTTCGTTGCTCACTCCAGAGTTCTTTCATTTCTGGTCTTTGATAGCGATCGATCATTTATGATCACCTTTCTTTTTTAAAGTAGGTTAAAAACCACTAATAATTATAACATTATTCGATTTATTTTTCCAAAGAAAAAAGAACCGTAACTACGGTTCCCGTTTCTTAATCTCTTCATCGATAAGTCCGTATTCAATGGCTTCTTGGGTTGATAGGTAAAAGTCCCGTTCGGTGTCAAATTCAATCTTTGGTAGTGGTTGGTTAGTATTTTCAGCTAAGATTTCATTGATTCGTTGTCTCGTCTTGATTATTTCTTCAGCAACAATCTTAATCTCAGTGGCTTGTCCTTGAGCACCACCCAAGGGTTGGTGAATCATAATTTTAGTATTCCTTAAAGCATAGCGTTTCCCTTTTGCTCCACTTGAAAGTAGCAAAGCCGCCATACTTGCACAAAGACCCATTCCAATTGTTGCTACTTCACAATTTAAAAATTTGATTGTATCATAAATGGCCAGGCCTGATGAAACAACTCCACCAGGGGAATTAATATATAGCGATATATCCTTTTTAGGATCAACCGAATCCAAAAATAATAACTGAGCGATGACTGATGCTGCCACCGCATCATTGATCTCGCCAAAGATTAAGACGATTCGGTCTTGAAGGAGTCTTGAATAGATATCAAAACTTCGTTCACCACGAACAGTTTGTTCAATTACTATCGGTGTTAGGTACATAATAAAAACCTCCTTTGAAACATTATATAAGAATGTTATTAAAATAAATGTCAAAAGCTGAAAGTGACAAACGCATATACACTTTTGCATATCGACAATATATTAGTATTGATAAGGGAGGTGAAATAATGCGCCGAATTAACCCCGTTTTTCCACAATTGATGCCTGATGTAGATCCAAACTATTTTAGTCAATTAAATACCCAAGCACCGATGGGCACTTTTGAAAAGGGAAAATTTGACCAACCAGCAACTTTACCATTCGTGCCGTTTATGGGCGGTTGTTGTCCGGTTCCAAGATGTCGAGTTATTGTCAGTGAGTGTCCACCGATTATAACCTGCAGCAAACAAGTAATTGAAGATTATCATATCGTTAAACAACCTCATATTCATAACCATCACACTGAAATAATTCACCACCACATTAAACAGGATGAATTCATCCCAAGAAATACATGTAGTGAACGACATGTCATCGATAGCTGTGGCTGTGGTCCAAGAATCTAATAATGTAAAGCGCTAGCCTTCTACGATTGTAGAAGGTTTTACATTTCTTTTGATAATATGTGGACAAGGTAAGCCATTAGTGATACAATATAGATAGATTAAGTGCGACAGCGCCAGCAAAAAATTAGGAGGTTTATTTTTATGTATTGTAGCTATTGTGGTAAGGAGGTTAATGAAAACCAAAAACATTGTGTATACTGTGGAACCGAAAATGAACATTATGTTGAAAATAAAAATGAAGAAGTTATCACTAATACAGAACTACAAAAAAACACTGTTCAAGAAAACAAAGACAATGTATCATCGGTTTATGCAATATTAGCATTAATCTTTGGTGCTTTAGGGGGATGGTTAGGTTTACTTTTTGGAATTATTGGACTTAAGAACTATACAGATACTAACAAACGAACCATGTGCTATATCGGTATCGGTCTTTGGGCGGTATGGATGATAATTATGATTCTTGAACAAGTTGGATATTTTAATATTTCATTTGATAAAATTTAGCACTTAGAGTATAATAAGAATAATAAAATAAAAAGATTAAAATTGTTGATGAGGAAGAGTAGCTAGTTGTTTACTTTTAGAGAGAGTTAGTCGTGGCTGAAAGCTAACTTAAGTTTAAAGGCTAGTGAAGTTCACCCTCGGAGAGACGCTAATCCCGTCCGCGTTACTGCGTTAAAAGTTTTTGAGTGCAATATCATTTTTGATTTATGATATTGAACTAAGGTGGTACCACGAAATTTTCGTCCTTAGATTAAGGACGTTTTTTATTTTATATAGGAGGTAATGAAATGAGTAACATTGATCAATTAACTCAACTAATTGAAGATGCTAAAAAAGCCATTGATGAAGTGAAGAGTATTCATGAACTCAATGAAACAAAAGCTTGGTATTTGGGAAAGAAAAGTCCATTACAAGCTATAATGAAAACAATGAAAGACCTTTCGATTGAAGAGAAAAAAGAATTAGGTCAAAAGGTAAATGAATGCCGCGATCAAATCAATAAATTAATTGATGATAAACGGGTTGCATTAGAAGAAGCAAAAATCTTAGAAAAACTAAATAGTGAGAAAATAGATGTAACTTTACCAGGAAAGAAAGTAGCTCGTGGTTCATACCACCCACTTACTCAAATTATTATGGAAGTTGAATCCATCTTTAAGGGAATGGGTTATACGGTTGCTGAGGGGCCTGAGGTTGAACTTGATGTGTTTAACTTTGAAATGTTGAACGTGCCAAAAGGACATCCAGCCCGCGATATGCAAGATACTTTCTATATCAATGAATCGATATTACTTAGAACCCAAACTTCACCAGTTCAAGTGCGCACCCTTTTAGAATCAAAAGGAGCACCAGTGAAGATTCTTTGTCCAGGGAAAGTATATCGACGCGATGATGACGATGCCACTCACTCTCATCAATTCATGCAATTTGAGGGATTGGTTGTTGATAAACATATCACAATGTCTGATTTAAAAGGAACTTTAAAACTCTTTGTCAACAAGATGTTTGGAGAAGACTTTCAAATTCGTTTCCGTCCATCATTCTTCCCATTCACTGAACCAAGTGTTGAAGTTGATGTAAGTTGCTTTAAATGTGAAGGTAAAGGCTGCCCGATGTGTAAACAAACCGGTTGGATCGAAATCCTTGGAGCCGGTATGGTTCATCCTAATGTTTTAAAAGCTTCTGGTTATGATCCAAAATTATATCGTGGGTTTGCTTTTGGAATCGGTATTGAAAGGGTAGCCATGTTAAGACACGGAATTGATGACATTAGACATTTCTACACTGATGACATTCGTTTCTTACAACAGTTTGAATAGGAGGAATTAGAATGCGCGTTTCATATAATTGGTTAAAAGAAGTAGTAAATATAGAAAACATTACTCCAGAAGCATTGGCTGAGAAGTTATCACTTCATTCAATTGAAGTAGAAACAATTCAAAGATTAACCGAGGCTACTGGCGTCGTAATAGGTTATGTAAAAGAAAGAGAAAAACACCCAAATGCTGATAAGTTATCAGTATGTATCGTTGATGTGGGAAATGAAGATCTTCAAATTGTCTGTGGGGCGCCAAATGTTGCTGCAGGACAAAAGGTAATGGTCGCTTTACCAGGGGCAGAGTTAGCTGGTGGCTTTAAAATTAAAAAGAGTTCAATCCGTGGAGTTGAATCAAATGGTATGATTTGTTCCCTTCAAGAAATTGGACTTGAAAAAAAATATATTCCTGAACAATTTCAAGATGGAATCTATGTGCTTGATGAAGCGGCTCCAGTAGGTGAAGATGCCATTAAATATTTGGGATATGATGACTATGTCTTAGAACTAGGTCTTACCCCTAATCGAATGGATTTATTATCAATCCTTGGGGTTGCTCGTGATGTTAATGCCATTTATAATAAAGGATTACATCCTTTAAAATATGACCTAAAGAAGAATAAGAAAAAAGCAAAAGATGAATTAAAACTACGATTAGATACATCAAATTGCTATTCCTATTATGCAAAAATCGTGAAAAATGTTACGATAAAAGATTCTCCAGCTTTCATTAAGGCAAGATTGATTGCATCAGGCATTAGACCAATCAATAATGTTGTTGATATTACTAACTACATTTTAATGTTATTTGGTCAACCACTTCATGCTTTCGACCAAGATAAACTTGGTAATGAAATAGTTGTCAGAAGAGCCCATGATGCGGAAAAAGCCGTCACTTTAGATGACCAAGAACGAATCTTAAATACTAGTGATATTGTGATTACTGATGGTGAACGTGTCGTTGCTCTTGGGGGCGTAATGGGATGTGCCAATACTGAAATTACTGATGATACGAAAAACATTGTTTTAGAAGCAGCCGTCTTTAGACCCCTTAGTGTTCGCAGGACTTCAAGTCGCCTAGGGCTTCGCAGTGAATCAAGTATTCGCTTTGAACGAGGTGTTGATTTAAATCAAACCTTAGAGGCCCTTGAGTATGCATGTTACCTACTAGAAAAATATGCTGATGCTGAAGTACTAGATGGTCATGTACATCAAGGCATTAAAAATGCTCCAGATAAAGAACTTAACATTACTAAAGAATATGTTAATAGTTATTTGGGAATTGATCTTCCAGAAGAAGAAATTAATAATATCTTTAATCGTTTGGGTTTTGCTACTAAATATACTCACAATAGTATTTTAGTAAAAGTGCCTAACCGCCGTCTTGATATCACCATTCTAGAAGACTTAGTTGAAGAAATCGCTCGAATTAAGGGTTATGATGCTTTAAAAGAAACATTACCACTCATGAATGTCAATGCTGAAGTGTCTAAACTTGAAAGTGTGCGCTCTCAAACTAAAAACTTCTTAACTGAAGCAGGTCTTCGAGAAGTAGTTACCTACTCGCTTGTTAGTGAGGCAGAAGCCAAGTTATTTAACTATCTCTTCCCTGCCGACCATAGTTTCATTAAATTGCTGAATCCAATGTCAGAAGAACATAGTACTTTAAGATTAGGCCTAGTGAATAGTTTGTTAAACGTCATTAGTTATAATAATGCCCGTAAGATTAAAGATGTAGCAATCTATGAGGTTGCTAAACGTTATTACTTCCATGATGGTCAACCAGTGGAAGAATGGGTATTAGCTGGGGCATTGACCGGAGAATTCGCAGGAACTAAATGGGATGGTAAGGTTGAAGAGGTTGACTTCTTCTTAGTGAAAGGTATTCTTGAAACCCTCTTCAGTAAATTAAAAGCCGATGTCGATATCAGAAGAATCACTAAAGAATGTGAAGAACTGCATCCATTTAGAAGTGCAGAGATTATCTTCAACGATCAAGTAATCGGTTATTTAGGTGCAGTTCATCCAAAACTGGCAAGTGAAAGAGATTTAGAAGATACATATGTATTTGAGATCTTATTAACTGAACTTATCACTAAAGAGAAAACTCTTGTTCAATATCAACCAATTTCCAAAGTTCCAAGTGTAGAACGAGACCTTGCCTTTGTGGTAAAAGAAGATATTCCAGCCATTGATTTAGTAAAGGCAATTTATAGTGTAGATAAGAAGTTAATCAAAAAAGTTGATATTTTTGACCTTTATCAAGGCGATAAGGTTGAAGCTGGTTATCGTTCCTTAGCCTTTAAGGTTATCTTAGAAGCTGATGAGACTTTAACGGATGAAATTATCAATGAAAAGATCAATA
>FZPS01000048.1_pt459 | contig 11694 bp, 12 predicted proteins | sample 1817821 | NCBI WGS metagenome assembly FZPS01 (sample SAMEA104158645, study PRJEB21678) | metagenome | place: Germany | collected 2015-04-21 | reverse complement strand
CGCCATTCTTCTCTATATATTTGGCTTCTGCTTTCAGCTTTTCAATGGAGATTTCCGCAATATCTATATCTGCCTGGCTAGCACCAGCGATAATCAGCGCTTCAAGATCTAGTTCCGCCAGCTCAATATCATACTGCTTCTGTCTCAAGTCATAGGCAGTTTTGCTCAGCTTGTAGTCTAGCTCGTCCGACGCAGCGGCAATCTGGTCCTGCAAATCGGTAACATCAAGGGCTGCGATTGGGTCGCCCTCTGATACACTATCACCTAGCGATACATAAAACTCACCGAGTTTGCCTGAACGCTTTTCGAAAGATACCTCTTCAATTTCTGCTTTTACGTAAGCTTCGTATTGACGACGCCGGGACATATCCATCCTGGTTGCAACTGCAGTGTCATATTGAACTTCAACAGGCTCATGGAGAGTGATATCTGTATCTGATTGCGATGTACAGGCGGATAAGGTTAGGCAGAGGACCAATAAGAGAGTTGTTTTCTTAATTATCTTCATGACTACCTCCGCTACTCTAAGATTACAAGGTCGCCTGGTTTTAGACCATCTTTGATCTCCACCTTGCCATCAGCGGAAAACCCTGTTACAACCTTTTGCATAGTTCTGTTGTTGTCTTCATCAAGCATATATACGATTTCCTGTCCGTTAGCCGTCTTAACAGCCGAGCTGGGAACGTAGACAACGTTTTCTTTTCTATTTAGCTCCAGACTTATAAGGCCTGTCGCATTCTCCTTGATGTCAAACGCAGTTTCATTCAGCTGGAGATATGTAATATTATCTGACCGCTCAAGATTAAGCTCGTGCGCATCAACCACCGTCGCTTCATGATATGTACCCGCAATCTGTATTTCAACAGAGTCGCCTACGCTGAAAAGCGATGCTTTATCGCCGCTTACTTTGAATACTGATGTTGATTTATCTGCGATGGTTATGAATTTTTCTTTTTCGGTCGAATAGGAGTTGACACCCACGTCCTTTACATGAGTAACAGTACCATCGATGCCAGCTATAAGCACCCTCTTGCTCTTCATGTCTAGCAGCTCATCTAGCTTTTCACGAGCGACGTTCAGGCGAATGTTATATATGTCAGACTGGAGCTCATGAGCCTCGATCATTGAGGAAATGGCTTGGTTTTGTCGCTCAATGCTAGAGACAAGTGCCTGCTTCTCATCTCCCTCGGCTGCTTCATGTTTCTCGATAAGACTTTCCAGCTTTAGGGTTTCGATTTGAAGGTTAGCTTTGTGGGTTTCAATAAGTCTTGATAACTCAAGCTTCAGCTTTTCAAGATACACCTTCTGGGCTTCTATTTGAAGGTCGACATCAGTACTATCGAGCTCTGCCAGGATGTCACCTTTGCTGACAAGGTCGCCGTTTGATACGTACACATTTGTAATTGGCAGATTGCCAATACTGAAAGAGAGAGTTTCTTCTAGAGCCGGCGCATACTGACAGGGCACATTGACCGTCTCAACGATCTCTCCCCGGGTTGCCTCTACAAGGGTATACTCCACCTTTTCGTAAGAGCGGAGTATTGGCGGGGGAGGCGGATCCTCTTCTACAGGAAGAAAAGAGCAGGAACACAGAGCAGCCAATGGTGACAGCACTAACATAGCCACCATAAGCGTACTTGTGATACTGCGTTTGAGAGGGTGTTTTTCCATAGTCGACCATCCTTTGGATTTTAATGATGATTAAGCATAGAAAGCTTAGACACGTAAACTGCGCATCTCCACTTTGCAGCGGAGTACGGCAGATGTTTTCAGCTAGATTTGCCGTATTGCCTCCGCAACACTGCTTACGCGCACAAGTTCCAGACCATCTGGAGCTTTCAGACGCGATGTGCCTCGTCGAGGGAGAATACAGCGATCAAAACCGAGTCGGGCAATTTCGGTGAGTCGGAGCTCTGCTGCGGATACATTACGGAGCTCACCAGCAAGCCCCACCTCTCCAAAGACGGCAACCCTATCACCGATAGGCTTGTCCAGTAGGGCAGATGCGATGGAAAGGGCAGCAGGTAGATCGGCAGCAGGTTCGGTTAAGCGCAGTCCGCCAACTACATTTATGTAGGTGTCACAGTTGGAAGCGATAAGACCTGCACGTTTTTCAAGTACTGCCAAAAGGAGCATAGCTCTGTTGTAGTCCATGCCAGTTGCCACTCTTCGTGGAGCAGCATAAACGGTAGGGGTGAGAAGGGCTTGAATCTCCGCAAGTATCGGTCTCGAACCCTCCAGTATGCATGCAACACAGCTCCCTGATACATTTGAAGGGCGGCCTGAAAGCAACATCTCAGAGGGATTAGGAACCTCCTTAAGTCCCTCCGACTGCATCTCAAATACACCAATCTCGTTTGTGGAGCCGAAACGGTTCTTGTCCGCCCTGAGGATGCGGTACGCATAATCTCTGTCGCCTTCAAAATAGAGCACGCAGTCCACCATGTGTTCGAGGACTTTTGGACCGGCAAGAGCACCCTCCTTGTTTATGTGGCCGACCAGGAATGTAGTAATGCCTTCCGACTTTGCTAAGCCCATCAGAGCTAGGGTACATTCCTTTATCTGACTTACACTTCCGGGAGCGGCAGTAAGTTCCGGACTGTAGGTAGTTTGAATCGAGTCAATTATAAGTATATCGGGTGGGTCTAAGCTAACAGCAGCCAATATGTCATTTAGATTTGTTTCGGAGAGTATAAAGAGATTATCAGTTTGTAGCTTTATCCTATCTGCACGGAGTTTGAGTTGTCTCTGAGACTCTTCGCCGCTGACATATAGAACCTTACGGTTTTTACAGAGATCCTTGCAAATTTGGAGTAACAGTGTTGACTTTCCTATTCCCGGCTCTCCGCCGACCAGTACCAGAGAGCCTGCAACAGCACCTCCGCCAAGCACCCGGTCTAGTTCTTTCATGCCTGTCATTATACGGGTCTCGCTTCCGGTGTCGATTTCATCGAGTCGGACCGCACTCTTTTTGCCGATGTTCGCCGTTGCAGCTTTGGTCTGTAAGCGTGCTGAGGTAGGACCTCCAGTTACAACCTTGCTTTCAACTAAGGTGTTCCATGCGCCGCAGGAGGGACAGCGCCCCTGCCATCTTGGCGTCTCAAATCCACACTCGTCACAGAAGAATACTAGTTTTTCTTTTGCCATATTAGTTCCTTTACGACATAAAATGTTTGTTGCTAAATATATCAATGTATCAATATTTCGGTATTTCAATATTTCAGTATTTCAGTACATCAATTTTTGTTCATCCCGTTTTGTTTTCTGGAAATCATCAGTACTCAAGAATTAGGTATGTAGATACAATCAATAACGCAAGCTTAACACGGTAAGAGGGATTACGGAGCAGCTCGAGCTCTCGCAGATTTGTCATAAATCCGCACTCAGCCAAAATCGCTGGGCATTTTACGTGCTCCATTAGATACACACCCTTAGGGACCTTTTTTGCTTCGCGCGTATTTGATGGATCGATGTGGTCGCGTATTCTCTTTTGGAGGAGTACTGCAAAATCACGACTCTGCTCTCCGTTGTAGAATATGTGAGCACCGCTATAGCGGCTGTCGGTAAATGTGTTTTGATGAATGCTTATGAGAAATGCCTCCTCAACAGAGTTGATGAGGGAGACACGGTTTTTTAGATCTGATACCTTCTTCTCCCTCAGGGAGTTGGCTTTCGGGTTGTGAATCGAGATGTCTGTCTCTCTTATCATTACTGGTGATATCCCGAAAAGACAAAACAGGTATTTCATCTTCATAGAAATATCTAGGTTTATTTCGCTCTCAACATCGCCACCAGGGGAGACTGCACCACCGTCCTCACCGCCGTGCCCCGGGTCGATAACAGGAACGTATGCACTTGCATCTCTGATCGATGTTATTGCGAAAATGAAAGATAAAATAAAGCTCAATATTATAAGAAAAATCCTCTTAAGCATATCATCCGCCTCCCATAAACTCGTATCTGAGTATTATATGAGAGAAGACTATTATGATATGCAGAAACAGGGACTAAAACTTCTTATCCCTGCTGATGTCCTGCGATTTTTTTTCATAGAAGTTATCAGATATTCTGTAACCTTTATAGCCAAGCAGATACGCTACATGAACAATAAGTGTTGTTGGAATAACAAAGAGAATAAAAAGCAGGGGAGTTGCCTGTTCGGAAAGCCAAATCAAATCAACAAAAGAGGCATAGAACATCTTGAAAATAGCCACAAAAATCTCAGGGAGGGCTCCTGTCATCCTCGAAACAATAGCAAGGATGGCCAATATGAGACCCGGAATCTGAGATATTAGAGCTCCCTTTACTCCTCTATACTTATCATCTTTCAAGTGCCCAAAGTTCATCAGGTTACGATCCTGTTGCCCCAATCGCCATATTTCGGTATACATCATTGCGGTAAAAAGAATTATGCTTACTACTGAGCCAACTGTCTGGGCTGCTGATGGGCTAAGAAAGAGTCCGAAAAAGTACATGAGAAAGAACGTGGCAAAAGCGAACACAACATGGACTACTAAAATTGTTCCAACTATCGGAAGCAGTGACCGTCTTCTGGCTGCATAGTAATCACTGTCTGTCATGGATGTACCTCCTTAGAGTTCAAATACTGCTGGGTGTGTTAGGTGAACTGATATGCCTCACACCTGCTGAGTGTTATGATTATTGTAACACAGCTAATAACAAATATAAAGAACGGAGTTTGTGTTTATGGATTTTTCTGCATCACTTTTTGTCGAATAACACATATAATGGAATACAGCAATGTGCGGATTTTAGTCTATATTTTACATCGTGCGTATGCTGTAATCCCATCATATGCCGTACCGTGTAATGGGATTGCCAAAATTGGTACGGAGAAAAGGCGGTTTATAATGGAGTTTGATAATATATTGTCACAGCTTCTGAGGCAGGAAGAAGACCGTATGGGTGCATACGGTGAAGAGACGGAGGAGGATGCCATAAATACAGGAAAAATTGATAAAACAGATCGAGTGATGGAAAGTCATAGACGCGGTGCAGAGATGGGAGATCTGCCTTGCGATGCTCCAATTGGAATGACATATACTCCGATGCAGCGCAGGAACTCGCCAAGATACACTGCCAGTGAAGGTCTTGACCGTGGTACGCTTTGGCCGGGACTGGAGTTGCCCTGGAAGAATAATTCTTCGGTAAGGAGTGTTTCAAACACACCTCTCGGAGAGGTTCAGGCGCTCGATTTTGCCCTTGTCGAGCTCGCAATGTACCTTGACACACATCCTGATGATACCGATGCCATAATGCTGTTTGGCCAGTATGCAAAGGCTTATGAGGAAAAGAAAGCTGCATATGAGAAAACATATGGTCCTCTTGTGAAGACCTCTGCGGGCAAGGGTGACCGCTGGAACTGGATAGACAATCCCTGGCCTTGGGATTACGTCGATAGGAGGTAGCTTGCATGTTTGAATATGAAAAGAAATTACAGTACCCGGTTAAAATCAAGCGTACCAACCCAGCGCTTGCAAAGTTTATTATTACGCAATATGGCGGTCCCGACGGGGAACTTGCTGCCTCTATACGCTATCTCAGTCAGCGATATTCTATGCCTTATCCCGAACTGAAGGGGCTTCTGACCGACATTGGAACGGAAGAGCTTGGGCACTTTGAGATGATAGGCGCCATTGTGCATCAGTTGACAAGGGATATGAGCATTGAGGAGATCAAGAAGGCTGGGTTTGATACCTATTTTGTCGACCATACTGCAGGTATTTACCCACAGGCAGCATCTGGCACACCTTGGACAGCTGCATTCATACAGTCGAAAGGTGACACGATTACGGACCTGGTAGAAGATATGGCGGCGGAGCAGAAGGCCAGAACTACCTATGACAACATCTTGAGAATGGTCGATGATCCAGATGTCGCAGACCCGATAAAGTTTTTGAGGGAGCGCGAAGTTGTCCATTTCCAGAGGTTTGGTGAAGGTCTGAGGCTTGTTACAGATAGACTTGACTCGAGAAACTTCTACGCGTTCAACCCCTCTTTTGACAGGGTTCAAACTAGATAATAGTTCTATGAAAGAAAACGACATAAAAACGGAGCACTCGCTCCGTTTTCTATTATTTTAGGCTCAATACCTAGACTGACTTTAAAGCTAAACACCAATATCACAAAAATGCTCAACATCAATAGCAACTATGAAGCTTAGAACACTAATCATAAAGCTTAATATCTACATCAACCATAAAGCTTAATGCCGACACTAACTATTATGCTAAACATCAACGTCAACAGTGGTAAGCCCTATAGGATTTTTCTACATTCAAGGTAGTACCTTTTATCCTCTGCAGCGCCACAAGAAAAGGTTTTACGCGGGAAAGTACCGTTTTTCAGTATATCTGAAAAGAAGGTAGATTTATCAATTGGAGGAAGGAGAAATCCTATTGAGTTTTGGTTTTCCGAGGTCAGATTTACAAGTGTTGAGTCGCCATGTATGTAGTCTATTTTCCCGTCGGTTTCTGATATGTACCCGTCAAGGAAGTGCTGAAGGGCTGCAACAGGCAGACTGTATTGAGTGCTACTAAAAGAGACACTTTCACTTTTACCGTTGATGACATATTGGAAATTAAGAGTGTACTTGAGAGAACTATCTATGTTATTTGTTGTCTGCTCATTGAAAAAGGCATTCATGCGGGTCAACAGGTCATTAACATCTGTATCAAACACAATGCGGTGTATCGCTTCAAACTCCATAGCAGGCTCATACAGATTAATTGCTTCTACAAGAGCATATCGTGCAGGATGGTTGAGGTACGCGTCTTCTCCTACTTGTTCCTTGAGTAACTCATAGTTCGACTTTGCTGCAGCGAGTGAGTGGTTTCCATCTCCGACTGCGAACAATACTTGAGAGTTCTCTGAAAGCGATATAAACGCGGACTGTACCCTCTCTGACTCCTTCTCATCTAGCAGCCAACCTGTAATATGTCCGCCGCTCTCCATTAGATCAAAGTCGTATAATAGTTCAAAGGAAGATTTTCCCTGCTCGATGGGAGCTATAACTGTGTTCTGAACGTCATCAAAGAGCATAATTACATGCGAAAACTCAAGCGGAGAGCCATTCCTGATACTAAGTCGCGGAGGAATCCGTTCTATGACTGTCTGCTCAGTCGACCTAATGGGCGTATCGGAATCGGACTCGAATGAATACTCCTCGAGATCGATTAATCCTACAATCCCGCGGCGAATTACATTATTACTGAGACGTCTCTCAACGAAGACAAAACCGCTATAGCTTTCAAAGAGGCTCTCTTCTAAGTATTGATGCATTGTCTCCTTAAGTTGAGAAATCCGGGCTTCAGTATCGTCTGCTTCTAGATAAACTTCAGGAAGTATTGTATGCAATGTAGAGGGGTTTTTACCGACCGTTTCTTCTACGCGCGCCCAATAGCCCGGTTCGGATGTGAACTGGTCACAGGCAATCACGCTCCATTTACTCATATCCTGCTTAGCCGGCAAAAGAAAATCCGCTGGTAGTAGTCCTCTTGACACGATAAAAGCACTCCTTTCAAAGAGCTCCAAATTGACTATAGTTCTATCACTGAATTTTGATATGGTATAGTTCTATCATCGACTTTGTATAAGCCTCTTGGTTTTATCACGGACATTGTATAAGCCTCTTGTTTCTATACGGACTTTGTATAAGTATACCATATATCTTACTTATCAGTAAGCACCACATTACATAAACAGTTACCTTCTAGGTCCCGTATTTGTTACAAAGTGCCTTTGTAATTGGCACCCTGCTAGTAAGGGCCTACTGCAAAGCGCCCTGCTGCGCAGGACCCTGCTGCAAAGCACCCTAATGCGTAAGACCCTACTGGGTAGGCCCTACTGGGTAGGCCCTACAGCAATGGACCACTGATTACTTGGAGAGTGAAACTCACCCATGATTTGGACCCGTGCACCAAATATCACGATTTTTGGGCAAAATTTTGAGTTGTGTGTGAACCCTCATCGAGTAAAATATCGCACACCGCATATTTCATAACATATTCCGCATAAAAGTGCCGAATTTCACCTCGACATTCACACATTACTTCGATTTCTGCGCATTTTTCGCACTTTTTGTGTTTTCGACTTTTTGCGGATATTTTGAGCTTTACGCTTATTTCGCGATGTATGCGTTTACCTCGTTTTCCACTCATTGCATTTCACATATCATCCTCTTTACACATTATATGGCATGCAGTATACAGGATCCAGCGGACCGAATTTTCATATGAGTCACTTCGCATTTTTTCTCGGTGCCCGATTGCGATACCCTCTTGTTACGATATCCCTTGGAAATGACACCTTGGCTGCGATAATTAACACTTTTTGTTGACCAGCAAATATTTATGAGTTATTATAACTACACACAAAAGCTAATTGGAGGATATATTATGGATCTTACCTCGTTAAAAGATATCTACACTGCTCCCGAGCGCTATGACGGCGCAGTTATAAGGGTAGGTGGCTGGATTCGGACATTGCGTGATTCTAAGGCATTTGCTTTCATTGAGCTAAACGACGGCTCAATAGTTAAGAATCTTCAGTTGGTATTGGAATCGAATATGCCGAATTTCGATCAGGTCCGTAAGTACAATGTCGGTTCAGCCATAATTGCTGAGGGAAAGCTTCTTCTGACGCCCGGTGCTAAGCAACCATTTGAGCTAAAGACGGAAACGGTAGTGTTAGAGGGTGCTTCGTCGCCAGAATACCCGCTTCAAAAAAAGCGGCATTCTCTTGAGTATCTTCGTACGATCGCCCATCTCAGACCAAGATCAAATACTTTCAGCGCAGTATTTAGGGTGAGGTCAGAGGCGGCATTTGCTATCCATGAGTTCTTCCATAATCGCCGTTTTATATACGCCCATACGCCCATTATAACCGGCAGCGACGCGGAAGGTGCCGGGGAGATGTTCAGAGTTACAACTATCGACATCGACAATCCACCGCGTACTGAAAGCGGTGAGGTTGACCACTCTCAGGATTTCTTCGGTAAGGAGACTAACCTAACAGTTTCTGGTCAGCTCGAAGCTGAGACTTTTGCTCTGGCATTTGGAAAGACATATACATTCGGTCCAACATTCCGTGCAGAGAACTCGAATACGCCGCGCCATGCTGCTGAGTTCTGGATGGTCGAGCCCGAAATCGCATTTGCAGATCTCGGAGACTGTATGGATCTTGCAGAAGATATGGTAAAGCATATAATCGGACATGTTCTGGAGACCTGCCCTGCAGAGATGGAGTTCTTTAACAGCTTTATAGACAAGGGAGTTCTCGAACGTCTTAACCATGTGCTCAATTCTGAGTTTGGCCGTGTCACGTACACCGAAGCCATCGAAGTTCTTGAGAAGGTGAAAGACCGCTTTGAATACCCTGTTTACTGGGGTTGCGATCTGCAGACGGAGCATGAACGTTATTTGACCGAGGAGTGGCTTAAAAAGCCTGTGTTCGTGACAAATTATCCGAAGGATATTAAGGCGTTCTACATGAGGCTAAATGATGACGGTAAAACAGTAGCGGCTACCGATCTTTTGGTGCCTCAGATAGGGGAGCTTATAGGCGGAAGTCAGCGTGAGGAGCGTCTGGATATTCTTGAAAGACGAATCACTGAAATGGGCCTCGACCAAGAGGACTATTGGTGGTACCTCGATCTCCGCCGTTATGGAGGAGCAAGGCACAGCGGCTTTGGCCTCGGGTTTGAGCGTATGATAATGTACCTTACTGGGATGACAAACATTCGAGATGTTATTCCGTTCCCTCGTACAACAGGCTCTGCTGAGTTTTAGCCATGAACGTGTTAACAGTAAACTTGGGAAACAGCGCCGTTGATATCGGACTTTTTGGTAGGGATGGCACGCTGATTTTCAAATCCTCTCTATCCTCCAACGTCGCGATTACCGAGGATGAGCATTGTATTCGATTTAAGGATGTTCTAAACCTTTATGGAATAGAAGCATCTGATATTAGTGGTTCAATCCTCTCTTCTGTTGTGCCTGCCATGACTGAAAACACTGCACGAGCCATGAAGAGGTTATTTGGCCGTCTACCGATAATAGTGGGTCCAGGTGTTAAGAGCGGTTTGAATATACTGATAGATAATACTGCCGAGCTTGGGAGCGATATCGTTGCTGAATCTGTCGCCTGCATTGAGAAGTACAAGACACCAATCATTCTGGTCGATGTGGGCTCAGTCACAGTCTTATCTGCAATTGATGAAAACCGCAACTACATCGGCTGCGTTATATGTGCAGGGATAGATATTGCTGTAGAAGCACTTGCTGAAAAAACCGCTCTACTCCCACAGGTCGGCATGCGCAAAAAGGCGAACTTAATTGGTAAGAACACAGCGGACTCTATTAACTCGGGGATCATATATGGTACTTCTGCTATGTTGGATGGCCTTATAACACAACTTGAGGAGCAGTTAGGAGATTCGACAGTCGTAATGACCGGGCTTTATGCAGAGGAGATTTCAGCCTATTGTAAACATAAAACTATACATGATGAGAACCTTCTGCTTGAAGGCCTGTACTCAATATATGTGAGGAATACACAGAAAAAAGGGAAGCCTAGTAGTTAAGTTAGTACCTGTTTTTTGGGCCCTTCTATTTCATTAATAAGAGAGTTGTTATATAATAATCTAAATACTATCGAAGTAATACTATCGAAGTATTTAGATTATGCGCTATACCTTCTCAGAGGAGAGGGGTGGCAGCAGGAGGAATTATCATGACAAACAATACTTCCAGCCGATCACGTCAGGTAAATGTATCCCAAATGGTAAAGATAGCAGTTCTAATCGCCATTATGTTGATACTAAACTATACCCCCTTGGGTTACCTGCGAATTGGACCGGTAGAAATTACTTTTCTACAAATACCCGTTGTTGTAGGAGCAATAATGTTGGGTCCTGCAGCTGGTGCACTACTTGGGCTTGTCTTCGGAATAACGAGCTTGGCTCAAGCACCTGTAAGTCCAGTGTTTGCTCCAGCATTTACCACGGTGCCTGTTCTGATTGCAATAGTCTGCATAGTACCTAGAGTGTTGGTTGGCTGGCTTTCTGGTCTGTTCTTCAGAGCAGTTAGAAAAACCCGACTGAATGGTCTTATCGGCTACGCGATGACGGGTTTTCTGGGATCCGTACTTAATACCGTTCTCTTTATAAGCGGCGTTGTCGTAGTTCTTGGAAAGTACATTGAGAGCACAATGGCTGCATTGGATTTGTTAACGGGTAAAACAGTTGCTGCCTTCTGGGCAGGAATTGCAGCGGTGAATGGTATACCCGAGGCAATAGCTACAGCAATTATTGTTGCAGCAGTTTGTAAAGCACTTTCCGCACTAGATAAGCATCGTATAAAAATGTGATACTGATATGTCCTAGATTCATAAGCAACATTATACAGTTCTATATGATATTGAACTAAGTTTCTGTTCTTGCGTTATTGAATTCATAGCGCAAGAACAGTTAAAATGTGGGAGACCTATAAAAACCAAAGAAGTTTTTTTAAGGCTTGACATCGACAAAAATACAAGGTATAATGTTTTCCGTTGCCGAACATTTCGAGTATCCGCAACAACGTATGGGAGCATAGCTCAGCTGGGAGAGCATCTGCCTTACAAGCAGGGGGTCACAGGTTCAAGTCCTGTTGTTCCCACCATACGGCCCGGTAG
>FZPS01000004.1_pt87 | contig 11694 bp, 12 predicted proteins | sample 1817821 | NCBI WGS metagenome assembly FZPS01 (sample SAMEA104158645, study PRJEB21678) | metagenome | place: Germany | collected 2015-04-21 | reverse complement strand
GAAGGTTTCTAAAGCCCTCAGGCTAATATCTTGTAGATTACCGATTGGTGTTCCCACGATATATAATTTTGACATGTTTAAAGTATAATCGCTTTTTTTTATATCTGCAAGTAGTAAATTTTAAATCGAGGGTGTATAATGTGAAAATGTTTGATAATGATGTTATGCTTTTTTTTATGCTCCTTATTTCTCTCGTTTTATTATTGTTTTTGATACAGAAACTTATGTATAAGGGTGTAACAAAAAAAGTAAAGAAAAAAATAGAAACACGAGAAAAAGAAGCTTTGAGTAAATGTCCTGTATGTGGAACACATTTGCTTAAAACAGAGCAAATTATTTCGCGTGTCTATAATACGGAAAGTAAAACGGATCAGAAATGCTCTATAGTAGGTTGTCCTCATTGTTTTCCACATCTAAGAGATGGTGTTGTTCGAAAATGTCCTGTTTGCCATAAAAAAATATCACAAGAGGCTTATTTAATTGCACATTTGTTTACTCGACCAAATAAGAAAAACCATGTACATATTGTTGGTTGTACAGAATGCCATAAGAAAACATTTAAATAGTAAAGTAATTTTTTCAATCTCCGATATCATTAAATGTTGGTGAATACCAAAACACATTTTAAGTTATTTTGCGGTAATGAGCTTGCTGCAAACAAATTTGTCAAGGAGATTAAATTATGGTCATTAATCACAACATGAGTGCAATGTACTCAAACAGAACCTTAGGGGTAACAAACCTTAATACAGCAAAAAGCATGGCAAAACTCTCATCCGGAGAAAAAATCAATCAAGCGGGAGATGACGCATCTGGACTAGCTGTATCTGAAAAAATGCGAAGTCAAATTCGTGGTTTAAACCAAGCATCCACAAATGCATCAAATGCAATTAGTTTCATCCAAGCTACAGAAGGATATTTGCAAAATACAACAAATATTGTGCAACGAATTCGAGAACTTGCTGTGCAATCTGCAAACGGTATTTATTCTTCAGAAGATCGCATGCAAATTCAAGTGGAAGTATCACAATTGGTAGCGGAAGTAGACCGTATTGCAAATAGCGCACAATTTAATGGAATGAATATGCTTACTGGTCGATTTGCAAAAGAAACTGGCGAAAATACAGTCACAGCCTCTATGTGGTTCCACGTTGGTGCCAATATGGACCAAAGAATTGAAGCATATATTGGGACAATGACAGCAACCGCGCTTAATTTAAGAAATGCGGGTGATGAGTCGATTATAACTCTTGAAGATCCAGAAAATGCAAACCGTGCAATTGGAACGCTCGATGAGGCTTTAAAGAAAATCAATAAGCAAAGAGCAGACCTTGGCGCCTACCAAAATCGACTTGAATATACGATTAAAGGTTTAGATATTGCTTCTGAAAACTTACAAGCAGCTGAATCTAAGATTCGAGATACTGATATGGCAAGTGAAATTGTTGAACTTACCAAAAATCAAGTACTTACACAATCTGGTACAGCTATGCTTGCGCAAGCAAATCAAAGCACACAATCTGTGCTTAGCTTGCTACAATAACAGGCTTATCAACATAGAGAAAACCACCTTAAAAACAGAGGTGGTTTTTTTATTTTAAACTAAGAGAGCTTGAACAGAGAGCCTTTCTTAGCTTAAAGAGAGGTTCGTCCTTTAAAACTGCGTGCAAGGGTGAGTTTATCTGCATATTCTAAATCCCCTCCTACGGGAAGACCAGAAGCGAGGCGGGAAACACTTACGGGAAAAGGTTTTAGTATTTGTTGGATATATAGCGCGGTTGTATCGCCCTCAACGGTGGGATTTGTTGCAATAATAACTTCGGTAATTTTATTTTCTTTAATGCGATTGATAAGTGGTATGATGCGAAGTTGGTCGGGACCGATGCCGTCAAGGGGGGAGATAAGTCCTCCTAAAACGTGAAAAAGTCCGTTGAATTCATGGGATGCTTCAATCGTTTGTACATCTCGTGGGTCTTCAACAAGGCAAAGAAGTGCTTGGTCGCGCATTGTATCGGTGCAGATGGAGCAGGGATCGTCTTCCGTGTAAGAGCCACAGATTGAGCATATTTTGATGCGCTCATGTAAACTCAGGAGCTGATGTGCAAAAAGTGTTAAAAAAGATTGGTCCATTTTCAGGAGGCTATGGGAAATACGTGAGGCGGTTTTCTTTCCAATACCAGGAAGGCGAGAAAAACTTTGTGTTAATTCATCAAGTGCGTTCATTAAAAATTAAATCCAGGGATATTCATTCCACCTGTTAAAGAAGAAACCTTGTTTTTTAAACTCTCTTGTATTTTTGATGCAGCTTGGTTGTATGCCGCAACAATGAGGTCTTGTAGCATCTGTGTTTCTTTCGGGTCAACAGTAAGGGGGTCTATTTCTACCTTGAGCATTTCAAATTTTCCATTGATGGTAACCTTTACCATAGCTCCGCCAGCAGAGCCTGTCTCGACAACTGAATCGAGTTCTTCTTGTGTTTTTTCAAGCTGTTGTTTTATGGCGCCTGCATTTTTTAATATTTCAAAAGGATTCATCATCATCTCCTTTTTCATTATTTGTAGTGTTTTCCAAGACAGCGGCTTCTGTTTTGCTTATAACTTTTCCTTTAAACATATTGCAAACCGCTTCTACAGATTCTGGATGTTTTTCGTCGTTTGCTTGTTCTGTAATTTTTTCTACAAGCTGTACAAGAATTTTGGTGTTTTCTTGCCAAAATCCCTGTATAATTTTTGTGATAATCGGGCGATTTTTTTCTATAGTTGTTTTTGCATAGCTGTTTGCGACTTCAAAAAGAATAACACCTTCTTCGTTTTTCCAATCAGCTTGTATAATACAGGGTGCTAAAACAGAATGATTAATGCGTAGCTCATTTAAAACGAGCTCTTTCAATTCTGCAAAGTTTGTCGCTTTTTTTGGAGCCGCTTTTTCTGCAAGACTCGGTTCTATGGTATTCGCAACAGCTTCTTTTTCTAAGCTTTTTGTTTCTGTAGATGTTGCGACCTCTTGTTCTTGATTTTGTTGGATCGATTTTTGAAAAGAAGAATTTTCGCCTTCCGCCTGTTTTCCTTCTATAAAATCTATAGAAGTTTGCGCTAAAATATTACGCATTTGGTCGAGCGCTTTTTTTACTTCGATGGGGGAGGTATAACTGGATAGATAGCAAAGGCGAGAAACTGCAAGTTCTAGTTCATAGCGTGGGTTAATGGAATACCGCAAATCTTTGTAGAGTTGTAAAAAAAGCGCGAGAGCCTTTTCGATTTGTTCTCGTGTCCAAATGTCGATGCATATTTGGGAATAGCGCTGAGGAGCATAACCAAGAAGGGCTTCTTTTCTAATGCCGCTTTTGATAAGCAAGAGGGAGCGCAGGTATTCCGTGCAGTTGACTGCTGTTTGGTCGACTGTGATGCCGCTTTGCAAAATCGTGTCGAGTTCAGAAAGGGCTGCTTCGGTTTTTCCTTCTGCACAACTTTCAAAGAGGCTATTTGTTTGGTCGAGACCGACAAGGCCGAGTGTATTTTTTATTTTTTCAAAGCTAATCTCGCCTTCGGAAAAAGAGGCAACTTGGTCAAAGAGGGTGTAGGCGTCGCGAAAACTTCCTGTTGATTCTTTTGCTATCCAATACAGGGCTTCCTCTTCTGCCTTTATACCGGCTGCTTCAGCTGTATCCGCGAGGAGTTTTTTTATTTGTTCTACGCTACCCAGTTTAAATTGAAATTGTTGGCAGCGGCTTTTTATAGTCGCAGGGACCTTGTGTAGTTCAGTTGTCGCAAAGATAAAAATAACATAGTGCGGTGGTTCTTCTATTGTTTTAAGAAGTGCATTGAATGCTGAAATAGAAAGCATGTGGACTTCATCGATTATGTAGATTTTATAGGTGCTGGCATTTGGCGGAAAGAGAATTTCGTCTTTTATTTGGCGGACATCGTTGACGCTTGTGTTTGAGGCTCCGTCTATTTCAATAACGTCGACGCTAGAACCCTTAGAAATTTCGAGACAGTTGGTGCAGATTTCGCAAGGGGAAGCTGTTGGGCCTGTTTCACAATTGAGCGCCTTTGCTAAAATACGCGCAGCTGAGGTTTTTCCGCATCCTCTCGGACCAGAAAATAAATAGGAGTGTGCGATTTTTCCGCTTGAAATTGCATTTTTAAGGGTGAAGGAGACAAAGTCTTGTCCAACGAGATCTTCAAAACGCTTAGGTCTTCTTTTTGTTGCTGTTACTTCATAGGCCATGTATTAAGGATACTCCAAAAAAGCAGATTCGGCAATAAGGGATAAAATCTTCTCAACATTTTTTTGTGTCGATAGGACGTAATTTTTTTCAGTATTGACTTGTATTTCTTTTTTACAAAAGCTGAGGTATTTTTCTTTTCTTTTTTCATAATACGAATAAAAAATAGTTTTTTCTTCATCTTCGTTTTGCGGATTTTTGTCAGAAATATAGGCGGGCATGGATTGAGTTTTGAGTGCATTGTTTTTTATGCGTGAAAAGGCTGCTTCTTTTGGAACATCGAGAAAAATCATGAGGGGTTTTGTGTTTTGCAAGGTTTCTAAGGCAGCTTCGTTGTCGCAAATGCCTCCGCCAGTAGATATAAGAGCCGGCTGTCCTTTGTTTTTTGATTGAAGCTCGGCTAAAATAGCCTTTGTCGCCCTTGTTTCGGCTTGCATAAAAGCATCTTTTCCTTGGGTTTTGTAGAGCTCTCGTACTGTCATGGACTCAATCTCTTCGATTACGGTATCGATGTCAAAAAAAAGCGCATTGATTTCTTTTGCAACTTTTTTTCCAAGCGTAGACTTGCCACTATGTTTTATGCCGCAGAGGACGATTATTTTCATAGATACGATTTTATCAAAGTTTCTTGAAATTGTATATTGATTGGGTTATGATTAGTGTATGAAAATTCTTTTTGCCTGCTTGCTTGGGCTTCTTGCTGTTATTCCGAGTGTTTTGTTTCAAGTTCTTGTTCCGCCGCTTTATTTTTCAAATCCTTTTTTGGTTTTGTTGCAGGCTATTTTTATAACTGCTTTGATTGAAGAAGGCTCAAAAGCTCTTGCTTTTTATCTTTTTCCATTGCGATTTTTAAAGACTGAAAAAACGAAAGCCTCTCGCTTGAAAATATTTTCAGGGAAGAAAAATCTTGAAAAAAAAGCTCTCAAGGACAAATCTATTTGCCTGGATTCAGATGTAATTCTAGGGGAGGATAAAAAAAACGCTTGTAAGGAGACGAAGCTGGTTTTTCTCTATGGCTTTTTTTTAGGTCTCAGTTTTGGTTTTTATGAGCTGCTTGTGTATTTTATTTCTGGAGAAGGCGCCTTGGGTTTGCGTTTTTTTACAACGGTTTTTTTTCATGCTTTTTGTGCTGTTTTGGGCTCATTTTTTATTTTTTCTTGGAAGAAGAAAAAAATTTGGTTTTTTCCTATTGCCTTTGCTATATTTATGCACGGCTTATATAATTTTTTTGCAGAGTTTACGGGAATTTTGTGGTGGTTTAGTATTCTTGTTTTGTTTTTAACTATTTTACAAACATTTTATTTCTATGCTACTTTTCGTAAATCTTAATTTAGGAGGGAATATGGGTTGTGGTAGAGCTATTTTGTGTATTATTTTTCCACCCTTAGCGGTTTTAGACAAGGGTTGTGGCTCGATACTACTTGTAAGCATACTGACCATCCCTGGATGGATTCCAGGTGCGATTGCTGCCTTAATTATAAATAATAAATAAAACCGCCTGAGTAATTATCAAGCGGTTTTTTTTGTATATAAGGTGTTTCAAGCTAGGAGTTTGGACTTTTTTATTTTAGCTTGTTCCTTTTTCATAGGGCTTTCCTGCAGAAAGCGGGGCGTAGTTTTTACCGCTAAAGAGCACGAGGGCAAGCAAGGTTATTGCATAGGGCATAATGTTAAAAACTTCTGAGGGGAGTTTTCGTAAAAGTGTATAATCGTTTGCAATAATTGAAAAAGCGAGGGCTGTCCCAAAAAGGAGGGCGGCGCCACCGATGCCGAGTGGTTTCCAACGACCGAAGGAAACAACTGCGAGGGCGATAAAGCCGTGTCCGTTGACTGTGGTTGAGCTGAATTGTGTATTTGTTGTGAGGACGAGGCAGCCACCAGAGACTCCTGCCAAAAAGCCTGATGTAAGTACAGCGATATAGCGCATTCTAAAAACGTTTATTCCGACTGATTGTGCGGCATGGGGGTTTTCGCCGCAAGCTCTCAGCCTAAGTCCAAAGGGTAGTTTATATAAAATAAACCATGTGAGGATGAGTATAACGAGCGCTATAAAGGCGGTGGGATAAATTCCAGCCTTGTTGGGCATCATGCCGAGCATAAATTGCTTGGTTCTGTCTTGATTAAAAAAGACTTGCGCCAAAAAGATAGTAACGCCGGTTGCAAGTAGGTTGATCCCTGTTCCTGAAACGGTTTGATCGGCTTTCAAAGAAATTGAAGCAAAGGCATGGATGAGTGAGAAAGTAAGCCCAAATAAGCCTCCTATGAGAAGAGAAAGCCAAATAGAAGCTGGTCCAAAACTTGCCTCTAAAAAATAATGTGCGGTTGCGGTTGCAAAGGCGCCAAACATCATTAGGCCTTCAAGTGCGATGTTTACTACACCAGATCGCTCACAAATCATACCGCCTGTTGCTGTAATAAGAATGGGAGATACGAGCATCAGTATTGTCGGGATTTTTCCAAATAAACTATTCATGATTAGGCATCTCCTCTTGTGGGTTTTTTATGTTTAGTGTTTTTTCCTGTTTTAAAGGGGCTTTTTTTGTGAAGTAGGCGACAAGCATGCGGAAACCAACACGGATTGCGATAAAAACAACAACGAGCCCTTGAATGATAAAGGTAATTTCTTTAGGGATTCTATTTGATTCCATAAGCGGTTGTGCTGTGGAAAGCATTCCAAATAAAAGGCCCGATAGTGCTGTGCCAAAAGCAGTGTTATTCCCAACGAGGGCGACAGCAATTCCGGTAAATCCGTAGCCGTCATTTGCAGCAAGGACTCGGCCGTATTTATAGACGCCAAGAGAGACAATGCCTCCTGCAAGGCCTGCGAATGCTCCAGCAATAGCCATGGAAAGCATAATGCTTTTTACAACGGGTATACCGGAAGCGCGGGCGGCGTCTTTATTAAAGCCTGTTGCGCGTAGTTCAAACCCTGTGCGTGTTTTTTCTATTATAAACCAATAGATTAAAACAGAAAGCACAACGAAAATAATGCCAAGGTTTAGTCGTGAACCATTGGTAATTTTTTGTAAAAAAGAATTTGTGAGAAGGGCGGTTTCAGGAAAGTTTGGCGTTCGGTAGGTGTTTGCGCCGGGAACTCGTAACATAATAATGCGTGATAGATACAAGGCAATATAGTTCATCATAATAGTTGCAACAACCTCTGAGACTTCGTATTTTGCCTTTAACCAGCCGACAATTCCTCCCCAGACTGCACCTGCAAGGGCAGCGAGAAGGATTGCAAGAAACCAGTGAACGACAGGTATCTGTGGAAAAAAGAGGGCAATTAATTGGGCTACCGTTATACCAACAATGTATTGACCTTCTGCGCCAATATTGAAGAGACCAACTCGTGCTGCAAAGCCCATAGAAAGTCCGCATAGGATGAGTGGCATAGATTGTGCAAGCCATTCTCCGATATAGCGTACATAGAAGCGATTTCTATCAACATTATAGCCGGTGAGGACTTGTAAAATTGCCTTGTACATACCAGAAGGATTTCTTCCTATTATAAGGATTAAGATTGTTGCAAATAAAAACCCGACAAGGACTACTAAAACAGAAATAGCCCCATCGGATTCCTGTAAGAAGGTGCCGAGAGGTCTTCTTTGCTTTAATTTCTTTGTTTTATTCATGTATAACCTCATTTTTTAGCCTATCTTTTGCCTGTGCGCCAGCCATCATAAAGCCTATTTCATTTTCTGTTAATTCGCCTTCATTGAAAATGCCTGCAAACTCACCTTTTGAAATAATCGCTATGCGGTCACATAAGCTCATGATTTCTTCAAGTTCGAAGGATATAAGCAATATTGCCCTACCCTTATCTCGTTCTTCTACGAGGCGCTTACGAATATATTCGATGGCACCGACATCGAGCCCACGTGTTGGTTGAGCAACGATGAGTAGTTCGGGAGAAAGCGCGACTTCTCGTGCGATAATAAGTTTTTGTTGATTTCCACCAGAAAGGCTTCCTGCTTTTTGTGAGACTCCTTCTCCAACACGGATATCGTATTCTTTTATAAGTTTGTTTGTATGCTCTGAAATTATTTGATATTGTAAAACGCCGAGATTGTTCGAGAACTCTTTTGTGTCATAGTTTTTTAAAACAGCATTTTCACCAAGAGAAAAATCTAAGACAAGACCGTGTCTGTGTCTATCCTCGGGTATATGTCCAATACCGGCTTGAATTCTCTCTTTTATGGATTGTTTTGTAATGTCTTTGTCGTGCAGTTTAATTGTTCCTGCCTCAGCATGAACAAGACCGGTTAGCGCATAGATAAGCTCTGTTTGACCATTTCCGTCAACTCCTGCAATGCCGAAGATTTCACCTTTTTTAATGGAAAAACTAAGGTTTTGTACCGCTAAGTGTCCGCGATAATCTTTTACTTGTAGTTTTTCTACGTTTAGAACTGTTTCTCCTAGCTTAAGAGGAGCTTTCTCTATGTCAAAATGGACGGGTCTACCAACCATCATCTCTGCCATTTTTTCTTCGCTTACATTTTTGACTTCTATTGTATCTATATATTTTCCGCGTCGTAAAACGGTGCATCTGTCTGCGACGGCTTTTATTTCTTTTAATTTATGCGTGATAAGGATAATTGTTTTGCCTTCGTTCTTTAGTCTTCTAATAATGCTCATCAAATCGTCAATTTCTTGAGGAGTGAGAACAGCGCTCGGTTCATCGAGGATGAGAATGTCTGCATTGCGGTAGAGCATCTTTAAAATTTCTACCCGTTGTTGCATACCAACAGAGATGTCTTCTATCTTATCTTTTGGGTTTACCTTTAATCCGTACTGATCGGATAATTCCTTTACTCTTTTTTCAGCTTTTTTTAAGTCCAAGAGTCCAAGTTTTGTTTTTGATTCTATACCTAAGACAATATTTTCAGTTACAGTATAATTTGTAACAAGTTTAAAGTGCTGATGCACCATTCCGATGCCCAAAACAGTAGCGTCGTTTGGGCTTTTTATTTTAACGTTTTTTCCACGGATTTTAATTTCTCCCGCATCGGCATCGTAGGAACCGAAAAGAATAGACATGAGTGTAGATTTGCCTGCTCCATTTTCACCAAGTAGGGCATGGACTTCGTTTTGTTTTACCTGCAAGTTAACCTTGTCATTTGCAAGAACTCCGGGAAATTGCTTTGTTATTCCAAGCATTTCAATTGTATAATTTGACATTTACAACTCCAAAAAAAAGCTGTTCGACCATTACAGTTTCCTTACCATAAAATGACATTATGGTTTCCTGCAAAAATCAAACAGCTTTTTCATTTAATTCACATAAGTGTGTTTTGATACTAAATCTAGTCTATGAATTTATTTATAGTACTATTTAGTCATCAATAGCACCGAGGCCTGCTGGAGCTGTTCCTGCTGCGCGTGCTGCGGCGTATGTAGCACTTACCTTTATTTTTCCACTAATGATGTCTTTTTTAGCTTGCTCTACCTTGTTAATAATTGAAGCGCTGAGTTCAGAGTTTTTTTGTGAATAATCAACCCCATTTGTTTTCATATCAAGTACAACAACACCTGATTTAAATGTTTTGTCTTGAATTGCACTGAGTGCATATTTGGTAGATGTTTCCACTGACTTCAACATAGAGGTTAATACAGCAGATTTTCCGCTTGTATAAATACCTTCTTCGTACTGGTCAGAGTCCACGCCAATAGCCCATACGTTTTTCCCTTGGCTTCTGTATTCTTTTGCTTGAGCGATGGTTCCGTTTCCAGTTCCACCAGCGGCAGAATAGATTACGTACACTCCAGAGTCATACCAGTTTTTTGCTTGTGCTTTTGCAAGTTCAGGTTTTCCCCAGTCATTTGCGTAATAATCTACGATTTGTGCATTAGGATATACAGATTTTATACCTTCGATATAGCCCATTTCAAACTTTGTGATGGTTGCGCCAGGTACACCACCGATAAAGCCGAATTTAGGATTTACAATGCCGTCTTCTTGTGCTTTGAGAGCTGCAACTAAGCCAACGAGGTATGAACCTTGTTCTTCTGAGAATACGAACTCCATAACATTTGGCTGACCTACCCAATCAACGTCAACAATCATGTATTTTTGATTTGGATAGAGTTGTGCGACTTCTCCTATTGCGTCGGCAAAGGTAAAGCCTGTTGCACAGATAAGATCGTAGCCTTCGTCTGAAGCTTGTTTAATATTAGGGATATACATATCCATCGTTTGGCACGTTACTACGTCATAGAGTTTTCCGCGATTTGCTTGATTTTCCCAAGTGTCGCCATAGAACTCAATAATTCCTCTCCACGCTGCAGCATTAAAGGATTTATCGTCGACCCCTGTTGCATCAGTTATAAGACGAATTGTCGGTTTTCCGTCTGTGTCCGTTTTTGAAGATCCTTTGCTACAAGAAGCAAAACTAAAGATTAAAATAACTGTCATACAAAGAAGTACAAAGATAGCTTTAAGATTTTTCATTTTTCCTCCTTCAAATCTTTTTAAGTCTAGCTAAATTATAGATTGTTTTTGTGAAAAGTCAATAAAAACAAAGGTGTAAAAAAATATTAAAAAATTTCTTCTATAAGTTTAACACTCTGAAAAGCTTTTCAAGAATATGATAAGCTCTCTTTCGTCACTTGTCAAGCAAAATTTCTTTTTAAGCTCCTGATATAAAATTTTAAAGATGAAAATATATCTTGCTTTTTTTTACTCAAAGCAAAATGTTTGGTTCTTGCAAATCACTTAAAGGTAGGGCTTAACGATTATGTTTTTCTTTTACAAAAATAGCATAGATGTAGGACAAGACAGACAAGTGTCGGTTTTTTGTGCTATAGTGTTTGGAGAATGAAAGATTTTTTGCCTATTTCCCTTGAGGAGGCGCGCTCTCAGGGGATCGACGAGTTTGATTTTATCCTTATCAGTGGAGATGCCTACGTTGACCATCCCTCTTTTGGTTCAGCTCTTATTGCTCGGCTTTTGGAAGGAGCGGGCTACAAGGTGGGCATTATTCCTCAGCCAGATATGTCTGACCCTGAATCCATTGCTGTTTTAGGGCGCCCTCGCCTTGCCTTTCTCTTATCGAGTGGAAATATGGATTCCATGGTTGCCCATTATACCGCAAATAAAAAACCGCGCTCTCAAGATTTTTATAGCCCTGGGGGAAAAGCGGGATTCCGTCCCGACCGTGCACTCTTTGCCTATGCAAATGCTGTTCGTCGGAAGTTCAAAAAAGTTTTTCTCATCGGTGGAGGTATAGAAGCATCTTTGAGACGTTTGAGTCACTGGGATTATTGGCAGGAAAAGTTTCGGAAAAGCATTCTGCTTGATGCAAAGCTCGATCTTATCGTATACGGCATGGCGGAAAAAGCGCTTCTTGAAGTTGCAGAAGTGCTTGCTCATGGCGGTGGGATTGAAGAGCTAAAAAATATACGCGGCATTGTCTATGCAGGTTCAAAAAAAATTGATGAAATAGAGGCGAAGGAGCGTGGGCTTAGGC
>FZPS01000099.1_pt285 | contig 11696 bp, 8 predicted proteins | sample 1817821 | NCBI WGS metagenome assembly FZPS01 (sample SAMEA104158645, study PRJEB21678) | metagenome | place: Germany | collected 2015-04-21 | reverse complement strand
ACATCCGCAATCTTCTCTTTATCCGGCAGCCAGGCCACATCCCGGTCAAGGGGAGGATATTTTTGAAAAAGCTTACGCAAAGAAGGCGGCGCCCAGTAGGCATAAGGAGAGCCGGGCACCTCCGCCAACTCGCCGAGAGTGGCGGTGAACACTACTCTATCGCCTGACATCTCAACCCTCCTCCCCTACCGCAATCATTCCTACTCAGACGCATGTTTTTCAATATAAAAACATTTCTACCTACTGTTAGCATTATAAACCATCTTCTCCGCTGCGAACATCTGCGGAAAGCTTTAACTCGGCCAGTGCTTCTTCAAACTTGATCCGTTTTTCATCCCACTGCCAGGGGGTTAAGCGAAAGAAAATGACCGGCTGGTTTTGCCAATCTGGTACTGTTTCTTTTTTTAGGGTGAACGCAGCCCAGCGAGCGGTGGCGCCGTCCAGCACGTTAAAACCCAGGTCCAAAACAACCTTGGGGGTGGACTCATCGCGCAGGATCTTCTCGCGCAGCTGCTGAAACGATTTAAGGAACATAAAGGTCCGGCCGGTCAGGGCGCCGATATAACCGCCAGGCTTGGTTAAGTTAACAGCCTGCTCAATGAACGCAGCGTAAAAGTCGCTGTGAGTGCGGCGATATTCTTTGCGGGCGTACTCCTTGCAAGCAGCGGGCATGGCACCATAAGGGGGATTCATCAAGACGATATCGTACTGCTCGCTTAGGACATCGATTAGGTGAACCGCCCTTTCCGCATCAAAGCCGAAAAACATGGTGCCCATATCGCTTGTTTCAGAGGCCGAGCGGATGTAACCCTTAATTCTATGCAAAATCGCCTCTAACGTTGAACCCTTACCGGGAGAGAAGCGAAGTCTTTGTTGCACTGGTTCTGTATCGGGAAGGATCTGCATCTGCACATTTTCACCTTGCGCCGTAGCGCATTTACGCAAGACCTCTTCCAACGGCTGCCGCACTTTGAGCAAAGAACCGACAGTATACCCGTTTTCTGCGGCATAAATTATATTCTGGATAACTTCCTTGAGCGGTGTAGTAAACCATTTCATAAATTCCTGACGCCGGTTACCGTCGATAAAACGTATATCCGCACAAACAATATTCAGCCTGGCGGGAGAAAAGGCGGCCCCTGCAACTTTATACTGTTCATATACTGTCCGCGCCTTTAGGTATAAAGACAAAGCGGCAATCTGGCAGGCGCGCAGGTCAATGTCAACCCCGAAAAGATTGTGTTCCAAGATCTGGGCCGGAATCTGCCAGGCCGGCAGGCCGGGTTCTGCTTCCCGCCACATCTCAAAGAGCAGATCAAAGGTTTGCAGGAGAAAATGCCCGCTGCCGCAGGCAGGGTCAAGCACCTTTAAGGTTTTGATATCAATTTTTCCAGGATCAGTTGGAGCGGAAGGGGGTTCTTCAGGGACCAGGTAATCCAGCTTTTCTTTTAGCGCAGAGTCGGGGTTGGCCTGCAACCAGTAACGGCCGACAGTATTATGGACTAAAAATTTAACAATCCACTCTACGGTATAAAACTGGTTTAGGGGAGGAATGTCATCGGGCACAGGGTTGCGGCGAAGACGCTGGCGGATCTCGCGCCTGGTCTCGTCGTTGAAATACTGGTAAGCCCAGCCCAGGCTTTCAAATTGACGCCAGATCTCCTCTGGAAGCCCCTGGATCGCCTCCCTCAGCTCGCGGTAAGCGGTCAAACGGGGCTGAAGCAGGCTATATGGACCGCCTTCGGGTTGAAATAGCAGCGGGATGTCAAGCTCGGAGAAGGCTTCAGACAAGGCCTGCGAGGAAAGTTTTTCTGGATCCATGGCCAGTGCCGGGTCAACATCGGCCAGGTCACGTTCCCGCAGCGAGCGGTTGCCGTAAGCTGGGCGGGTGGCAATGGTTTCTTTAATTAAGCCGTTTACTTCGGCTACCCGCAAGGCCAAGAGACGGTTAAGATAAGTAAAGCCGGCATGAAGAATCCAGCGTCTCCGCGCTTCCTCGAAAGAGTGCGGGTTTTCCCGCTCGAGGGCTTGGTCCAGTTTTTCCCGAATGGCCGCCCGCTCGCAGGGGATTTTTCCCACAGGGAGCCGATGATCCGGGAAGATACCGTGTAAGCGCAAGAGCTCATCGTACTCTCTTTCCAGCCGGTTCCGGCAGAAAAGAACTAGCCGCCGGATATGGTTACGTTCTTCTCGATTCACCGACTACTCCTCCTCTGGGGTTGCTTTAACCTCAACCCGTACCCGGCACCTACTGCTGATACTGCGGCGCACGTAGTTTTTGAGCTCCTGGAGGATGGTCTCAACGGCTTCAGTAGAAGCCAGGGTTTGACGAAGCACCAGGGGCTCGATCCTCTCTTCTGGAGCACCGTCACCATCAACTACCAGTTGGCGGTCAAGTTCCCTCTCGATGTTTAGCCTTATACTCTCCACCAGTGCAGGGTCCAGCTCAAAATAGCTCTTGCGGCATTGCGGGCATCTTAAGTTTTCTTCACGGAGAGCTTCTTCCCCGCAGGCAAGCTCCAGTAAGGATAAAAGCAGTTGCCGGCTGGCTGCATCATCTCCCTGCATCAAGGGGTGCTCTTTTAACTGATTCTCTGCTTCCTCTACTTTGCCGGATAACTCCTGGTGCCGGCGCATATAGCTCTCCTGGTAAGCCCTGATTAAGATTTGATAAGCAGCCTCCAGGTCACCGAAGCGGTCCATAAGGTCTGCTGAGTTGAGACCATCTGTTAAGATCTGCCAGCGTTCTTTCATGTGGTCGCTTAAGCTCCGCGCCCAACCGCCTGCTTCATGAATGAACTTAGAAATCCGGCGGTAACGGCCAAACTGTGTTTCAAACTGGAGCACCTTGTTAAATGTAGGAACATGCTGCCTGAGAAGATCTTCTTTATCCAAGAATTCACGCAGCCGGGCATTGGGTTCATTTCGGCCAGATACAGCGGCGAGCGCCTCGGAAACTTTTCTACAGCTTTCACTTAGTTCCCCAGGCATACTCAAGTCCCGGGTGCGGGTGGATAGCCGCCCGGCCTCCCGGGACCAACTTTCCGCCAGGCGACCCACTTCTTCACTGACCTCCTCAAAGGTATTGCTGGCTGCGCTGCCGGCAAACTCGACCAAAAGCTCCCTGGCCCGGCGCCAATCTACGGAGGGCAAAACCTTCAGCCGGACCGGCCTGAACTGGCGTAAGCCGGCAAATATTTCTTTGACCTGGGGATCGTTTACATCATTAAGCTCCCGATTGACCAGTTCAATGCTAATATCACCGTTCTTGAAAAGGCAGGCGGCAATCAAGCGAACCAACTGGTGGCCCCACCCGTAAGGTTTTTTTCGGAAATGCTCCACTAATGCGCTGCCAGTTCGTTCCAGCCCCGTTTGCTGCCTGCGGAGAAGCTCACTGCGCAGCAGAGAGACCGCCTGGCAACTGGTATTTACTCCGCTGGCGCCGATGAGATCAAGCTGGTAATAAGCGGAAGTGAGAGAAGCACCGGGACGCCATCTTAAAATCTTGGCGCAGTCTTCGTCTCTTTCTACCCGGACATCGATAAACTCGGTAAATATGTTACCGGCAACCTGGCGAAGCGCGCTCTGAAGGGCCGCTGCCAGGGTAGAGCTTTCTGGCCGGTACTCTACGCCGGCGATAATTATGACACCATTAAGGAAAGCTCTTTCCAACAGCTGCGGCAAAGCAACCCCCAAAATGTCTTCCATCTCCCCGCGCAGCTTGTTTCGATATTGGTCCTGTTCAGGCGAAAATGTTCTGCCCTGCCACTGCTGCCATGCTTTTTTAATGGAGAGAGCGCGGCTCAAAATGCTTTCGATTTCCGGATTATCTTGGGCTAGCCAGAAGACAGTATCGGTATTGTTTAAACTTTCCGTGATGACCTCATCTTTCTCTTTTCCGGCCAGGGGCGAGTAGAGGCAGACGCTTAAATCGCCCGCTTCGCTGACCTGCTGCAGATCGACCTCTTTTTTAACATCAAGAGGAGTCCGGGAATTGGAACCATGCTCATAGCGAAAGTTTTGAAACTTCTGCTTGAGTATGTCGATGATCTCTTGTTTCTTTTCCGGGGCCGTGGGCAGGTTGGCGCGCACTTCCTGCTCAAAGTCATGCTCGGAAGGCGAAAGGAATCGGTAAATGTTATTTTCTTCGATAACCCAGCCTGCTTCAATTAAAGCATCGAGGGAATGTTTGACCGATTCACGATGGGCATGAACGTCAATATTAACGCTGGAGCAAAGTATGGCGGCAATATTCTCCAGGCTGCAAGGTAACCATTCCCCGACCTGCTGGAGCAAAAAAAGTGCCTTAGCTACTTGCATACCAGAAAGCCCGTCATCTACCTCTACTTCGGCCACCCGCCGGGTAATAGCATTATGATGATCGGATTGGATAATACCTAACTCGGTGGTAATGGCATCATAAAGCAGGTCAAAAGTAATTAAGTCACCAACGGAACTGTCTGCAAAAGGTTGTAGAGCACCTTCACCGCGCAGCACAGCATGAATTGTTTGCAGCATGGACCGTTCCCGGCCGGCAAGGCGACGCTTGGCTTCTTCATTACTAACGCCACGCTGGCGCAGAGTGCTAAAAGCTTCCTGCAAGAGTAGGATATAGTGCGGCAGCAAAGGGTAAAAAGAGACGAAACTCTCTTTGCCGATATGAGTGGATAGCCTTCCCGTGGATATTCCCTGCAGGGTAGCCGCAGCTGTCAGAGCGCCTGCCGCCTGGTCAAAAAGCTGGGCCAAAGCGGTTGCGCCATTAGGTTTCTTTTTCAACAGTCTTTCAGCTACTACCTTTTCAATGTTGGCGGGTGTTAGTTGAAAGCGCATCCGAAAGCGGTCCTGAAGCCACCCCAGAATTTCTCGATCGGCAGTAAGACGGGGCACCAGTTCGGCCAAGGCTTCTTGAGCGGTAGTGATCAACCATACTTTGCCCCTGCTCCTGGCTGCTACCTGTTCGGCAAGGCTATTCAGATCGGTCAGCCGATCAATACTGTCCCCGATGTATAAGCCCACTTCATCCAGTAGCACCACCAGGCGGCCTTTCTGCGGATCGATGGATTTCGCTTCACGGCATAAAAGCTGGGCTATTTCACTAGGGTGAATTTCTTGGAACCGCTCCTTGCTGTCATCTATAGCCCGCCTGGCGGCAGCTTCATCGGGATAGCGGTCAGGGAAAAACTTTATCAACGCCCGGGTGAGAATAGTATCCGCATTAAGACGCTGTTCTTCCGGCCAGTTGCGGCTGTAACAAGCTTGCACCCACTGTAAAAACTCGTGCCATTTGCCCAAACTTTGCAGCTCTTCTTCCCAAGCAGCCACCCAAAATTGGGTAGAAAGACCTTTATAGGTTAATAGTTCTCGGTAGATACGACGGCTGATGGTAGGCCTAATCTGGGCCTGGGCATCCTGGTCCAGTAAGTTAATATAGATAACTTTACTGTTTAGCTCGCGACTTAACAAAGGGGCCAACTGGGGAAAGCCTAACCTTGAACAGAGAAACTCGGTTGAAGGTATTTCGGAGCCTGAGGGCACGCTTAAAGAAGTATTATCTAAAAGGTAGCCCAGCACTTTTAGAAAGTGGCTTTTCCCTGAACCGAAGAAGCCGGATATCCAGATACATACATCTTCGCTAACCCCGCGCCTGCTTTCAAGATAACGATCCAGGAAATCACGAAAATATGTGCGAACCTCCTCCGTGGCGACGTATTCATCCATTTCGACCCATACACGTTGCGGATCATGGTCATTAATTTTTACTACCCCAATAACTTCCCGGTCAGGGTCGCGTTCAAAAAGAGTTCTTATTTGGGTCATCCCTTGGGATCACCTCCAGTACAATACTTCACCGCGATAATAACCGGCCGCAAGGTCAAAAGAACGTTCCCGAAGCATGGCCCCCTCCTGATCGCCGGGGTAGAGGACCACAATGATATGGACGGTTTTCCCTTCCAAGCGGGAGAAAATAGAAGATACTCTGACAAAAGGAAACAGCGCCCCAGCCCTGGTTAGAACCATACATGAAGGTACGGGGTGGCGGGAAAATACTGCCAGCAGTTCTTTAACTATCTCTTCTGGAAGGTATTCAGAAAAGGCACTCAGCAACTCCTCCCGAGAACGATCCTGTTCGTATTCCTTTAGCTTGGGCAGTAATTCTTCTTCGGTCGAGTTAAACAGATTACACAGAGCAGCTTTAAATATGTCAAACAGAGATACCGTTACCGAAGGATAGCCATTTACAGCAAGCCTCTGGACCAGCAAACGGAATTCGGTCAGTGCCAGCTTTTCTTCTTCGGGTGGATAAACAAAGCGGAAAAAGGGAATCCCGTCCAAGGGACGATAAGTATTTTGGAATACGCCAGTAAGGCGCTCATAAATTATTTCTAGTTTATCGCTATCCGAAGACATGCTGCAGCCACTCCTCTACCGAAGCATAAACTGGGTTAAACTCACTAATCTGGCCTGATTCCAGGTAGTTCCACCAGCCTTCTTTTTGCCCTTCAAAAAGCAGTTCTTTGATTCTTGGAGTGGAGACCTGTAAAAGGGACCACAGTTCATGTTCAGTTGCTTCTTTTACGGAGTAGTTATTTTGACGCAACCATAGCCAGTAGAAAGCAAATGTTTCCCGGCGCAAGTAAAGCTTTATTAGCCTTGTTGATGGTGCTTTTTCTAGCAAGTCAAAGTTGCGAAGTAAAGAGAGCATTCCTCTGGCCCAACGCATCCGGGTGTATCTGGCCCAACCTTTTAATTCGGGATGTTCAAAGCTTAAATGTTCAAGGTAGTCTACGACGTCATCCCTAGAGAAAGTTAAGATCCCTTCATCCAGTCGAGTAAGAACCAGATTCCGGTAGACATTTTCCACCAGGGAGTCGCTTAGCAGGTAGTAGGGAAATAAGATTTGCTTCTGGGCTATCTCCGGCAGGGCCGAATTTATGGCTTTTGCTAATAGATCCACCGGGGGGAGTAAGGCCAAAGTCTTAAAAAATCGCTGGCGGAATGCCCTAAGCATACCAATTGTTGTCTGGGAAGACATTTTTGCCAAAATGTTTTCTTTTATAACTTTCTCCCGCAGCTTTTCGTAGCTTCCCACTGCTGGATATATTATCAACAGGCGAATGGTCTCGGGTAAAAAAACACCGGTGCGATGAAGATTGCACTTAAACTTAGCTGTTGGCATTTCTGGAGTCATATCGTTCTCCTTCAAGCAAAATTAGTTTCGGTCTTGAAAGTTGGTCAATGCTTTCAAGAGACAGTCCCGCGGGTCTGCATAAAAGGCCACTTCTAGGCCGCTTAATAGCTCAGAAGGCACCCCGGCTAGATCGCGCACGTTGGCCGTGGGCACTAAAATATAGCGGGCGCCGTTTTCACGTGCCAGTTGAATGCATTCGCCAAACCCCTGTACCGGTAAAACGCCCCCCTGTATGGTGATTTCACCTAAGATCACTGTGGCGCTACGTGCCGGTATATCTACCAGGGCAGAAAACAAAGCCACAAAGAAAGCTGCCGCCGTCTGGCTGCCATCCTTGGCCTGCATCAGGTTTACAACCTGGAAATGGGCATCGTAATCCTTCAAAGACTTATCTATGGTGAAATGCCCGATGTTGCTGCGCAGATAATCAAAAGCAGTTCTTACCGCTTCCCGCATGCCCCGCCCCACAACACCGGTAGTGCTGTATCTACCCGAACCACGCATCATGGCTACCTCAACGCGAAAGAGCGCATTGCGGCCAGTCTCCAAGTCCAGCCCGATGGTATAGGTAATACCCGGGAGCAGAGGCTCGGCAGTGATCATGGCCCCTTCTCCCTGCTCCGGAAGCAAAGTAGTCTTTTCACTGCCTGTCTCTTTATCTATGAAGGACAGATTGGTGTTCCAGTATTCCACACCGCCCATCCTGCGCAGCTGCTCCTTTACCCGGCGGCGCATCTCCAGGGCCAGATCAAGGTATTCCGCTAATTCTTCTTTCGTATATTCGCCATCTGGATGGATGAGCTTAATCAGTCCGGATACAGTTTTTCGGACAGCCTTTTCATCACGGCGATTGAGGGAATCCCCTAATTGAAAGTACTGGTCCAGGGCGTTGCCATAACTCAACTTGCGGCTCTCCCGGAAAGCTTCTGCCAGGTAGTCCACCACAATGCCGAAATGAGTGGTGAGCAAGCTACTCTGCATCTTTGGCATTTCCCATCCAGGAAGATAAAGATGGAAACGATCTAAAAAGGCAAGGTCCTGCATTTCCTGGGGAAAAGGAGTAAAAAGGTGGCTGGTACGTAGCGCAGTTTCGATATCCACGTTAATATTTCCAATAAAAATCAGGGAGGCCAAGGCGGTGATCTCTTCTCTCCCGCGGCTGAAACTGCCTGACTCCATGTAATCCTTAAGCAGGTTAATAGATTGGGGATTAGCCAACCTGGTCAATCCGGCCACTTCATCAAAGGCAACTACATCCCACAAGCCAACCAGGCCGATTTTCCCCTTCCCCACATGAGCAATAAACAGGCTGGGGACGGTAACTTCACCGCCTGACACTAAAATGGCATACGGAGAAATCTCGCGATAAACATAGCTCTTGCCAGTGCCGCGTGGACCCAGTTCAACTAAGTTGAAATTTGCTTCCACCAAAGGGAGCAAGCGGCAAAGATAAAGCAGTTTTAGACGTTCAGAGAGGGTGCCCGGTTCAATCCCCGTGCTGCGAAGCAGCAATTCTATCCACTCTTGGCGGGAAAAATGAGGCCTCTTTTCTCTTATTTCCTCTAGGATACCACCGACAGCCAGCTGAATCGGCCTGATGTTTTCTATAACAAAGGGGCGCAGGCTGCCCCGGTGGAACCTCTCAACGTCGTATCTTAGTTCGGTGATAGCCCATACACCACCGGCTAAAAGGCGTTCGTAACGATTTACTAACTCTTCTGAAATATGCACATAGTCTATCTGCAGGTTTACCAAACTGGCCCAAAATTTATCCTCAGATTCGACAAGCCTGACCTTTATTTTGTCAATGACCTGGTGATGCCCTTTCTCGCGAACTTGGGCCTTAAGCAACTCAGCCTGGTCTGGGCGCACGTAATGATTTTCAAGTATCCGCTTTACTTCCTGCAGCCCCGCTTCAATGACTTCTTCATCGTTGGAAGAACAGTATTTGCCCAGCAGGTATTCCAAAACGTAAGTAGGAACGTTTATTTGACCCTTAAGGCTGTTAACCAGGCTTTTGGGAACAACTCGCCCTGTAAAATGTTCTAATGCTTTCTGGTCAAGACTGTCCATGGCCTCTCCCAAAACTTTGGTATCATTTATTTATAGTTTCCATTAATTTATCGTTTATCCTGCTGAAACATACATGCTAAAAAGCCAGACTCAGGGCAACAGCCATATTATTATGAAGATAACAAAATAGGAGAATAGGCAGCTCAGTTGCTAACCGGGGCCATGAAACAGCTTCTCTAACATATCAAGGGTATGGCCCCCTGTTATATAGTCACCATAATATAAAATTAATCGGTATGAAACGTGATTGTTTAACATAAAAAACTATTGTCCAAAGCAAAGCTGTAAAGTTTCTCGAAGTTTTTGAAAAGACGAATCGGTACATTTGTTTAGGCTTACTCTTTTGCCCAATAATTCAAACAATGCTGAGGAACGTGGTTTTTTTATATGTCTCAGCAATTGAGTTAAACGCTTCGCTCCTTCATACTTAAGGGTAATCAATGGGGTCATTCTTTTCCATTGGTGCCTTACATTACCCCCCAATATTCTGAAAAGATCTCATGATAAGATACTGTGCCTCTTCAAAACCTTCCCTGGAATCTAAAGTATATTCAAAATCACCCGTTCCAAAATGACCAATACCTCTAACATCCCTTGCTTTCGCAGGCATCTTATCTATCTCATCAGGGTTTATCTTTAAAAAAAGAACAATTTTATCCTTTTTGACCTCTACACAAACAAAGTTTTGTGTAAATTTATACGCTATATATAGCTTCTTTGGAGCTTCCTCAATTGTCTCATCAATATCTAAAATGAATTCCCTCAACTCCTGGAGTAGCATTTTCATTTTATCATTTGTTTTATTAAAATGTTCTTCGACAGTATATACACCAGTCTTTCTAGTCTCAGCAGCTTTTTTCCCAGCGCTTAACCCCTCTATATTTTTAATAGAGCTTCTTTTTAATACTTCCTCTAAAACGAATGATCCGTCTTCATAAATGCGGTATTCCCAGAGCTCAATATTTGCACCCATTACCTGGACGGCATGCAAGTCATATTTTTTATACCCAGGGGCGATACATATAACACGAACATCATTCCAGTCAACTTCTACATCCCCCAAGCTTTGGTTACAAGCTACCTGAAAATCCCCTTTATGGTCCTTAATCCAGGATAAATAATAAAGGCTTTGATTAATCAACTCCGAAGATTCAATAGCCTTGTATTCAATTATTACGGGGTTATTGTCCTCAGATAATGCAAGAGTATCAATACGACCAGAATGTAACTGGCCTGTATAAAACTCCGAAGCTACAAATCGGCAGTTGAAAATAATCTTTAAATTTTGCTCAACTAACTGCTGCAACTCTTTTTCATTGGCAAACTTTTTTTGTTTAATCAGTACCAAGGAATTTCCGTCCCGGTGAAATAGAGGCATTTTCCAACACCTCCTTTTTCAGTACTCCTATTATTTCGCAAATTAAATCCCTGACCAGCGTGTTTGTTAACCTTTGGTAAGCTATTCGCCCTCTTCCAAATAGGTACTATATTCTTTACCTTCATCCTTCTAGATGCCTTCGTCATTGCAGAGCTTGACAAAGGGGTTAACTGGGATAGTGCATTTTGCGGTACGACCCAAACTAATATCTTTACAGATTCAGATTCAATATTATTTCTTTTGTCAAGTATTATACCTTATAACATAATTTTCATTCAATAGTGATTAATGTTATTATTCACCGTAAAAGCAATTTATTAATCTGGGGTATGCCGGAAAGGGCCACGGAATACTTCACGTACGTGCCAATTAATATAGTTTTCATTGGGATAGTATTCCGTGCTTTGGGGACGACGGATAGGCCGGCCATGGTAGCGCATAAGCCATTCGTCAAAACCAGAGGTGCCATGCGCTTCCTCTGCCACCCAGAAAATAAGGGATTTGTCGAGAGTAAATACGCCTTTATCAAAAAGCTTGTGGTGCATGGAACAGAGGGCGATTCCGTTTTCTTCGTTATCCGGTCCCCCGTACTGGTGCCATTTTATATGGGCTGCTTCCACGGCCACCAGGGTGTCTCCCAGTCTAACATTAAAGCCACAGACCGCGCATTGATATTCATAGGCCTGAAGGACTCTATTCCGAAAGCCTGGACTTCGTATTGCTTTAACGCCGCTTTCCAGGTCCAGCCCAACCTGGGCCAAAATATCCTCGTGAAGTGTTCCAGGGAAGTATTGATTTAATATAAGACCGGCCAATTCCCTTATAAGGTTGTTGTCTTTCCTCAACAGATCATATGCCTCGGTAGTAAATGCGTATTCCGGTCTGACCTGGCCACTTAATCCGGCCACACCCGGCCAGCGATTCCGGTGACACCCGGCCAGCGATTCCGGTGACACCCGGCCAGTAAATCCGGTTACATCCGGCCAGTAAAAGGATTCTTCCACCTCGTGAGTGAAACTTCCTGCAATACCAGAATATTGCGGGGTGAAACAGTGA
>FZPS01000229.1_pt194 | contig 11697 bp, 12 predicted proteins | sample 1817821 | NCBI WGS metagenome assembly FZPS01 (sample SAMEA104158645, study PRJEB21678) | metagenome | place: Germany | collected 2015-04-21 | reverse complement strand
CTTTGAGATGGATGGCAAGCGCGTGCTGGTTTACTGTCCGATGACGACCGCGCCGAGGCGTGGTTACGGCCAGCGCAATGGTCACAACAACGGCTACGCTGCGGGTGATTGGGAGCCGGGTGGAGAGTTTGTTGTGAAACACGAGTTCTCTCAGTTTGACTGGGGTCACCACTACTATGCTCCGCAATCGCTGCGCGTGCCGGATGGTCGTCAGATCATCTTCGGATGGATGGGTGGTTTCGAGCTTCCGCTGGCAAGCCAGAAGGATGACGCCTGGAGTGGTCACCTTGCCACCCCGCGCGTGCTGGAACTTGATGATGACTACGTCTTGCGTGCAACGCCGATCGCTGAGTTTGCTGAACTTCGCGACGTTGACAACGCGGTTGTTTTGGACGAGTTCACGCTTGGTGTTGATGAGACTCGCGAGCTTCTTGAAGATTCCGGTCCGGTTGACATTGAGCTTGAAGTCGACCTGACTAAGACATCTTCTGAGCAGGTTTCACTGCTTGTTAATCGCATTAGCGACACGGAGTACGCGGAAGTCGCCTACGACTCGCTTTCTAACCGAGTGGTTCTGGATCGCGGGAAGGTTGGAAGCACTGATCGTGGCTACCGCGCTGCGCCCTACACTGGCGGTGACGTCTTGAAACTGCGGGTCATCATTGACCGCGGCTCTGTGGAAGTCATTATTGGTGACGGTGAGCATGCGGTTAGTTCGCTGGTCTTTCCCCGCGAAGGCAAGCGTGGTATCGCACTTGCATCCACTGGTGGCAAGATCGCCGTGAACAAGCTCGCGATTTACCCTCTGCGCTCCATCTGGGCGTAAAATTCGACAAGCAGTTTCTGGAAACAGAAAACACAGGGTTCTATCTGCGCGTAGAACGAGGCCCGGGTCGCAACGAACAGTCCAACTTCTGGCGGACAGTTCACAAATCCCGGGTCTTACTGTGTTAAACCTCCACGCCGAGCCGCTCGGCTACAGCCATGAGGATTTCGGAAGAGCCGCCTTCGATGCGCAGGTCGGCGTGGCCGTCAACTTGGGTGGGGCCGCGGTTGATGACGGCAAGTTTCGCGCCGTGCATGAGCCCCTGCTGTACCACCCACAGGCCCGTGCCCACCATGAGCGACGACCCCACAACCAGGATCACGTCAGCGGCACCCGCATAGGAGAACGCCAGATCCATTGCGTCGGCTGGCAGTAGCTCGCCGAAAAATACGACGTTCGGCTTCAAGATTCCGCCACAGCGCGGGCAGGGAGCCGGCTCAAACGTGCTGGCGTTAGCACCGTCCTCGTCAACTGTCGCAAGGATGGCGACGTGGTGCGGATCGGGGTCGTCCTTCACGTCGGGGTTGAGTTTGCGCATCCACCCGTCGACTTCTTCCCTTGAGTAACGCTGTCCGCACTGCGTGCAATCAACCAGGTCAAACGTTCCGTGAAGCAGGGCGGGGTTCTTGATTCCGGTGCGCTCGTCCAACCCGTCTACGTTTTGCGTGGCGACGCCGTTAACCAGGCCGGCTTTTTGCAGGGCGGCCACGGCACGATGTCCGGGCGTGGGTGCAAGTCCGGCAACTGTCTTCCAGGTTTCCTGGTTTCGCTGCCACACCCAGCGCTGCCATTTGGGGTGCGACATGAACAGGTCAAAGTCGACCGTCGGATTTCCAGAGGACCCCGACCCGCGGTAGTCGGGTATGCCTGCATCTGTGGACATTCCGGCGCCGGCAACGATGGTGGTCGTTTTGCCGCGCATCATGTCGGCAAGTTCGTCAACTTTGGCTTGGTCGGCGCTCGACAAGTTCGTGTAATAAGTCACTTTCAATCACCTTCGCTGTCCATTGTAGTCCGCCAAAATGCGTGCATTTTCCGCGTTTATTCGCAGTTTTTTCAACTTTGGAGGACGGGGCTCAGTCTCAGTGTAAGTCAGGGGGTGGACACTATTTTTGGGCTTCGGGTTTAGACGGGATAGCGTGGAATTCCGATCGGGCTAATAGCCACCGTGTATTACACAGATCGGAATCCCATGAGCGATAGTTCGGGACAGTCTAGGTCCTCGATTCGTAAATTCTTTAGCTGGAAACTTCACGGCGATGGTAAGTCGATTCCTCCCGGGGAAGTTGTTATGCCGTATGAGCGGCTCACTTGGCCACGAACAATCGGTATTGGTGCTCAGCACGTTGTTGCAATGTTTGGCGCGACGTTCCTGGTTCCCCTGCTGACGGGGTTCCCGCCGAATACCACCCTGTTCTTCACCGCTATTGGAACGCTCCTGTTCCTGCTGATTACCGGCGGTCGACTTCCGTCCTACTTGGGGTCATCGTTCGCGCTGATCGTGCCGATTTTGGCGGTCTCTTCGTCCCTGGGCCCGAACTACGCTCTGGGTGGCATCATGGCGACTGGCGCAACTTTGGCGCTAGTGGGTGTGCTTGTCCACTTCGCGGGTTCTAGGTGGATTGACATTGTCATGCCGCCGATCGTTACGGGCGCGATTGTTGCGCTGATCGGTTTCAACCTGGCCCCCGCAGCCTGGGACTGGGTGAAGCAGGGTCCAATCACGGCGGTCGTTACGATTACCGCGATCCTGCTAACGACGGTCCTGTTCAAGGGCATCATTGGCCGCCTTTCGATCCTGGTGGGCGTGATCATTGGCTACATTGCCGCGGCTGTTCAGGGGGAGATCGACTACTCCGCCATCAGTGAAGCCGCTTGGATTGGCCTGCCCGAGTTCCACTCGCCTTCCTTCTCCTGGTCTACGCTCGGCCTGTTCCTACCCGTAGTGTTCGTGCTGATCGCCGAGAACGTCGGCCACGTCAAGTCCGTGTCCGCAATGACCGGCCAGGACCTCGATGACGTCACCGGCCGCGCGCTGTTGGCCGACGGCCTGTCGACCATGATCGCAGGTGCTGGTGGTGGCTCTGGTACCACCACTTACGCGGAGAACATCGGCGTTATGGCCGCAACCCGCGTGTACTCGACCGCAGCGTACGTGGTCGCGGCGTTTACCGCGCTGGCGCTGTCAATGCTCCCGAAGTTCGGTGCGATGATCTCCACCATTCCCGCGGGTGTGCTGGGCGGTGCGGCGACCGTCCTGTACGGCATGATCGGCATGCTGGGCGTGCGAATCTGGGTGCAGAACCGCGTGGACTTCGCGGACCCGGTCAACCTGAATACCGCGGCAGTTGCGATGATCGTCGCGATCGCGAACTACACGTGGACGCCGTTTGGCATGGAGTTCGGCGGCATCGCGCTCGGCTCCGCCGCCGCAATCGGTGTTTACCACCTGATGCGTTGGATTTCTAAACTGCGCGGAACCAACCTCGAAGCCGCATCCCCGGCCTCCGCGCCGGCAGGTACCGACCTCGAGTGGGAAGCCTACGCCAAACGTCACAAGAAACCGCAACAGTAGCCGGTTACGTTACAGATTTCAGCCCCGTCCTCCAAAATCGATTTCGGAGGGCGGGGCTGACTTATACGACGATTATTTGCCGGCTGGAAGTGGCTTACACTTCGGGTCTTGCGTAAGAGGCACTTCTGGGGAGAGCAGGTGCGCGACTTCTTCGGTGCTGGGAAGGTCGGTGAAGCGCTCGCCCAGAACTATCGTTATCGCGTCGGGGTCGGACGTGCTGTAACGGACGGTGGATTCCGCGAAAACGCGGGCGAGGGTGTAGGCGTTCACGACCTGCGTGTCGCCCGTGATTAGCTTCACGGTTCCGTAGTACTGGCCCTGATAGTTGCCGGTTGCGTCGATCACGACGCCCTGGACTTCCAGCGAAGAGGCTACTGTGCCCGCAAGACCAGGCCGCCCGGTCGCGTTGAGGACGGAGACGTGGATGCCCTCCGGGTTAGTTGGCTGCGAGCCCTCGGGGAAGCAGGGAACCTGGTCGGCTTCGACGACCTCGTCGGCTGCTGAAAACTCGCTAAAGAAAGGTACCCGTATGATTCCTGACATGACCAGCAGGGACGCCAACGAAACGGCCGCCAAAATGGACACGATTACTGAAAACACCATGTTCTGTCGGCGTTGGCGCTGTTCGCGGAACTGCAGCCTCGGGCTGATCTCGCTATCAGTTTCAGGACGGGGATTTTCACTCACCTTACTAATCTAAACGATTATGCGGTTAAAGAACACAAACCTCACACGGCGAAGCTTCGTTTCTTCGTGTAACTTAATACACGAGTTAAATAAGGGTTACCTAAATTGGGGAGTCCGAACGGGAGTTGAAATGGCATTTCTGAAAGATGACCTGCTGGACCGCATTCACGAGCGTGCAGCAAAATACGACAGCGAAAACACCTTCCCGTGGGAGGACTACGAGGAACTCAAGGAAGCTGGTTATTACAAGGCTTTCGTGCCCGAAGAGTACGGTGGTCACGGGCTAACGCTTCCGGAAATCGCGAAGGAACAGACTCGGCTTGCGAAGGCTGCGCCAGGAACCGCGCTGGGCATAAACATGCACCAGATCATCGTTGGCCTTGGGCGTCACATGGTCGCTCGCGGCAATGAGAAGGGTGAGCAGATTCTTCGCGGCGCCGCTGAAGGCAACCTGTATGGTTTTGGAATTTCTGAGCCCGCAAACGACATGGTTCTATTCGGCTCCATCTCCGAGGCACGTCCCGACGGAGAGGGCGGCTACTCCTTCCACGGCACGAAGGTCTTCACTTCGCTTGCTCCGGCCTGGACGAAGCTGATGACCTACGGTCAGGACAATGAGAGCGAAGATGGCCCGAAGTCCGTGTTCGCGATTCTTGATCGCGAGGGCGGCGGATTCAAGATCCTGGATGACTGGGACACTTTGGGTATGCGTGCTACGCAGTCGAACTCCACGATCCTTGAGGGCGCACACGCTGATGAGGACGCCATCCTGACTCGCGTTGATCCGGGCGCTTCGCTCGATCCGGTCGTGCTTGGCATTTATGGAAACTTCGAGATCCTGCTTGCCGCGACCTACGCAGGTATCGGTGATCGCGCAGTTGAGGTTGCCGTTGAGACCGTCAAGAAGCGTAAGTCGGTCATGAACGAAACCACCTACTCCAACGACCAGGACATTCGCCGCATCATTGCGACCGCAGCTGTGGAGATGGACGGCATCCACGCACACATCGATCACATTGCGACCGCTTTCGAAAACATGGAGGATCGCGGCTTTGGGTGGCTACCGCAGCTGTCGGCAGTCAAGCACCGCTCCGCTGAGGCATCCTTGTTTTCCGTGCAGCAGGCTGTACGCGCATCGGGTGGATCTTCCTACTACAACTCCAAGGAGCTCTCGCGCCTATACCGCGACGTCGTAGCAGGTCTATTCCAGCCGTCAGACGCAGAATCCCTGTACGCCGGCTGGGCAAATATGCTGCTTGGGTCTATCGAGAAGTAGACCAAAGCGACAACCACCTGTTTTCACACTTGAGGGCCGAGCAAAAGCTCGGCCCTCAAGTGCTTCCATTAACGCGGTGCAAGTTTTCCTACTCGAGGAAGACTCATATTTTCCGCTCGTCACCATTCACGGTGACACTATGAACTATAACAGGGTGCCTTCACATTGGAGCAATTAATTCAGGTTTCTCCGATCAAAAAGGTGATTCTTTCGGCGTGTCGCGGCCACCATTCGGTATAGCTTGCAAAAACCCGATGATGCCGGCCTGATCACGCTCTCAAAATTCCTCAATTTCGGAATTAATTTCATGCAACCCGACTGTGCTAACCGTGCACCCCGTCTGTCTTATTCATGCAGCCCGTCTGCCCTACGCGTGCCCCCTGCCTGTCGCCGCCGCTTCTAGCATTCCTGTGTTTTCCACACGGTGCGAGCAGTTTTTCTATGCGCATGAAAAATAGTGCGAGTTGAACCAGTATGGACATAAGGCGGAAGGAGATCACCGCATGTCACTAGGCGTATATTCCGAAGTAGGACCTCTAGAAGAGGTCATCATTTACCGACCCGGCCATGAAATGGATCGGCTGACCCCGTCCAACAAGGACGACTTATTGTTCGACGACGTTTTATGGCTGTCCCAGGCCAGACGTGATCACGACGTGTTTGGGCAGACGTTGGCAGATCAGGGCGTGAAGGTCCTCAACCTCAATCAGGTCTTGAAGGACACCTTGCAAGATCCGCAAGCGCGCGAGTATGTTATTGAAATCGCGTTTGCCGACGAGTACTACGGCGTCACAGCCTCCACTGCGTTGAAGGAATATGCGAATAGTTTGCCCGGACCCGCCCTCGCGGATTTTTTGATTGACGGAATGACAAAACGCGAGTTGGACGAAAACATTGGTCACGTCCCATCCACTTATTTTCATAGGTTCCAAAATGACGAATTGGTGACCCCGTGCCTGCCAAACCTTTATTTCACGCGTGATTCGTCCGCGTGGATTTACGGGGGCGTTTCCGTGAACGCTATGCAGATGAGGGCGAGGCGGCGCGAAACGATTGTTTACGACGCGATCTACAGGTGGCATCCGCGGTTTAGGGATGAAGACTTTGAGTTCTGGTCGCACGGTGACGACGGGGGTTATTCGACCGTGGAGGGCGGCGACATTTTGGTGCCCGGCAACGGGTTGGTGATTGTGGGGTTGTCGCAGAGGACGACTCCGGCGGGTGTGGAGCGCCTGGCGCGGTCGCTGTTTAGGGATCCTCAGATCGAGACGGTTGTTGGCATCATGATGGGGCACGAGCGCGCGCAAATGCACCTGGACACCGTGATGACGATGATCGATCCGCACACGTTCATGAAGTACCAGCACCTCGGGATGCTGGAGACTGTCGTGATCAAGCGTGGTTCTCTGGGCGGGTTGTCCGTTCGCGTTGAGGGCGCCGATCAGATGCACAACGTGATCGCGAAGGCGATGGGGTTGAGTGATCTGCGGTTCTTGACGACTCCAGAGAGTGGTCCGAACGCGGAGCGTGGCCAGTGGAACGATTCGTGCAACTTACTCGCGATTCGCCCCGGCGTTGTCGTTGCGTACGACCGCAACGAACGTTCCAACGAGTATTTAGCGTCTCAGGGCGTTGAGGTTTTGACGGTTCCTGGTGGGGAGCTTGGCCGCGGCCGAGGAGGCCCGCGCTGCATGTCTTGCCCAATATCTCGCGACCCGGCCTAGCGCGCCGGCCGCGGAATCCAGGTGTTACCGCTCTGTAAGCCCCCACTCGGAGGGGGTTCCAACCCTGCGAAATTCGGGCAGTAGCGCGGTTGCGCAACCGGCCAACAAGTTCAGGGCAATGAACATCGCCAATGTGGCGGTGTATCCGAATGCGTCGAGTCCAACTCCGGCCATTATCGGTGCAAGAGGTAAAAGCCCGGCGTTGATGAGGCCGGCTGCTGCTCCGATGGATCCGATTTGATCTTCTGGAATTTGCGCGATGGACCACCCCGATGCGGCGGAATTAAATAGGGGCACACTAAGCGCGGCGATCGCTACAAAAATGAGAACCACGTAGAAGTTGTCGATCACGAGCAGGGGAGTGAGTGCCACACCCTCAAAAATTAGGGAGGCGATGGCTAGTTTTCCCGTGGGTACGCGGCTAGTTATCCGCCCTGCTATCAGCGATCCGGTGATCATTCCAACAGCAATAGCTGTGGATACAAGTCCAATCCGAGCCTCGTTTGCCCCACTTGCGGCAAGACTCAAAATAAGGGTTTGAATAGTTCCGTTTAGCGCAGCCGCGGTAATGGCAACGAGTACAGTCAAAGTGGTGATGGTCGGGTGGTGTTTCAGCCATCTGAAGCCTCCCGTAATCTGATCGCGCACGCGAAGTGCCTCGGTGGTTGCGTCGGCTTCTTCTGATAAGGATGCGGCATTTAAGGCTTGTGTTCTGCCCGGTCTCAGGTCGGCTTTGATAGTGCGCGAGAAAAACCATGCAATCGCGTGTCCGATGGTTTGCGCTGCAAATGGTGCCCAGACTGAGAGGGCCACGAGAAATCCTCCCACCGGGCCTGAAGCCATCTGTATGGCTCCGTCTCGCGCTTGATTAGCAGCGAGGGCGCGCGGTAGCTGCTCGCCCGGTACGAGTTGGCGCAGTGCGGGGATCGATACCCCGCCAAAGAAGCCACTGCGTAGACCGGATAGTGCGGCAAGTGCGAACAATGCAGTCGTGTTGAGGTTGCCGGTCAGGTAGGCAACTATGGCGCTTGCCCAAATGAAGACGCCGAGCCCATGCCCAACCACAAGCAGTTTCTTTCGATCAACACGGTCGGCTACTACTCCTCCGGGCAAGTACATGAGCAAGGAGCTGATCATTGAAACGCCACCTATGGCTCCGGCAAGGCTGAGTGATCCGGTGATTGCAAGCCCGATGAGGGGCATAGCGAAAGCTCTTATGGCATTCCCAGCGTCTGCCGCGACGTCTGAAACGAACCATTTCAGGTAGTCCGCATTGCGGTGTAAAGGTTTTGCTGCCGCGGTGTTCTCTATTTTTGTGTAGGTTGCTTCGTTGATGCTCATGGCAACAACCATAGATCAGCAAATATGTTTGCGCAACAGAACGTGCGCAAAATATTCTGTATTGTTTATTTATGGCGACTAATGGCGAAGTTTTGTTAAAAACGCTGGCAAATCCAAAGCGAATGGATATTTTGTACCAGCTTGCATTTCATGATGAGGGCGCCCGCGTCAGTGATCTGGCGCAAGCGTTAGGAGAGGCGCCAAACTCGGTGTCTTATCATGTTCGCGAACTGGCAAAAGCGGGAATCGTTGAAAAGTTTGATGCTCCGGGCGGCGACGCGCGTGAGACATGGTACCGCGTTGCGGGAGAAGGCATCAAAGTTGATTCTTCCACTGAAGCTGGTGGCCGCGATCTGGGCGCAGTTATCGAGCAACTTTACGATTCGGTTGGCAACTCGTCGGTAGTTAGTCGCTATCGTGCGGCAGCCGCAAATGCTCCGGGCGGAGACGATGTTGTCTTTGGCTTTCAGAATGTGCTTCGTCTAACTGAAGAGCAAAAGAATGAGCTTTTTGCAGGGTTGCGCAGTGTTTTAGAGCGTGCGATGAGTCAAAATGACGAGCATAAGAAGCGTCTTGCTGATGCGGGTGCGCGCGAAGAGACGTTGCAAAACACCGAACGGGTCTATGTGAGTATTGATTACTTTCCGGTGATAGAGCAGGGCGATTAGACGGGCTTGAACTCGAGGTCTGGTTGACCTCACGCGCTGGTTGAGCTCACGGGCTGGTGAATATAAAAGGATCCCTCACGTACCCGGCAGAGCTACCGTATCCTTGCTGCCTTCCGGCCCTGGGGAGGTTCGGGTGATACCGTCACGCGAGGGATCACGCTCAGTTTACTAAACTGCGCGGCGATTACAAAAGGCGGAGCGTCGAGCCTTGAAATAGCGGGGAAAAGTGGGCGTAAAGCCCGCTTAGGTGGCGTTGTTATCAGCATTAAAAATCAAGTTTCTTGCACTGTGAACCAATTTTTGCTCCCTTTCGCCGTGAATAGTTAGGCCCAAGCACGATGACGTGCGCAGCACAATCCAAATCAACGATGAAAGTGGGGACGTGCATCATGGCAAAGAAAGTTGTTGTAGTTGGAGCAGGTTTTGCCGGTTTGGTTGCGGCTCGCGAGCTTCAAACCGCGGGGATCGATTACGTGGTTCTTGAGGCGTCGAATCGGATTGGTGGGTGCGCTGAGTAGTATTGAGTTCACGCCCAAACTGTCTGGCCTGATTCAAAAGGTTATCAATGACAAGTGGAACGTGAAGGGCGTAAAGATCTGGATTAGGATCAAGGGCCACCACCGCTTCCTCGGATACGCGCCCAAGCCACACAAGATTTCGGTTCTGCGTTCTGAGTACTTCATGGATGATGACACCACTATCCTCGTTGGCTTTGGATACAACGCGAAGAATATTGATTTGAACTCGGTTGAGGACGCGCAGGAAGTGGTTAACCGGTGGCGTGAAGTCTTCGGGCTACGGCTTGGAGTTTGGGGTTGAGGGCTTGAAGGCGGTTGCTCGCCCGCACGTGATCAACGGTTAAACCGCTACCGCTATAGCGGTTGGAGGCGCAGAGGCGGCCTGGGCAAGTCCCGGGCCGCCTCTTGTTGGTAGTGTGTTTGCGTTGGTTTGTAGTACGCTCGCCTGTGTTGGTGGCGCGCAGTATGAGGTAGTCATGAGTGGGTTAGACAAACGAAATGAACTATCTGCAGCTCAGGTCGAAGCGATGTTGCTGGGGGCTGCTACTGGGGATGCTTTCGGAGTTCCTTTCGAGTTCCTCTTGGCAGATGAAATAGCGCAGTATTCATTGGACACGATGCGTGGTTCTGGTGATGATATTCGGGTTAACTCCCATTGGGGGCGGACAATCCCTGCCGGAGCCTGGAGTGACGATACTTCAATGGCAGTGGCTACGATGGAATCCATTATCCGCTCTGGTGGCCAACTGGACTTTACTGACCTGATGAATCAGTTTGTGGCGTGGTGGGAAAAAGGGGAATATAGCGCGCTCGACTTTCCTTTCGGTCTGGGCGGCACTGTTGGTATGGCGATTGGTCGCTTTGAGAATGGTGTGCCGGCGCTTGAATGTGGTGGAACTCGTGAGCGCGATAATGGCAATGGCGCGCTTATGCGTATCTTCCCTGTGGTGCTCTACCTGTTAGCGAAGCAGGCCGGCCGTGAAGAGAGGTGGGAGACCATTAGTAAGGCTTCTCGCGTTACTCATGGTCACGCTATTTCACAGCTTTCCTGCATCATCTATGGTGAGTTTATTCGCGCAATTCTTCGCGGAGACGATGCAGAGAAGGCGTATCGAGCGGCTATCGTTCTTCCTTACGAAGACTGGTTGCCGGGTGACAAAGAGTGGCAAACAGCTCTGGCGGCACATAGGCGGATCTTGAGTGCAGAGCTAATCGGGCTTACGCCAAGGGATTTCAATGCGACTGGCTACGTGGTCGATACTTTAGAAATTGTCTTTTATTCTCTCCTCCATGCCGATACGTACTGTGAGGCTATGCAGACTGCAGTGAGCTTTGGCTACGATACTGATACTTACGCGGCAATTGCTGGAGCGGCTTACACCAACGTGGAAGCGATACCGCCACAGTGGCTGGCGCCTCTTAAACGCCGCGATTATCTTGAAGATTTAGCGCATCGCTTTTCTCAAGTTTTGAAGCTGAACTATTCAAACAGGTCGGCCAGCCAGGCGACTACCTAGATGAAGACTTTGCTGATCTTGAAGAGATTTACCTGCGTAAGTAGTTAAACCTTTCCCTGTTGGGGTGGGCGAACTTGGTTACCCGGTGAGTTTACAGCCCACAACGCTTCCGGTATTCCTCGTAGGATTCTTCTTCAGGTTTATAAACCCAAGGACCCTCAGCGATGGTTTCCGGTACAGGGTCGAATCCTGCTTCTTGAAGGCGGTCTAAGACTTCGTCAATGTTGTGATAGCCAAAAATGTAGATTTCGCTCACGTAGTCAGGGAAACAAGAGGGAGTGACGTCTAGCTCCAGGTCCGGCAACGTCGCCTTAACCTTTTCCTCACTTATCTGATACTTAAAATGGTAGGTGTAGTCGTCATCGTTGCCATACAAGACAGTCGCCCTCCTTTCGTGAAGTAATTGGCCCGAAGCTGTCCGAGTGTCTGGGGTTAGCGACGGCGTTTGGTTTTGATGAGTGCGTCGCTTTCTGTCATTTTGAGGTAGGACTTGAGTAGCGTTTCGAGGCGTTCTTCGTTTGAGTTGAATGGTTTTTGGCGGAAGGCTCGGTCTACTGCTTTGTCG
>FZPS01000010.1_pt208 | contig 11697 bp, 10 predicted proteins | sample 1817821 | NCBI WGS metagenome assembly FZPS01 (sample SAMEA104158645, study PRJEB21678) | metagenome | place: Germany | collected 2015-04-21 | reverse complement strand
GGGCCGCTGCTCACACCGGCGCTGAAACTGGAAAGCAGCTTCTCAATCTGCTCACCCTGACATGAGGGACAGGGCGGAGCCGACTCGCCAAGACGCTTGTGAAGATGACTGAATTGATGACCACATGACTTGCATTTGTATTCGTAGATAGGCATGATATGATACTCCTGATTAGGGTTTAGACGGGATAATTCGGTGTGTCTTAGACCCCGTCCAAAAAGGTCATAACGCCGAAAGGCCGTTAGTGGCGCCCTTACAGGGCGCCGGATTCGGGGGGGCTTTTACCCAGGGTGTCGCTCGGCTCCTACGGAGCCTCGCTTACCCTGGGCTATCTAAGGTTGCCCTTTCAGGGCACCATGTGACAGGCTCTCAAGAAAAGTTGAAATTTCAGCGGTAATTTGCGTTTTTATGCGATTTCATCGAGTTTTTCTGCTTTGTCCGGCCCCCTTTTCCCAACAAACCAAAACGGGCAAGCAGCTTATGCGGCGCCGCATAAGCCCTTCGTGTCTCTTCGTGTGCCTTAGTGTCCTCCCCCTTCGTATGCCTTGCTGACTCAAGGGCTTTTTGGACGCGCTGTGTCTTAGTGTTCAATTTTTTGTCCGATTGGCATTTTGAAGCGGAGCGAGTTTAAGCGGCGGCTCGTCGTTCTGCGCCTTCTATAAATTTAGCCGAAAACCGTAAAAATGCAAGACCCGCCGGCGCCTTGTATAAACGAGCTGCCTAGCCCAGGCAAAACCCGAGCCGGCTGATGCCCTGCGTTGCTTTCATGTGCACTTATGTGTCGTCGGCTCTCTTTTTTCACATAAAAACGGCGTTTGACTGGCATAAAGCGGCGATAGACTATACATTATCCAACTGCTTCAGCTTCATATCTAGTTTGAGGAATTTTGTAAAAATGCGGGAACTACGACGTTTTGTTGAAATCGTGAAGCAATTGCGCTCCGAACATGGCTGCCCCTGGGACAAGGCGCAGACCCATCTTAGTCTGCGCCGTTGCCTGGTCGAGGAATGCGGCGAGTTTCTTGATGCGCTGGAGGAGGACGATGTGGCCGGCATGCGTGAAGAACTCGGCGACCTGCTCCTGCAAGTGGTACTGCATGCCCAAATCGCTGCTGAAGCGGACAATTTCGACCTCGAAGACGTGGCCGGCGATGCCTGCAAAAAGCTGCTGCGCCGCCACCCGCATGTCTTTGCCCAGGAAAAAGCCGATTCGCCAGAACAAGCACTGCTTAATTGGGAAAAGAGAAAACTCGAAGAGCCGGATAAGAAAAAACAAAGAAGCTCGGCGATGGACGGCGTGCCGCGCAGCATGCCGGCCCTGGCTCGAGCGCAAAAAACCCTGGGCAAAGCGGTCAAAAATGGCTTTCAGTGGCAGAAACAAGAGCAGATACTGGACAAAATTGACGAGGAGCTGGGCGAACTGAAGCTGGCCTTGCAAAAAAACCAAGGCGCTGCCGTGCAAGAGGAACTCGGCGACCTGCTGTTCAGCCTGGTCAGCCTGAGTGCCTGGCAGGGCTTCGAGGCCGAGGAAACAATGCAGGCCGCAGTGGCGAAATTTATGCGGCGTTTCCGAAACATGGAAAAGTCCCTGAAAGACACAAATCAACGACTGATTGACTGCCGTCCCGATGAACTGCTGAAGCTCTGGCAAGAACAGAAGAACTCCTGAAATATGTACGAGCATGTGCAGAATAATAAGCTAAGCCCTCATGAGCCGAAGCAAGAGAGACCAGGCAGCCGCTCCGTAGATGCCTGGAAAAGCTTCGAGCCGCAGGAGGCATATATGCGGGAGGTGGGGCGCTTCGAACTGCTGAGCGCCGAAGAAGAAAGAGCGTTGGCAAAAAAATACGCCGAGGCTAAACATAAAATGCGGGAAATCCTCTTCGAGTTTCCCGCATTCCTGATGAGCAGACTGCAACAAGTGCTGAATGATAAACTCGAGGAATATAAACAAAAAGATGGCAAAACCCTGGAGCTGGAGGAAATCAACCTGCAAAAACAGGATGATGAAATCGCCGAAATGCTGAAGTGGGCCGGGGAACAAAGCGTCAACCTGAAAAGATGGCGCCAGACAGGGCCAGCCATGGATATATTCCGTAATGAGTTCCTCAGAAGATTCAATGCGCTGGAAATGAAGGATGACTTCTTTGATGAAAGCGCGCAGCAGCTCTGCGAGGAAAACCAAGCGACTGGGGATGAGCTGCTTCTGTTGAAAAAATTACAAAAGGCCAGGGAATTGAGCCTGGAGGCTAAGCTGAGCCTGGTGCAGGCCAACCTGCGACTGGTGATTAGCATAGCAAAAAAATATGCCGGCGGACTGCTGCCGCTGCCGGACTTGATCCAGGAGGGCAATTTGGGGCTGATGCGGGCAGTGGAAAGCTACGACTACAGCCTGGGATACCGCCTGAGCACATATTCTACATACTGGATCAGGCAGGCCATGAGCAAGGCGCTGGCCTCACAGGGCAGAGCAATACGCATACCAATCAACACCCTGCGCCTGCTAAGCAAAATCAAACAGTGCGAACAGAGCCTGCTGCAAAAAAACGGGGTGCTGCCGGAGCATCACGAGATCGCCGCCAAACTGCATATCTCCGGTGCCAGAGTCAGCGCCCTGCTAAAAATGGCGCAGCAGCCTATATCGCTGCAAAGCCTGCGCCACGAAGACCAGGACTGGGAAGAGACATTGGCGGACAAGAAAACCGTGCAGCCCTACGAGCAAATCGATTTCAACGCGCTCAAGGATACGGTTAATAGTGCCCTTAATACCCTGGATGACAAAGAAAAAGAAGTGCTGCAAAGAAGATTCGGACTTAATGACCAAGAGGCCGAAACGCTGGAGCAGATTGGACAAAGACTGAACCTGAGCAGCGAAAGAATCAGACAAATCGAAGCCGCAGCACTGAGAAAACTGCGAGACCCGGAGAAAAACAAGTTCTTCGCAGGATATGAATAAACTTTTGTGACTTGGTATGACTTGGTGTGACTTAGTGTGACTTAGTGTGACTTAGTGTGACTTAGTGTGACTTAGTGTGACTTAGTGTCCTAAAAATTCTACCCTAGTTTATTATATAAAGGCAAGAAAATGCAATTTTGGCAGGCGGATATTGAAACCCTGGCGCCGCAGGAACTGGCGGCTTTGCAACTTGAGAAGCTGCGCAACAGCATAGAGCAGGCCGGCAGGTCGCAGTTTTACGGCAGGCGTTTTGCCAGTCTGGGCCTGTCGGCAAACAGTCTGCGCAGCCTGGACGATTTGCGCCGCTTCCCCTTTACCTGCAAGGATGAGTTGCGCCAGGAATACCCCTGGGGGCTTTTGAGTGTCGCCCAAGACCAGGTCATACGCATGCACTGCACCAGCGGCACCACCGGCAACCCGGTGGCCGTGCTGCATTCGCGCCGCGACCTGCATAACTGGGCCAACCTGGTGGCACGCTCGCTGTTTGCCGCCGGCACCAGACCCGGCGAGGTCTTCCAAAACTCCAGCGGCTACGGCTTGTTTACCGGTGGACTGGGCTTCCAGAACGGAGCCGAATTGCTCGGCTGTCTGAGCATACCGGCAGGCTCGGGCAATAGCCTGAGACAAATCAAGCTTATGCGGGACTTCGGCACTACCTGCTTGCATGCCGTGCCTAGCTACCTGGGCAGACTGCATAGCGTGTTTATTGAAAATGGCCTGCAGCCAGCAAAAGACACCCGTCTGAAAAGATTGTTTATCGGCGCCGAACCGCATTCGGAAGAAACCCGGCAGCGTATCCAGGAACTTTATGGCTGCAAGGCATATAACTCCTTTGGCATGACTGAAATGAATGGTCCGGGCGTGGCCTTCGAGTGCGAATGCCAAAACGGCATGCATCTCTGGGAAGACGCATATATCATGGAGATCATAGACCCGGAGACGCTGCAAGCCCTGCCGGAGGGCGAGCTGGGCGAGCTGGTGCTCACCACATTGGACCGGGAGGCAATGCCCATCATCAGATATCGTACCAGGGACCTGACGCGCATCATCAGTGAAAAATGCCCCTGTGGGCGCAGCTCAAGACGCATAGACCGCATCACTGGACGCAGCGATGACATGTTTATCATTAAGGGCTGCAATGTATTTCCCATACAAATCGAGCGTATCTTGATGCGCATCAATGAAATCGGCTCAGATTACCTGATCACGCTCGACAGTAATGAGGAGGGTGACTTCATGCTGGTGCAGGCCGAGCTAAAACACGAGTCATTCAGCGACCAGTTTCCCAAGCTCGAACTGCTGCGCAAACGCATCGCCGCCGCCATGCGCGACGAGGTGCAAGTCACCCCCAAAGTGCAACTGGTAAACCCTGGCACCCTGCCTAAAAACGAAGGCAAGGCCGTGCGTGTCAAAGACCTGCGTAAAAATTAAATGGATGCCACGCAAAAATGCCCCTTTTAGACGAAGACGACTTCGTGTGGCTTCCTGTGTTTTAGTGGTTCAAGGTGAAGAAAAGAAGAAAAGCACGGGGAAGAAGAGCTTCCAGGCCAAAACCTGCATTTGCTTTTGCGCTTCACGAAATCCAGGTTTGACACAAAATTTCACCTTTGGAGCTAGCTGTTTTTTATTCCGGCAATACATTATAGATATTTAGTTCGCTGGAACTAAAGCGTCATTCACTTGTTAATCAAAGGAGTCAAACATGTGTAAAGGCAACGTGATTTTTGCTAAAATAGGCGTGCAGGCGCAATGCGTGGAAGTGTTGGAAGGCGAGGCCACTGAGCTGAGCTTGAACGGCGAAGTTTTGAAACTGCAGGAGGAACGCACCGCCGATTTCAAAAACGAAAAGCATGTGCCCATGCTCGAGAAAACCGAGGATGGTTGGAAGGTCACTGTGGGTAGCACCTTGCATCCCATGCAGGAGGAGCACTATATCCAGTGGATAGAGCTGCTCGCCGACGGTATCTCCTACAAGCAGTTCCTGAAGCCGGGCATGGAGCCGGTAGCCTTTTTCCCGGTGAAGGCCGAGAAGGTCAGCGCCAGGGAGTTCTGTAATCTGCACGGCCTGTGGAAGGCCTGAAGCATTCTTTGCCCTAGTCATATTAAGTATAACTGATTTTCAGGCGGGGTCGGCGCGCCCGGCCCCGCCCTTCAAAGAAAGAGTTTCATGTCTACAAAACGCATTATTTTCATTGGTGCTCATCCTGATGACGCCGACATTATGTTTGGCGGCAGCGCCGTCAAGCTGTGCAAGGCGGGTCACATTGTCAAATTTCTTTCAGTCACCAATGGGGACACCGGTCATCAGAGCTTGTCGCGGCTGGAGACTGCCAAGCGTCGCAAGCAGGAGGCGCAGTGTTCTGCGAAGGTCTGCGGCCTGTATGAGTATGAGGTCATGGACATAGACTGCGGTCTGGAGCCTAGCGTGGCGAACCGCGAAAAAGTTCTGCGCATCATCCGCAATTTTGCTCCCGACCTGGTGATTACTCACCGGCTATCCGATTATCATCCAGACCACCGTGCGACGGCGCAGCTGGTTTTGGACACCGCCTATATAGTCACGGTGCCGCATTACTGCGAAGACACGCCCATACCCGAGAAAACCCCGGTGTATGCCCACAGCTACGACCATTTCACTGATCCCCGGCCTTTCAGAGCCGATGCGGCGGTGGAGATCGATTCGGTAGTCGAGGAAAAAATGAATATGTTCCGTTGCCACAGCTCACAGTTCTTCGAGTGGCTGGCCTGGAACCAGGGCTTCAAGGATTTTGACGTAAGCAAGCTGAGTGCCGAGGAGGAACATCAGTTCCTGCTGCGTTGGTTCGAGCGTTTCGAGACCGCCGCCAACCTGGCAAGACCCATATTGCTGGAGACTTACGGAGCCGAGGCCGGAGCAAAAATAAAATATGCCGAGACCTTCGAGTTTTCCGAATACGGCACGCATTGCAGCATGGAAGAATTCAGGCAGCTATTGCAGCCATAGACCAAAGGCTAATTGGACACCAAGACACACTAAAAAAACTTGGTGTGTCTTGGTGTAGCTTTGTGTGTCTTCGTGTCCAAAATCCTGCCTGGTCCGCATTTTGGACGAGGCCGGACTGGTGCTATTTTAGGTTTCTTTAGGCTTCTTTAGGCTTATTTATGATTATTTATGATTGTATTTGACAATTGCTTTTGAGGGTTTACCTTTTTGGTATGGCAGTGCTTCTTGCCTTTCATGCCAGGCGGGTCTATATGGAAAAGCATTCTTGTCTCAATCTGGTCAGTTATAGTAGCTATTTGGAGTATGACTCCGAGTTTGCTGCCATTATCGCGGCTGCGGTGCTGGTGCATGCCGCTTTGGGTTGCGGCTATCAGCAAGGGCTTTACCAGGAGGCTCTGGAGCTGGAGTTCAAAGCGGTTTCCTTGCCTTACGAGCGTGACAAGATGTTCTCGCTGCTCTACCGGGACCAGCCCCTGCGGCCATATTGCCGCGCCGACTTTATCTGCTATGGAGCCATAGTGGTCCAGGTCCTGGCACAGGCCGCCTACAGCGGGCGCGAGGAGAGCCAGGTGCTCAGCCTGCTTCGGGGCTTCGGACTGAGGCAGGCTCTGTTGCTCAACTTTGGCACTGCTCAGCTGCAGTATAAGCAACTTGCACAGCAACAAGCCCTGACACAAAAGAAGCCTTGTAACACGTAATCTGTCTTCGTTTATAACAGTGAGCTTAAAAAAAGCCGGCGTAAAAATTGTTGTTCGCGGTTAAATTGTCCGTGTTTGTCATTGAATCTTCAGTTTTCGACATTATAGTAAGCCTCTTCCCAAAAGCTAGAAAACTTGGTGTGACTTAGTGTCCAATTTTCTGCCGGACTGTTTTTTTTGGATGGGGTTTATTTTAGCGCTTTTCTTTTTATATGCGACTTTATTTTCAGTTCGCCTTCACGCCCTTGTTCACTCCTTCTACCCTGGCGCTGTTTAGCCTGCTTTTGCTCTCGGCTTTTTTTTCCGCTTCGGAGACCGCCCTGCTGTCTTTGAGCCGTGCGCAGGTGAAGCGTTTGTCAAAGGGCAGTGCCGGCGAGCAGGCCGCCTTCGAGCTTTTGCGTCATCCTCAGCGTTTGCTGGCCATAGTCCTGGTCGGCAACATGTTTGTCAATGTGTTGCTCGCCTCGCTTTGTGCCAACTACATCAACCGGCTTTTTTTAGCGGAGGGGCAGGGCTGGTTTTTCCGCTTTTTGCAGCCGGCTCTGGAGCGTCTTGGGTTGCTTTTATCGGACTGCGGCTGGCGGCGTTTTGCCGGCGGCTTCGGCATCTTGTTAAATATCGCCTTGCTGACGCCTATACTTATCGTTTTTGGCGAGCTTACACCCAAGACCCTGGCTTTACAAGGCAAGCAGCAGCTTTCCAGGGTATCGGCATTTCCGCTGCTCTACTTTGGCAAGCTGATTGCGCCGCTGCTCTGGGTGCTTCTGCGTCTCAGTAACCTGTTGCAGAGGCTTTTTGGTTTGCAAAGCAGCGGCAAGACCTGGTCCATGCTCACTCCCGACGAGGTGGCAGCCAGTTTTGCGGCCAGCGAGGCCGGCGGCGTAAGCAGCGGCAATGAGAGAGAGCTGCTCGAGCGCATCATGCGCTTTGGCAGCATCGAGGCCAGCGACATCATGGTGCCCAGAACCGAAATACTGGGCGTTAGCGACAACATGAGCCTGCAGCAGGCCTTCCAAAAGGCACGCTTTAGCCCTTATGAATTCCTGCCGGTTTATCATGAAAGCCTGGATGATATCTGGGCGGTGATCGCCTTTGCCGACTATCCGCTTTGGCTGCATTGCGCTGAAAATCAGCGCCAGCTCAGCGAATACCGCGAGCAATTGCAGAGCGCGGCGCAAAGCCAGGCCGGCCTGCCGGTGTATGCGGTCTCGTTTGTGCCCCCCAGCGTTCGCATCGAGCAGCTGCTTGCCGATATGCGCCGCCAAAGTAAGCGCTTCACCATCGTGGTCGGGGAGTACGGCGGCACACTGGGCATAGTAACCATTAGCGCTATCCTCGAGGAGATCATCGGACGGCACGGCAACAGCGGACAGCGTGACCTGCTCAAAAAACTGCCGGAGAAAAATTGCTATGTGGCCGACGGGCGTGCCCGGCTGCGGCTGATAGGCGCGCAGCTGGACTTGCGATTCGATTCCGAGGCGGACAGCCTGGGCGGCCTGGTGATGGAGCTGCTGGGGCGTGTGCCACACAAAGGCGAGCGCTTGCATTACGGCAAGCTGCAACTGCAGGTTTTGCAGATGGCCGGCAACCGAGTGGGCAAAGTCAGGCTGGAGCTTCCCGACTCGGAGCAGGACAAACAGGAGGAGCAGTCTTCATGTTAGGCCCGCTTCTACAAATACTGCTGGTCTTGCTGGGCATGGCGCTTATCGCGTTTTTTAGCGCCAGCGAAATGGCTTTTACCTCCGCCAGCCGCATCTACTTGCGCGGGCTGGCCGAGAAAGGCAATGCCGCGGCAGGCCGGATATGCCGGTTTTTCGAACAGAGCGAGCGCTTTTTGGGCACGGTTTTAGTGGGCAGCAACCTGGCCAACGTCAGCCTGGTGACGCTGACGCAGGTCTTTCTCTTGCAGTTTTTGCTTAGCCGCCCCGCCTTGGCCAGACTGATTTTGGCGCCTGAAGGCCTGGGGCTGGGCATAGAGCTGCTCACTACTCTCCTGCTTACTCCGCTGCTGCTGCTCTTCTGCGAGATCCTGCCCAAGGCCATAGTGCGCAATCATGCCGATTTTTTCGCCTTGCGCATGGCTGCGCCCATGCAATTCATCAGCAAGGTTTTGCAGCCTCTGACCGGCAGCCTCAGTGCGCTTGCCATACGCCTGACCGCCTTCTTTTTCAGGGGACGGCAGCTGTCGCGTCCGGAGTCTTTGATCACCCGAGAAGACTTGAAAACCATCACCGCCTTGGCGGCAGAGCAGGGTCTGGTGGCCGGAGAAGTGGGCGAGATGCTGCAAATGACCCTGGAGATGCACGAAAGGAGCATAGATAGCATCATGGTGCCCCTGGTGGAAATACGCTCGCTGCCATACAACGCCAGTTTTGCCGAACTTGAACGCCTGACCGCCGAAAGCGGCTTCACCCGCCTGCCGGTCTACGACAAACGCATAGATAACATTATCGGCCTGGTCTCGCTCAGACGAGTGCTGGCGGCGGTGGAAAAACTGGGGCTGTCCGAGACGCAGCTGCAGCAGCTGCCCATCGCCGCCTATATCGAGCGCAACCTGCTTTGTGTGCCGGAAACCATGGCGGTGAGCGAACTGCTTTTTGCACTACGAGAGCAGGAAAACCCGATGACTATCGTGGTGGACGAGTATGGCGGCGTGATAGGGCTGCTGACCATAGGCGACCTGGCCGAACAAGTGGTGGGAAGCATACGCGACGAGCGCGAAGAAGAAGACAAGCAGTTCAGACGCATAGACCCCAATTGCTTCGAGTGCGATGGCAGACTGGAACTTAGGGAGCTGGAAAAGCACCTGGGCCTGCGCATCGAAAAAGAGGGCTTTGAAACCGCCGCCGGCCTCTTGCTCAAGCTGGCTGGACGCATCCCCAAGGAGGGAGAGCACTTCAGCTTCGCCAACTTCATGGTTACCGTGCTGCAAGTCAAAGGGCGACGAGTCAGCAGACTCCGCTTTCAAAGCCATCGACATAAAGACCGGGGCACAGCAATGTTGCCGAGGAAAAATAAAAACAAGGATAAAGCAGTGCTGGACGCGCAAGACCGGACAATATAAGAAATACGCAGCAAGCCAAGTAAAAACCTAAAAACCTAGTGTCCAATTGACTTTTTGGACGGGGCTATTTAACCAAGAGACTTATAGCAATGCAACGCAAATTCCCTTTAGACAAAGTTAGAAACATAGGTATTATGGCGCATATTGACGCCGGCAAGACTACCTGCACCGAGCGCATACTGTACTATACCGGGCGCACGCATAAACTCGGCGAGACCCATGACGGGCAGGCCACTATGGACTTTATGGTGCAGGAACAGGAACGCGGCATCACCATTAGCAGCGCGGCCACCACCTGTGTCTGGCGCGAGCACCAGATCAACGTCATCGACACCCCCGGACACGTCGATTTCACCGTCGAGGTGGAACGCAGCCTGCGCATCCTGGACGGCGCCATCGGCCTGTTCTGCGCGGTGGGCGGAGTCGAGCCGCAGTCCGAGACGGTCTGGCGCCAAGCCGGCAAATACAAGGTGCCGCGCATCTGCTTTGTCAACAAGATGGACCGCACCGGGGCGGATTTTTTCCGCGTGCTCGGCGAGATACGCTCGGTTCTGGGCGCCAATGCCGTGCCCATCGCCATTCCCATCGAACAGGGGCCGGACTTCAAGGGCATCATAGACCTGATCAAGTTCTGCCAGGTGCGCTATGTCGAGGACCCCAAGGGGACCTACCCGGTGGAGGAGGACATCAGCCCTGAATACCTGGAGTATGCCCAAAAATGGCGCCACAATATGCTTGAAAACGTGGCCGAGCTGGACGAGGCGCTTTTCGACAAATACTGCGCCGGAGAGGAGTTCAGCCAGGAAGAGGTAATTGCAGCGCTGCGTGCTGCCACCGTGAGCGAGCATATCTGCCCGGTGCTTTGCGGCAGTGCCTTCCGCAATAAAGGTGTGCGCCGGCTGCTGAACGCGGTCATCGACTATCTGCCCTCGCCGGCGGAAACCAGTTGCATCGAAGGCAAAGACCCGCAGGGCGAGCCGCTGAAACGCAAAACCAGCGACGAGGAGCCCCTGGCCGCACTCTCCTTTAAGTTGGTCAGTGACAAACACGTGGGCAAGCTGGTCTATGTGAGGGTCTACTCCGGGGCCATAGTCTCGGGCAGCTACGTGCTCAACTCCAACAAAAACAAACAGCAGCGCATAGGGCGCATCTTTCGTATGCACGCCAACCACCAGGAGATGGTCGAGCGCCTGGAATGCGGCGAGATCGGAGCCTTGGTGGGCCTGACTGACACGGTTACCGGCGACACGCTCTGCGACCCGGCGGCGCCTATCATCCTGGAGCAGATCGACTTCCCCGACCCGGTGATCAGCGTGGCCGTGCACCCGCGCAAAAATGCCGACCGCGAAAAGCTGATGCTCTCGCTGGCCAAGCTCTCCGAAGAAGACCCCACCTTTACGGTGAAGACCGACGCCGAGACCGAGGACACCGTGATTTCAGGCATGGGCGAGCTGCATCTGGAGATCATCCTGGACCGTCTGCGCCGCGAGTTCAATGTCGCGGTGGACAGCGGCATGCCCGAGGTGGCCTATCGCGAGACCATCAGCAAAAGCGTCGAGCATGAGGAGCGTTTTCGCAAGCAGAGCGGCGGGCACGGGCAGTATGCGCATGTTATATTCACCCTGGAGCCGCTGGCGCCAGGCGAGGGCTTCGAGTTTGTCAACGAGGTCAAGGGCGGCAATATTCCCAGGGAGTACATCCCCGCCATTGAGAAAGGCCTGGTCGAGGCCTTGCAGCGCGGCCCCAGAGCCGGATACCCCTGCGTTGATGTCAAGGTAACGCTTCAAGACGGTTCCTTTCACGAGGTCGACAGCTCCGAGATGGCATTCCGCACCTGTGCCTCCATAGCCTTGAAGGCCGCTTTCCTGAAGGCGGCGCCGCAGCTGCTCGAACCAGTCATGAAGCTGACCATTACCACGCCGGAGGAATATGCCGGAGCCATCACCGGCAATCTCTGCGGCAGACGCGGAAGAGTGTTGGGCATGGACGGCATTGG
>FZPS01000122.1_pt70 | contig 11704 bp, 11 predicted proteins | sample 1817821 | NCBI WGS metagenome assembly FZPS01 (sample SAMEA104158645, study PRJEB21678) | metagenome | place: Germany | collected 2015-04-21 | reverse complement strand
CTTATCACCGATGACCCCCCAGTTCCCGCAGGCGAGATCGGCCTGGCGCGGGATCTTCATCTTGCACCGGCGACAGTTCGGTCGGCGGCCATACCCCGCATCCTCAAGATCGTCCATCGAGATGCCCTTGTGCTCACCATCCTTTGTCATGATGATGAACTGGCCTTTGTCGATCTCCTCCTTGACGACATCGTCAGGGTCGACCTCGAACTTCTCGCGGATCATCTTCCGGGCGGTCACCGGGCTCACCGTGCCACCGCAGTTGACGCCGATCAAGAGGAGGTTGTCCAGGTTGACCTGGTTGCGCTTCGCAAGCTCGTATATGCCCATCGCATCGCAGCCCTTCACCGTCACAGCAAGGCGCTTATCCCGGGCGCCGTCCAGGTACTTCTTGATCAGTTTCGAGAGCAGGAGCGTCCCGCAGTGAAGCGATCCAGCCGCCCCGGCGATCTCGTCAGGGTCGGTGATCAGTGTCGGCACCGCCTCGTAGAGGTCAGCACCTTTCTTGACCGCCAGCACGCCGTCGACGATATTGTTCTCCAGGGCAAACTTGAGGAGCCCGGTCACCGCACCGCCGCACTCAGCGACGTCGGCAAGCTCTGAGCTCGTTGTCCAGGCATACAGCATATCTCCTTTAGCTACCATCTCACTGCACCTCCGTGATCTTCTCGACGGCAACCGCACTGTGTTTCAACTCCGGCATCTTGGAGAGCGGGTCGAGGGCGGTGTTCGTCAGCAGGTTCGCAGCCGCATCCGCGAAGTGCATCGTCATCATCAGCACCCCGGGCCCGACCTCGTCGGTCACCCTGGCACGGGTCACCACCTCACCGCGCCTGCTCCGGAGCTTGATCTTCTCTCCGTTCTTGATACCCAGCCGCGCTGCATCCTCTGTGTTGATCTGCACGTAGCCCTCAGGGACCTCGTGGTGGAGGATCTTGGACCGGCCGGTCTGGGTCCGGGTGTGGTAGTGGAAGAGCAGACGTCCGGTCATCAGGGTGAACGGATACTCTTCGTCAGCGACCTCCGCAGGCGGCCGGTGCTCGATCCCGAAGAAATGCCCGAGGCCGTCCGCCGACGAGAACTTCTCGCGGTGCAGGATCGGGGTTCCCGGGTGCTCCAGAGTCGGGCAGGGCCAGTGGAGTGCTTCAGGCTTCTCTATCCTCTCGTAGGAGATACCAGCCATCGACGGGGTGACCCGGCGCATGTCGTCCCAGATATCCTCTGGAGAGTTGAAATCGAATCCCTTGAGCCCGAGTTTGTGGGCCAGGTCGACGAAGATCTGCCAGTCCTCCTTTGCATCGCCCGGAGGCTCCACGGCCTTGCGGACACGGTTGACACGCCGTTCACCGCTGGTGAACGTCCCATCCTTCTCGGCGAAGGATGCACCGGGGAGGATCACGTCGGCGTACTGGGTTGTCTCAGTCATGAAGATGTCCTGCACAACCAGGAAGTCCAGTTTCTCAAGTGACCGCATGACGTGGTTTGAGTCGGGATAGGAGACGACCGGGTTTAGCGCGAAGATGTACATCGCACGGATCGGGTCGCCACACTGGTTGATCTGCTCGATCAGGGTCGCACCGTACTCGCTTGCAAGCCCGGTGACGCCCCAGAGTTCCTCCATCCGCTTCCTGACGGCGTCGTTCTCACAACTCTGGTAGCCAGAGAAGACGTTCGGGTAAGCACCCATGTCGCAGGCGCCCTGGACGTTGTTCTGGCCACGGAGCGGGTTGACACCGGTTCCTGGCCTGCCTACGTTACCGGTGAGCAGCGCGAGGTTCCCAAGCGACCTGACGTTGTCTGTCCCGGTCGTGAGCTCAGTGATACCAAGGCAGTAGATGATCACGGCGTTCTCGGCGCTGCCGTAGATCTGTGCGATCTCCTTGATCCTCTCAGTGGGGACACCGGTGATCTCTTCGACATCCGCATATTTCTCTACGGTCTTCTTCAGGTCCTCGAATCCCGTTGTCCTCTTCTCGATGAACTCCTTGTCATGGAGATCCTGCTGGATGATCCAGTACATGATCGAGTTGATCAGGGCGATGTTCGTCGAGGGGTTGTAACGGACGTAATGGTCGGCCAGACGCGCCGTGGGGGTGTAGCGCGGGTCGCAGACGATGACCGTCTTGCCTGCTTTCTTGGCCTGGACAATCCGGCGTCCGGCAAGCGGGTGCGCTTCAATGGTGTTTGCCCCGATCATAAAGATGACGTCGGCGTTTAAGACATCCTCAAATGGGTTCGTCGCGGCACCGGAGCCAAACGAGAGCGAGAGCCCCGCGACAGACGGCCCGTGGCAGATGCGCGCGCAGTTGTCGATGTTGTTGGTCTTGAAGGCCACTCGCGCGAGTTTCTGCATGATGTAGCACTCTTCGTTGGGCGTTCGGCACGAGACCTGGAACCCGAGGGATTTCGGCCCGTATTTCTCGTAGATCTCCGTAAACTTTGAGGCAATGAGGTCGAGTGCCTCGTCCCAGGTGGCTTCCTCAAACTTCCCATTCTTCTTGATGAGAGGCGTTGTCAGCCGGTCCGGGCTATGCACGAACTCCCAGCAGGTGGCTCCCTTGGGACAGAGCTTTCCCTCGTTAATCGGGCTCCTCGTCCTGGGTTCTACCCCTACGAGTTTGCCGTCATTCACCACGAGGTTGAGTCCGCACCCTACTCCACAGTATGGGCAGGTCGTGGGAACGTAACGTAACTTTCCGTTAGTTTCTGTCATTCGCATTCTCCCGATTGTTGCGTTCAATGTCTGTTGTCAAGCATGCCAGGAAAGGATGGACACACTTACAGTAGTTTAACTCTACTGGCGAGTATATAAATTTAAACATATTTTCTTAACGTTCTATCCTTATAGACACAGTACAGTTGATCAACCCATGCAGGACCTGCGCCTGAAGGCACAAAATCACCATATTTTTACACTGCCCCGATATCCGGGAGATATTTCTGGGAATTCTCGTTCTGGTTGCCTGCCCTTATAAACTTAATATGGTTGAACAATCCAAAACGTTTACAACTGACGCTGGTCAAATATTATTCCGTGCAACCGAGATTGAATCATACATGGGATGACATCGAGGCCAGACTCAAGTCAAAAGGCTCCAGTCCGGAGTTGATAGAGCACTTCCGAAGATGTATCGACTTTCACACCTTTGCAGCACCCGGGCTCCTGGTCGGGGTCTTCATGGTGGATTACGCCCTGGAACTCCTGGAGGTATCAGATGACGAGAGGGTTTATGCCGTCTGCGAGACCACAAAGTGTCTGCCTGACGCCCTGCAGACGATCGCGCACTGCACGATCGGTAACAACCGTCTTCGGGTGCTCCCCATCGGAAAGTTTGCCATCACCGTGAACCGGCCAGCCGAAACCCCGCTGGTGGATGGTGTCCGGGTCTTCGTCGATGGCGAGAAGATCGACAGATACCCGACGTTTGCGTCATGGTACACCAAAGACCCGTTCTTCGACCCAAGGACCCGGGGCACCGTGCTCATCGACGAGATCATCGATGCGGGGCGCGACCTCCTCTCGTACGAGCGGGTACGGGTGAAAGTGCCGCGGAAACAACCCTGGAGGTCTGCTATCTGCTCAATCTGCGGAGAGATGGTCCCTGACAACCTGCTCGTCAGTGGAGCCTGTGCCGACTGCCGATCCCAGTCTTACTTTGAGAAGACAGCATATTGAAGAGAGGTTCCCCGGCCCAGTAAGGGCGTATAGGGGCGTAGAGCCCTCTCCCATAGAGTGCACTCCATGAAACTCTCCCCTATTGGGATTGTGCGGTCACGCATCCGCTCAAGGAGCGACATGCCGGTCCAGGGTATCGAGGCTGAGATCGAGATCTTCCCCGATTACGCCGGGGCGCTGGAAGGCGTTGAAGAGAACTCGCACCTCATCCTGATCTGCTGGCTGCACGAGGCCGACCGGACAATCTTGAGAGCGGTGGCCCGGAAGGTCTCTCGCGACCTCCCTGAGAAGGGCATCTTCTCGCTTCGCTCGCCTGAGAGGCCAAACCCCATCTCCGTCTCTGTGGTGCGGCTGCGCGGCGTCCGAGAAGGGCGGTTTCTTGACCTCGAGAACGTGGATGTGATCGACGGGACACCGGTGATCGATATCAAGCCCTACCAGACTGGGTGGGATTGTGTCTTCTCCGCGACCGGCCATGACCGGACCGAGAAGATCGAGAAGATGGGACCTGGTGAGTACCGGGAGGGGCTCATCCGCGAGGCGGTGAACTATCACGGAGAACTCTGCCCGGGCGTGGCGGTCGCGGTGCGGGTCGCGGAAGCGGCGACCCGCATCCTCAGGCGCGACCTGCGACACCCGCAGGTCGTGGTCACGCTCGGCGCCGATCCTTGCATCGCCGACGCGCTCATCGGGATCACCGGCGCACGCCCGGGGAACCGCCGGCTACGGTGTTCAGGCGGAGATCGTTATACCTTTACCTGTCCTGGAAGAGAGGCTGTCTTTCACATCCGGGCTGTGCCAGAGAGTGTCGACGCGATATTCGCGTCCAGTGATGCGATGCTCTTTGACTGTGAAGTCCCATAAAAAACAATTATCTTTTAACCGAAAGTAATAGTCATGTACATGCCTGAATCTTTCAATCAGGCACATTATCGAGGAGTAGCATGCCACGCCGTTACCTGAATCTCATCCCGCTCCCTGATGCGCTCGCGGTCATGCGACGGGCGTTTCCCCCCCTGGACCGTACCGAGACTGTGCCGTTGCGCCTGGCCGTCGGCAGGGTGACAGCCGAGCCGCTGTACGCAGAGTATTCTGTCCCCCAGGCTGATATCGCGATGTTCGACGGTTACGCGGTCAGAAGCGAGGATACCCTGCAAGCACAGGATCAACGGCCGCTGCCCCTCGAGAACTGTGCTCCTATCAACACCGGTGAGGTGCTGCCCCCATCGTTTGACGCTGTCGTCATGATCGAGGATACCTGGAACGAAGACGGCATCCCCTGGATCAGGAAGTCTGCCGCGCCCTGGCAGCACGTCCGGCACGCCGGCGAGGATATCAGGGCCGGGGAGCTCGTCCTCCCGAAAGGCCACCAGGTCAGGCCGTTTGATATCGGGGCGCTTGCCACCTACGGCATAACCCAGGTGAAGGTGCGGTCGGTCAGGGTTGGGATAATCCCGACGGGAAGCGACCTTGTGCCGCTTGGTGTGGCGCCCGCGCCCGGCCAGACGGTCGAGACCAACACCCTCATGGCGGAGGCATACCTCACCCGGATGGGAGCGACCTGCCGTCGCTACAGAATCGTCCCTGACGATCCAGATCTGATCCGGAGCGCGCTCGAGGAAGCGGTCGCTGAGAACGACCTTGTCATCCTCTCAGCAGGTTCTTCCGCCGGTTCCCGGGACTACTCTTCAGATGTTGTCGGTGCGCTCGGGGAGATCATCTTCCACGGGATCGCGGTCAGGCCCGGGAAGCCGGTGCTGCTTGCGCGGGTCGATGATAAACCGGTTCTTGGGATGCCGGGCTACCCCGTTGCGGCACAGACTGTCCTCAGGGAGATTGTAGGGGATCTGCTTGCCTGGTGGGGGCTCTCCCCGGTCCGGGGCGAGGAACTGCGTGTCCGTCTGTCGCGGAAACTGGCGTCTGACCTCGGGTTTGACGAATTTATCCCGGTCTCGGTCGGCCAGGTTGACGGCACCTGCTGGGCGACACCGCATCCCCGGGGAGGCGGCATCCAGATGACGGTGGTCAGGGCGAACGGCTACCTCCACATCCCGGCCGGGCGCGAGGGGATCGAGGCGGGCGAGGAGGTGCGCGTCCGGCTCACCGTCCCGCTGGAGAGGATCGCCCGCACGCTTATCTGCACCGGCGTGCGCCATCCTGCCCTGAACGAACTTGGAAACTGCCTCTCTGAGGCCGGCTACCTGCTTCACTGCTGCAACGCCTCGACAATGCGGGCAGTGCTTGCCATACGGGCAAAAACCTGTCACGCCGCTTCGATCTGTATTCCGGAGACCGGGGCGGCATGGAATGATCTGGTGCTTCGGTACCTGCCTGAGGTGGACCTTCTGCGGGTGCCGGTGGCCCGGACGGAACTGGGGATCGCTGCTGCAAGCGACCTTGATACCGATAGCCTGGAGTCTCTCCGTTTCGTCAACCGTCCGAAGGGGTCGGCGGCGCGGATACTTTTTGATATGTGGCTTGAAGAGCAGGAGATTGATACCGCCCGGCTCACCGGCTACGAGCACGAGGTCCGGACTCCCGAGGCCGTCGTCACGGCGGTCGGAAATGGGTTTGCGGATGCAGGCGTCTGCCCAGCTGCCATGGCGCGGGATGCGGGGCTCCGGTTCACCCCGCTCGGCTATGAGTCGTGCGATCTCCTGATCAGGGAGGAATGTGCCGAGGACGAGGGCGTTGCAAGCCTCATCCGGGCCGCACGGTCACCGGAGTTCAAGGAGCGCCTCCAGTCGCTGGAGAGGTTCCGGGCCGACCGGGCTGGCAGAACGGGCGCGTGAACTACCTGCCTGTAAGGGCGGAGCTTTGCGACAATCGTGATTGTTGAAGGGGTTCCCGGGCCCTACTCTCGCCCGCCCGAACACGGATTTACGAGGAAAGCGGGCAGAAGGCCCTCAACAGAAGAGTACGTCTTCAGCGTCACACTGATAAAGTGCGCAAGAATGAAAACTATATCGAAAACAGACGACGCCCCGGCCGGGATTTGAACCCGGGTCAAAAGCTCCGCAGGCTTTTAGGATATCCTCTACCCTACCGGGACACAAGAAGCGGTATCATTCTCCTAATTACTACGCTGTCCTGATTAAAAAGGGTTGCTCACCGGAAGTAAAGATGTTTCTACAGGAGATCTCCAGATCCGCCAGAGACCTGATGCACGTGCGCAGGAGAGCCCTGGTTTTCACTGCGATCCCGGGGAAGACCCGTGGTCGACCTGCACGCCACCTGCGTACCTCAGTACATGCATCTTTGCATCTTTTCCGGCAATCTGGATAGGGTAGTTTCCGGATCAGCCCGGGAAGACCTCAAAGAAGCGGATTAACCGGGGTCCAGCCGGCCATCCCGGATGGCCACACCGGCATCCAGAAGGGGCCGCCTTCCCTTGGTGGTGCATCCCTGGCAGATGTCTCAGGTTCACTGATACAGGAGCGGTCCTGAAGAGTATCCCTCAAAAAGACCATAAAGCGGTTGCTGATGACCTGAATGCCCGAGGATACCGACCGAAAAGCAGCCAGTATCATCGAGCAGTTCCTCCGCCCCGGATCACCACGGCAACGGTAGGCCCGAACATATATATAACGTTCAGGCATATGGGCCCGCGGGAAGCCTCGCCCTTCCCTGCAGGAGGTTATGTGATATGCCCGATTTCTCAAATCCCTTTGTCGGGAATCGCATGGAACGCAAACTAGACCAAAATGAACTTATCCGGACAATTCGGTTCTCGATCGCCGCTGAATACGAAGCGATCCAGATCTATGACCAGATCGCCGAATCGACCGACGACCCGCTGGTCCAGAAGGTTATGCGTGATGTCGCAAACGAGGAGAAGGAGCACGCAGGGGAGTTCTTGCGTCTCCTGCGCGAGATCGAGCCGGTCGAAGAGGAGTTTTACCAGCACGGCTACAGGGAGGTCGAAGAGATGATTGAGGAGGTCGGGAAGCGGAGGAAGTGAATCTCGTTCCTCTGCATCGCCGGCCTCACAGCGATCCACCAGGTAGCCGGGTTACCTGGTGAATAAGGACCGGGCGGTCCACGAACACGACGGTATCAACGGCCAGAGAGCCTATTCCTCGATCCCGGGACTTACCGGAGGGTTGCGCGAATTTTTCGGGGTGGTGCCCACGCGGCTCTCCAGAGAACTCTCGAAGACTTCCACGAGGCGCTGCCGTCTATTGGGGCATCCTCGTCTACAGGTCGCACCGCACATCAAAGGATGCGGTGTTTCTGGAGCCACCCGGGGTCAGGGAGACTCATCTTCAAGGCGCTTGCGAAGTTTCATCTCCTGACCATCGATGAGATGGCTATCTGCCGTTCGACAGCGAAGGCGCCAACTGTTTCTTCAGCCTCGATCTCACGCAGATACATCAAAGACAACAGTTACCGGCTGAAAGCAGGGCGCGTGATACCCGGGGAACCACACCCAGGACTTATGGATACTAATCTCGTGCGAGAGCCGATTCAGCACTCACGCGCCTTTAATGTCCCGATAATTGAGAACCGATGCAACTATTATGCATTCAGGTGCGGTACTTTCAGTCGTACATTTTTACGCCGGTGACACCGGGTCTTTGCGGTGCAAAGAAGAGGGCTTATCGGAGAGGATGATCCTTCTCTGAGAATGTGATCTGCGCTCCGCATCACCTCTCTACCTATATATTTTTAATCAATATCCCATAAAGCCTGTTTTCCTGGATTTTTGATGCCCGGTATATATTTAATAACGGATATAATTATGAAGTCTGCCTGTCAACCATGATCTATGCTCAGCATTGTCCCGGATATTGACCCGGCAGTCTTTTCCCTGGTCGTGGTCCCAATATTTATCTTCTTTGCACGGATCTGCGATGTCACCATCGGGACGATGCGGATTATCTTCGTTGCACGGGGGATGAAGACAGTCGCCCCTGTCCTCGGGTTCGTCGAGGTCTTCATATGGATCATCGCCATCGGTCAGATCTTCCAGAACCTCACAAACCCGCTTAACTACTTCGCTTACGCGGCCGGGTTTGGTACAGGAAATTATGTCGGGATGTGCGTTGAGGAGCGGCTCGCGATGGGGCTCTCCCTCGTCCGGGTCATCACCCCGCAGGACGCGACGGATCTCGTCAATTATCTCCGCGCCGCTGGCTACGGGGTGACAATCCTCGACGCCCAGGGAAAACAGGGCCCCGGTAAGGTCATCTTCTCGGTTATCAAGAGAAAGGATATAAGAGATGTAGAGAACGCCATTCACGAGTTTGCTCCAAAGGCGTTTTACTCTGTCGAGGATATCCGGCGTGCAGCCAAAGGAACGTTCCCTGTTGTCGCGAATCCAAAACCGTTCCACCTTGACCGGGGTACCCGGAGGGGGAAGTGAGGAGGCCAGGGGTGGGTAGGATATCCTGTAGACGGCACTACCCCACCCTTCAGGGTGGGGTTTGCGAACGGCTAAGCGAGACTAAACAGTAGACTATGAGGAGCGAGCCATCCTCCGTCATCTGCGCATCCACCGGCCGCGCCCCCACAACACATCCTTCCGCAAAGACTTCGCAGGAAGCAGACGTGCTGTACTCAGGGCAACCTTCCGACCCCCGGGTCAGGGATCGAGGTGCTGTGGCGGAAGGAGAACCCGAAATGCAATCCCGGGGCTCCGGCGCCCGGTTCAACTCATCTGGCGGGATGTCGTCGCCAGCCTCTGGGTGCCGGTCAAACCCAGCCATGTTCCGGATGCTCCGGGCGTAGACCTCGAGATCGGTCCCCCTCCGGATTCATCCGGGGGATCATCGCGCCGAGTCGCTTGACACCGGGGTCGCAGACGTTGCAGGGCATACCCTCTGGAACGTGATAAACTTCCATCCGTGCGACGGGTCGCCAGAGCGGGCATCACTTACCACCGCTGATTCGGGCGAGATATGGAGGTCAGTCTCGATACCGTCGGAGCGGCGGAGAACGCGGCCAATCTCGGCGACGACAAACACCTCATCGCCCCTCCCAATACCATACTCGAGTCCCCAACGTCGCGTTCCACCAGCCCCAAGAACCCTGCAACTGGAGATGTTTTTGAGCTTCATGCGCACGAAGGCAGCTTGCAGGCAGCCTTATCCGTGCCGGTCGCCTGACACGACTGCTACCCTCGCGTGACAGACTCACCGGCCACTTCCGGTCCCCATCCAGGCATCAGTACGTCACCCACGGCTTGTAGCAGTGGGAAAAAGGCGCTTGCGAGCGTCGGCGGAGATTTATCTTATCTTGCGGGGTTCGCGGCGGCATGAGCGGGAAGACCCCGTCCAACAGGTGCGGGGTAGTTCACGTTGTCAGGGAGTTGTCTGTTATGGTGAATGAGGTAGATTTATCAACTCCGCAAAAAAACCACAAGTGTTGCCAATTGGCACAGGGAGAAGAATCAATGATAACTATTATCGCCAAATGTAGCGCAAAAGCAGGTAAGAGTGACGAACTCGTGAAACTTGCCCGGGATCTGGTCAAAGCGAGCAGAAGCGAGGCAGGAAACGTTTCATACGACTTCTATGCAGACCTTGCAGACCCCACTAAGTTCACGTTTATCGAGGTCTGGAAAGATCAGGCTGCAATCGACTTCCACAACGCAACCCCACATTTCCTGGGCTTCGTGGAGAAAGCAGAACCATTACTTGCCGGTCCGCTCGACGTCGCCCTGTACCAGAAACTCACCTGAAATGCATACTCTAGCGACAGAGAAACTACCTCCCACCACCTTTTCATCCTTTACTTCTGCCCGGCTCTCGTGAGCGGGTAGGTATCGAGCAAAAAGGGACTCTCTGCGCAAACCGGGGATGAGAAGCGCGCGCCCTCGAAATACACCGCGACCCCGAAACAAGACGTTCGGGACTTGGTGACCGCTCCCCCTTCTCTCGGCGGGGGCATCCCGGAATACTACTACACCTTTGAGATTGTAGTCCCAATCTCATAATGTTAAACGCCTGCATTCTGATCCCGATCCATCGCGAGCCCACAATGAGGACAGTTATGGGTGTGATCAGAGAGAGTCAGAGTCCTGGCGACAATCATACACCGCACCTGGAACACTGCTGAGACGTGATTCACCGGGATTCACCAGGATCACGCGAGAACCAGCCTCTTCCGCTCTGCTCTCTGTGATCGTGATGAACTGATTCCAGGAGACATCGGCAATGCTTTTTGCCAGATGATGGTTTTTCTGCATATTTTGATGTTCAGGTCCTCAAACACGATCGTGCCGAACCGATCCACCATCATCCGGGAGGTCTGGTGAGCAAAAGTTGTGGCGTCGATTGGCGATCCGTTCATGGATGCGTGCAACAACCGTTCAGGAGTTCCACTCTCCGTTTTTCGAAAGTTTCCTTTGCGCCTTCGCAAGCGCTTTCTCGTCGGTGCGGAAGAACCGCGGATTCTCGATTCTTCTCTCCGTTCGAGAAAGTAGCAGAGGATTCGAGACCAGCATCGACCCGGCCACGGTATCTTTCTCTCGTGCAGGAGCAGGTTTTCTCTCGTGCAGGAGCAGGTTCATACTCGACCGAGAAACAGGCATACCACTTTCCGGTCGCGGTACTTCGAATCGTTAACGTTTTGATCGTCCCTTCAATGGGGCGGTGGAGGGACGATCGGGATATCACCAATTTTCGATGCAGAGGTGCGTGCCGGCATCGTTAAGGTGAAAGCCCGACCGGGGATACGTGATGCTGTCATACCGTCCCTTCCCCTTGAACCGGGAATACCCGGGATTCTCCCCGGCCTTCACCCGTTGGAAGAGGGCTTCAAACACGAGATCCACTCGAACCAACGTTCTCGGAGAACTTGTGAATGAACTGACTTCAGGGTCGGATTCTCACGTTTCTATTGTGTGAGAAGGTTATTGGTGTCGTATAACGAAACCGATTCGCCCTTAGTTTCGTGAACTACCCCGCACCTGTTGGGCGGGGCTTCCCGGCTATCATCCTCCTCCCCATCGGGAGCGAGTCCCCAGGCTCGACGGTGCGTTCCACACCTGATATTACCCCAACAAGATTCTGATCTTGTAGGGCG
>FZPS01000068.1_pt27 | contig 11706 bp, 9 predicted proteins | sample 1817821 | NCBI WGS metagenome assembly FZPS01 (sample SAMEA104158645, study PRJEB21678) | metagenome | place: Germany | collected 2015-04-21 | reverse complement strand
CAGTACTAGTAGACTTTTATGCCGACTGGTGCGGACCTTGCAAAATGATAGCGCCTGTCCTTGATGACCTAGCCCGCCAAATGCCTGAGGTTACTGTTGGCAAAGTCAATGTAGATGAGCAAGCAAGGTTAGCAAATACTTACGCTGTAAGCAGCATTCCTACCTTAATTGTATTTAAAAACGGGCAAATGCATAAAAAAGCCGTAGGCTACCATACCATAGAGCAGCTTAAAAACCTGCTTGCCTAATTGAACATAGCTTGCAGTTTGTTGCGGTCAATTACAGTTACTTTTCCTCGAGTCACTTCCACTACTTCATCCTGCGCAAACTGCCTTAAAAGTCTGGTCACAACTTCTCTAGCTGTGCCCAGACTTTTTGCTATATTTTCGTGTGTAATATAAAGTGTAGCGCTTTTTGTATCTATCATCTCTTGATATAAGTACATAGCAAGGCGCTTATCCATACTAAAAAACAATATTTGCTGCATAACCCACATAACATCAGAAAACTTTTCAGCTGCAAGTTTTAGCGCAAAATTTTCCACCATAACATTAGTTTTCATAACTTGATTAAAACAAGATGCCGTAATTTGCATAACTTCTGTATCTTCCACAGCTTCCACCAATACTTCAAAAGAGATACTGTCAAGTATGCAAGAAGCCGACAACACGCAAGTGTCGCCGCTAGATAAGTAATACAAAGTAATCTCTTTGCCTTGGTCAGAAATTAGGTATGCTCTTAGCTTGCCTTTTCTTACAATAATTACGCCAAGACAAGGCTCTGTAGAGCTGTGCGCAAGCTGTCCTTTAACAAACTTTTTTTGGTATAATCCAGACTTTAATAGCTCAATTTCTCCTTGTGTCAAATGGTTATAAAACGGTATTTCTTTAGCGTCAAACATACTTATTCTCCTTTACGGTATCCCCTTTTTAGATATACTACCATAAAAAAAGGATTGGATAAAGTTTTTTCCAATCCTTTTTTATTCTAAACTATAATAAGCTTTATATAAACAATGTTGTGCCTACATTTTCATTCTTTGCAATATAGGTTGCTACCCCTACATACTCAAGGTTGTCTATAAGCTCTTCTTTAGTAAGTCCCATAAGGTCCATACTCATAGAGCAAGCTAGCATCTTTACGCCTGACTCTTGCGCTTTCTTAATCATTTCGGTTACAGAATCTACATTTTTCTTTGCCATAATGCCCTTTATCATTTTTTGGCCAAGTCCTAGCATATTCATATTAGACAGCGGTAAGTTTTCCGCGCCTTTTGGCATCATCTTGCCAAACATCTTTTCCATCATAGGTTTTTTAACCTTGACTTTTTGCTCTTTTCTTAAAGCGTTTAGTCCCCAGAATGTAAAGAACATAGTGACATCTTTGCCTTGCGCCGCCGCACCTTGCGCAATTATCATAGCGGCAATAACTTTATCAAGCTCTCCGCTAAACACAACGATAGTGGCATTTTTTTGACTTGAGTCTAAACTAACTTCTTTTTTTTCGCCTTTTGTTATGGTGGCTATAAATTTTCCTTTTGCAACTATAAGCTCATCTAAGGTGTGGCCATTTGTTTTGCACCAATTTTCTATATCGCTACTAAATCCGCTATCACTAGCTGTAACTTTTAGCTTTTCCCCCTCTTCCATTTTACAAATTTCTTGATAAACTGCCATAAGCGGACCTGGGCATTGCAAACCGCTTGCGTCTATTTCTCTAATTTTATCGCCTTCTTTATTGCCTTGCTCCATATCATTTGCCTCCATAAAACTTTTTTTGCTTTTTACTTTTCTTACGCTAGGTTTATACTTATACGCTCTATAAGTTAGGTATCCGCCCGACAAATTATAGAGATTGGTGTACCCTGCGTCACGCAAAATATTTATAGCCAAATATCCGCGCAAGCCTACCCTACAATATAAATAAATGGGCGTATCTTTATCTTTAGGCAACTTATCTAGGTTTTGTCTAATTTCATCTATATCAAGATTTATTGCGTTTTCAATATGCCCTTGCTGGTATTCAAACTTTGACCTTACATCAATGACAAGCTCTGTTTGCGCCAGTTTATCAATTTGGTAATGATAGACTACTTTATAGACATCATTTGCCACATTTTCCGCTATATACCCCAAGATGTTTACAGGGTCTTTTGCCGATGAATAAGGGGGGGCATAGCAAAGCTCTAGGCCTGCTAGGTCATTAATTGTACCGCCCAGTTGAATAACTGTGCCAATGACATCTATTCTTTTTTCTGTGCCCTGTCCGCCAACTGCTTGCGCGCCGTATATCTTGCCGCTTGTCTTATCAAAGATAAGTTTAAGCGCAATGTTTACAGAGTTTGGATAGTAGCTTGCATGGTTGCCGCGGTGGGCATGGATAGATGTATAAGCTATGCCTTTATCTTTAAGCGTCCTTTCATTTGCTCCTACCGAAGCTGCGGTAAGGCTAAATACCTTAAGCACGCTACTGCCAAAAATCTTTTGTTTAGGCGTAGTTAAGTTTGCAATAGCGTCAGCAACAAGCCTTCCTTGCCTATTTGCGCCCCATGCAAGCGGCACAGAATATAAGGTATCATCAAGTCCGTTTATTACCTCTATCATATCGCCAACAGCGTAAATATCATTGCTTACTTTACCGTCAGCTAAAAGCGTATTATACCTTTCGTCCACTATAACATGACCTTTTTCGCCAAGCTTTAAGCCAGCGTTTTTAGCTAAAGCGCTTTCTGCCGCTATGCCTATACTTAAAATAGTTATATCAGACTCAATTTCCGTTTGGCTATCTAATTTTATCTTTTTCCCGCCATCTAAAAATTCACTTACGCCGTCATATAGTATAACTCTAACACCGTTATCATTTAGTTCTTGATGGACAAGCTGCGCCATTTCAAAATCAAACTGTCTAAGCGTTTGGTCGGATTTTTCCACCAGCGTAACATCTATGCCAAGTTCAGCTAAATTTTCCGCCATCTCAACGCCAATAAATCCGCCCCCTACAACAACGGCTGTCTTTGGTTTATTTTTATCAACAAAATCTTTAATCTTAAAGGTATCTGGGATATTTCTAAGCCAAAAAATATTGTCTGCGCTATCTAGCCCCTTTATTTTTGGCACAATGGGCTTTGCGCCTAAAGAAAGTATTAGTTTGTCATAGCTTTCTTTATAGATGTCACCTGTTATGGTGTTTTTAACAGTTACTTGCTTATTATCTTTATCTATGCTCACAACTTCATTGTTTACCCTGACATCGATATTAAAACGGCTTTTTAGCCCCTCCACCGTTTGCACAAACAACTTTTCTCTTTCCTTTATCGTTCCGCCAATATAATATGGCAAACCGCAATTGGCATAAGAGATATAGCTATCTCTTTCTATTAGCACAATCTCATATTTTTCTGAAATTCTTCTTAGCCTTGACGCTGCCGTAGCTCCGCCAGCTACTCCTCCCACTATAACAATCTTCATAACAAATACTCTCCTATAATAATCATATACTATTATTGTAACTAAAACCTATGCCAATATTCTGTGATAAAGTCACAGTACTATATTGTTTAATTTAATTCTACTTCATTTGCAGTCTAAAATAAAGATAAAATGGCAAAAAGAATATTCTTTTTGCCATTATGGTGTACCGGATTGGAGTCGAACCAACGACTTCTAGCGTCGGAGGCTAGTGCTCTATCCAACTGAGCTACCGGTACAAAATTTTATTATTACTTTTCTATAACTCCGCCGCCTATACAAACATCATCTACATAAACGCAAGCATACTGGCCACTTACTATTGCTCTTTGCTCTACATCAAACACAATTTTTGCGTTGCCTGCATCGTCTATATAAAAGGTGGCATCTTGAAGGGGCTGGCGGTGTCTTATCCTAACTTTTACTCTAGAATTTGTAGCAATAGGTTCTGTTATAAAGTTAAAGCCTGAAGTGGTGAGCTCTTTACTGTATAGTAACGGTGATTCCCCTTGATTTACATACAAAATGTTATTTTTTACATCTTTTTTTATGATATACCACTTATCGTTATTTGCATAGCCTTTTACCCCGCCTAGACCAAAACCTTTATGCTGGCCTATGGTGTAATAATAAACTCCATTATGCCTGCCTATTGTTTGACCGTCTAAAGTCTTTATATCCCCCTCTTTCATAGGTATATACTGGGACAAAAAGCGTCTAAAATCCCTTTCGCCTATAAAACATACCCCTGTTGAGTCTTTTTTTTGGGCATTTATTAAGTTATTTTCTTTTGCAAGGCGTCTTACCTCTATCTTAGTAAGGTTTTTAAGGGGAAAGATAGCATTTTTTATTTGCTCTTGCGTAACTTGGTTAAGAAAATAAGTTTGGTCTTTATTTTCATCTTTTGCCCTAACTAAATAAGTTTTGCCATCTAATACCTTTGTGCCGCAATAATGCCCTGTTGCTATATATTTAGCATCTAATTTTTGCGCATATTTCCAAAAAGCGCCAAACTTTATTTCACGGTTGCAAAGCACATCAGGGTTAGGCGTGCGCCCTTTTTTGTACTCTTGAACAAAATGCTTAAAGACATTTTGCATATATTCAGTAGACAAATTTACAGTATAGTAAGGGATATCTAGCGTTGCGCAAACACGCCTTACATCAGCATAATCAGTTTCTGCAGTGCAAGCGCCATCATCGCTTTCTTCTTCCCAATTTTTCATAAAAAGCCCGACTACTTCATAGCCTTGCTCTTTTAGGAGCATAGCAGCTACTGCGCTGTCTACTCCCCCGCTCATTCCTACCACAACTCTAGTCTTTGACATATGTTCTCCAAGCTACAATATTTTAGCACAAAGTATACCTTTATGCAAATTTATTGAGTGCTAATAAATGTATATTGTTACCGCCAAATGCAAATAATAATCTTAAATTATTATTAAAGGAGATATTTATGAGTTTTAACCCATTTAATGAAAAACCAGTAAATTTGGATAACACTTTTTTGGATTGGTCCAAACTTTACCCTGTGTCTTACGATAAATACGATGTAGACCCCTATACCAAAGTCCGAACTATCCTTATGAACGGCACAGAGTATGAAGCGGTGTGGTTTAATCATCAATTTTACCGCAACTGCAACAACAACGATATAAGGCGTGAGCTTGCCAGCGTAAGACGGGTAGAGCAACAACAGCAAAAGCGTATATCTTGCATCAAGCCCATCAATGAAACAATACTAGAAAACACCATAGCTTATGAACAGCTTGCCGTTGACCTAACGGCTATTTTAGCACAAAGAGAGAAAGACCTTTATGTAAAGGCGGCTTATGACTTTGCGCTTCTTGAAGATTTTGACCACCTATATCGTTTTTCAAACTTGCTAGAGATGGATTATAGCGTATACGCTGAACGCTTAGTTGGCTCTTATACAGAAATTTTCCCAGGCCGTCCTACCATAAGCGAACACAGACACCCTGTTGACGATGTCAAGCGACCAATAGACAACAAGACAGCTGACGCGCTTACTAGACTTGGCATATCTATAATTACTGCGGCAGAACAGCAAACAATGAACTATTATATGAACCAAAACGGTTTTTACACTTCAGAGCTTGGCAGGCGTATTTATCAAGAGATAGGCATGATAGAAGAAGAGCATGTCACCTTGTACGGCAGTCTAATGGATGTAAACGCAACTTGGCTAGAAAACTTGCTTTGCCACGAATACACCGAATGCTATTTGTACTACTCTTGCTACAAGGACGAAACACACCCCAAAGTAAAAGCCATTTGGGAAGAGATGCTTATGCAAGAGATTGCGCATTTGCATAAAGCTGCTGAACTTCTTAAAAAGTATGAACACAAAGACTGGCAACAAGTTATTCCCATTGGCGAATTTCCACAGCTTATAAGCTTTGGTCCGCAAAAAACTTATATTAGAGAAGTGCTAAAAGAAACAGTAACGCTAACTGGCAAGCAAGAAACATACTCTGATGTTAATGACTTAGAGCCAAATGCCACTTTCTTTAAGTATCAAGGTATAATTAATCGTGAGCCAAAAGACAATCCCTCTCACCAAGTAATAGATAAGCATATCAAAGAATACAGCATTGATTATAGGTTTGAAGAAAGTCCCAATCCGCGTAAAGAATTGCAAAACCGCTCCAAAGACAACATTAATCTAGGCAGAGTAAAGACAAAAGTTAGTCAAAACGCCTAAAGTAAAAAAGGGACGGCGTAAAAACCCGTCCCTTAAGTTTTATCTTATAACTTTAGCGCTTTTAGCGTCCCCTGTGATAAAGCGCGTCTATAATAATTACAGCTGTCATAATAATGTCTGCATAGCGTGTGTCAAAGATATCTAGCGCATAGGTATCTCTTATTTTAAGAATTTTTTTGCTAACTTCTGCTATTTGGTTGCCACTTTGGTCAAAAAAGCGAAAAGTCCAGCCTAATACACTTCCTTTTATGGTGATATCGCCAAAGCTTTTTGATACAATTTTTGCTCTCTTTGTAAGAAAAGATAGTTTGCCTTTATAAACAGCTACTGTATCGCCGTTTTGTATAATATCCCATTTGGGTAAAAATCTAAACAGTCTTTGCTTGACAAAGAAAATTTCTCTTCCGCATGGCTCTTCTATATAAAACTTTTTACCAATGCTAAAAAGCTTACCTTCTACTGCATACGCTGGCTGACCATTTTCGTGCGTAATCATAAACCTATCGCGCAAAGCGAAATATTTTTGATTAATAATAAGTCTCATAATATATTTTACCTCCATTTTTTTTGATTATATCATATTAAAAAGTATCTTACAATACTTTTTTACGCCCTTGCGTCGGCGTCTTGATAAAGGTCAGATGCGCCAATTCCTTCTTTTATTGCATAGTATCCAGCCACTCCTACCATAGCGGCATTATCTGTGCAAAGGTACTTTGGCGGAGCAATAATTTCAATGTTATGTTTTTTGCCAGCTTTATCTAGTTCGTTGCGCAAATACCCGTTTGCAGCCACACCACCTGCTATACAAAGCTTATTATAGTTATTTTTTTTGCACGCTCTTATTGCCTTTTCGACTAGCACTGCCACAGCTTCAGTTTGAAAAGAACAAGCAATATCATTATATGGTATATCTTGCCCTTTTAGTTTAAGTGTGTTGACATAATTTAAAACTGCGGTTTTTAAGCCAGAGTATGAAAAATTAAAATGCTTCTCTCCTTTGAACGCTCTAGGTAAAGAAATGCAATTTTTACCTAGTTTTGCATGCTTCTCTATCTCAGGTCCGCCAGGATAAGAAAATCCTAGCACCCTTGCCACCTTGTCAAACGCTTCGCCAACGGCATCGTCTAAAGTGCTACCTAAAATTTCTATATCGTGATAACTCTTAACTTCCAAAATTTCTGTATGCCCCCCGCTTACTAACAAACACATAAAAGGCATTTGCAAATCTTTGTGCGCTATAAAATTGGCAAAGACATGACTTTTTACATGGTTTATTGCAATAAGCGGTAATTGTAGCGCATAAGCTAAAGCTTTAGCATAAGCCACCCCAACAAGCAATGCGCCAAGCAAGCCTGCCCCGTAAGTTACGGCAATAACTGATATATCGTTAAAGGTAAGGTTGGCTTTTTTAAATGCCTCCTTTACCAAGTTATCGATAGCAAGAATATGATTTCTTGACGCAATCTCAGGCACAACACCGCCAAAACGCTTATGAATGTCAATTTGAGAAGAGATAACGCTAGCTACAATTTCTGTATTTCTAGTTATGGCAACTGCCGTTTCGTCACAACTTGACTCAATAGCTAAAATATAATAATTGTCTAATGCGCGTAAAGTTTGTAGCTTGCTTTTTGCAATTTCTAAATATTCCATCTCTATATCCTTTTTAGATATTCCACAATAAAATCCGATATGTCGCCGTCCATAACAGTGTCTATGTCGCTCCTTTCATAATTGGTTCTATGGTCTTTTACCATAGTATAAGGACAAAAAACATAGCTCCTTATTTGACTTCCCCACTCAATTTTTTTCATTTCGCCCTTAAGCGACATAGCTTTTTCTAAATTCTCTCTTTCACGCTTTTCTACTAGCTTACTTGCAAGCACTTTCATAGCCTGCTCTTTATTTTGCAACTGACTGCGCTCATTTTGACACTGCACTACAATGCCTGTTGGCAAGTGAGTAATCCTAACTGCGCTAGCTGTCTTATTTACATTTTGTCCGCCCGCGCCTCCGCTATGGAATGTATCTATGCGCAAATCGTCTTGTTTTATAACAACATCATCGTCATCGTCTATCTCTGGCATAACTTCCAAGCTTGCAAAAGATGTATGCCTGCGCTTGCTTGCATCAAAAGGGCTTATCCTTACTAGCCTATGTACTCCCATCTCAGCTTTAAGATAGCCATAGGCGTTTTCTCCTTCCACCATAAAAGTAATATTTTTAATCCCTGCTTCTTCACCGTCTAGCTTATCTACAAGTTTTACTAGGTATCCCTTTCTTTCAGCATACCTTGTATACATTCTATAAAGCATTTCCACCCAATCTTGCGCTTCCGTTCCGCCAGCACCGGCGTGCAAAGTCAAAATTGCGCTCTTTGCGTCATACTTTCCTTTAAGCAAAGCTTGCACGCTTAACTCTTGCACAAATTTAGTAAGCTTTTCTACTTCTTTTTTAGCGTTTTCCACTTCGCTAATTTCATTTAGCTCTTCCACAAGGTCAAGATAGGCGCTTGCATTTTCTAGCCCCGCCTTTAAGTCATTAAGTTGCTTAATTGTCTTATTACTGGTGGTTATTTTCCTAGTGATTTCTTGCGCTTTTTTAGCGTCTTGCCAAAAGTCTTTTTCCGCTTGTAATTTTGTAAGATTTTTAACATCAGCTTTAAGCGCTTCAATTTTGAGCGCATCATAAAGAGTTATATACTCATTATTAAGTCTATCAAGCTCCTGTCGTTGTTTGTAAAAATCTATCATACAAAAAAATTATGCTTTCTTTCCGCAACAATGCTTATATTTTTTTCCGCTTCCGCATGGGCAAGGAGTGTTGCTATAAATGCCCGCTTGTTTTTTCCTAACTTCTCTAACCTGAGCTTCAAAAGCGTTCTTTCTTTCCACTACTTGCTCAACATTTAGCTTGCATAGCGTAATTACTATGTTTTCTTGAATGCTCTCTATCATATTATCAAACATCTCATAGCCTTCACGCCTATACTCTAGCACAGGGTCTCTTTGTCCAAGTCCCCTAAGCCCAATGCCCTTTCTCAATATATCCATGCTGTCAATATGCTCCATCCAGTGTTTATCCACTTGATTTAGCATAACATTGCGCTCTGTTTCGCGAAAGTTTATGTTGTTGTTCTCAGCATACTCCATCTTTTCTTCATACTGTTTTTCCGCCTCTTCACAAATGACATCGCAAATCTTTTCATAGTTTGCCTTGCCAATTAAATTGCGGTCAACAATATTTGTGCCTTTCTTTAGCACTCTTTGCTCAAGCGCTCTATTAAACGCTACATAGTCTACGGTGTTTTCGTCGCCTTGGTCAAAGTCCACATACTGCATAACAATATTTGCCACCATAGGTCTAATGTATTTTAATATCTGGCTATGCACATCTTCGCCTTGCAAAACTTGATTGCGTTGTTCATAGATAAGCTTTCTTTGCTGATTCATAACATCGTCATAGTTAAGCACAAACTTTCTTCTCTCATAGTTGGCGTCTTCACAGCGTTTTTGCGCATTTTCTATTTGCTTAGACAAAATAGGCACTTGCAACATTGCGCTTTCGTCTTGACGCGAAAACATCATCATAACTTGCTTTAACCTATCTCCGCCAAACCGCCTTAACAAGTCGTCCTCAAAGGACAAGTAAAATACAGAACTTCCCTCATCGCCTTGACGCCCGCTACGACCGCGAAGCTGATTATCTATACGACGGCTTTCATGCCTTTCTGTACCTATTACTCTAAGACCGCCTAGCTGTTTAACCTGCTGTTTTTCTTTATCAGTCTTTTGCTTGTACTCTGTAACTAAATTATTATAATGCTGTCTTGCTTTTATCTGCTCTGGATCAGTTAATGTGTTATGAGCGCTTGCTATATTTATCATATCTTCTGAAAAGCCTTGATTAAGCATAGCTGTTTTTGCCAAATACTCAGGATTTCCACCAAGCAGTATGTCAGTTCCGCGCCCTGCCATATTGGTAGCAATAGTAACTGCCCCCACTTGCCCTGCTTGCGCAATTATGCTAGCTTCTTGGGTATGGTTTTTGGCGTTTAGCACTTGGTGAGGTATTCTCTTTTTGGCAAGCATGCGACTTATTAGTTCACTTACATCTACATTTATAGTACCCACCAAAACAGGCTGTCCTTTTTGGTGCAATTTTGTTATCTCTTCCACCACAGCTTCAAATTTTGCATTAATGGTGGCAAAAATCTTATCAGGCTCATCTACCCTAATCATTTCTCTATGGGTAGGAATTTCCACTACATCAAGGTTATAAATGCCCTTAAATTCCGCTTCTTCCGTCATAGCCGTTCCTGTCATACCGCTAAGCTTGTTATAAAGACGGAATAAGTTTTGGAAAGTGATAGTGGCAATGGTGCGGTTTTCTCTTTTTATTTGCACATTTTCTTTAGCTTCTATGGCTTGGTGCAAACCTTCAGAATATCTTCTGCCCTCCATTTTTCTGCCCGTAAACTCATCTACAATTATGACCTCATTGTTTTCCACAATATAATCTTGGTCACGCGCCATTATAAAGTTGGCTCTTAAGGCATTATTTATCTTTGTATTTAAATCAGCACCCTTTTCATCGCCTAAGTTATCCATACGGAAAAACCTTTCCGCCTTATCTACACCGCTTTCGGTAAGATAAATTCTTTTATCCTTTTCGTCAAGCTCATAATCGTCTTGGCGTAAAGTCCTGACAAATCTTTGAATAGTGGCATAAATTTCACTGCTTTTATTAGATGGCGCACTTATTATAAGGGGCGTTCTGGCTTCGTCAATCAAAATGCTGTCCACTTCGTCAATTATGGCAAAGCTATGTCCCCGTTGCATAACATTTTCCAGCCGTGTCGCCATGTTATCTCTAAGATAGTCAAATCCAAGCTCATTGTTGGTACAATATGTTATGTCGCAATTATAAGCGGCTTTTTTGTCGGCAAAGCTCATATTGGGTAAAATACAGCCTACCGTAAGGCCCAAAAATGTATAAATTTTGCCCATCCATTCGGCATCACGCTTGGCAAGATAATCGTTTACCGTAACAATATGGACGCCTTTTCCCTCTAGTGCGTTAAGATAGGCAGGCAAGGTAGCTACAAGCGTCTTTCCTTCACCAGTTTTCATTTCGGCAATTCTGCCTTGGTGCAGCACTATACCGCCTATAAGCTGTACATCAAAATGACGCATATTGAGCACTCTTTTGCCAGCTTCTCTAACTACGGCAAAAGCGTCGCTAAGCAGTTGGTCCAGTGTTTCACCGTCTGCCAATCTTTGCTTTAATATTGCCGTTTGGCCTCTAAGTTCATCATCAGATAGCGCGGCATACTTTTCTTCTAAAGCGTTGATTTCATTAACCCTCGCATTAAGTTTTTGCATATGTTTTCTTTTCTCTCTGCGATAAAAAAAATCAAATAAGCCCATATTCACCTCATAAAAAATAATATTATTAAGTATAACATATATTATACCTACAAAACAAGAGTTTTAACATTCAATACCATAG
>FZPS01000006.1_pt26 | contig 11706 bp, 10 predicted proteins | sample 1817821 | NCBI WGS metagenome assembly FZPS01 (sample SAMEA104158645, study PRJEB21678) | metagenome | place: Germany | collected 2015-04-21 | reverse complement strand
ATAGACTTTGCCCTTCGCCTGATTCTTAATGCCTTCAAAAATTGTTGTAAACTCATACGGCGTGCCGTTATAGTTGCCGAGTAAAACGGACACTTCCTTTGCGTTCGGGCCGATAACGGCAATTTTCAGATCCTTTTTGTTCTCAAGCGGAAGGATACCGTTATTTTTAAGAAGCACAATCGACTCGCGGGCCATTTTAGCATTGAGTTTTCTGTGCTTTTTGCAGTCGACAACATCGTAGGGGATTTTATCGTACTCGCAATCCCCCTCCGGCGCGAACATGCCGAGGCGGAAACGAGCTGTGAACAGCTTTACGGCAGCCTCCGTTATCGTTTCTTCACTTACAAGGCCGGCTTCATATGCCGCCATCAGTGCGCCATAAGCTGAACCGCAGTTTAGCACACATCCATTATTAATAGCGAGAGCAGCACTCTCGGCTTGTGTGCTTGTAACATGGTGGTTAGCGTGAATATCGTTTATAGCTCCGCAGTCAGACAGGTAATATCCTTTAAACTTAAACTGCTTATATAGTATTTCACCGATAAGTGTCGGAGATGCGCAGCATGGCTCTCCATTTGTGCGGTTGTAAGCACCCATGACAGCAGATGGAGATGCCTTTTCTATACAGTATTTAAAAGCAGGAAGATATGTTTCATAAAGATCCTGTTTCGATACAACTGCATTAAAGCTGTGGCGTTGTGATTCAGGACCACTGTGTACAGCGTAGTGTTTAAGCGTTGCGTCAACTTTTTTGTATTTTGCCTTCGGGTCGCCCTGCAACCCACGAACAAACGCCGCTCCCATACGGCCTGTCAGATAAGGATCCTCGCCGTACGTTTCATGACCGCGTCCCCAGCGCGGATCGCGGAAAATATTGATATTTGGCGACCAGAATGTAAGCCCCTGGTAAATTTGAGTGGAACCGAACTTTTTGTATTCGTTATACTTTGCGCGTGCCTCATCGGATATAGCTTGCGCCACGCGGAAAAGGAGCGCATCATCAAATGATGCTGCCATTGCTATTGACTGGGGGAAAACGGTTGCTACTCCCGATCGCGCAACGCCATGCAGAGCTTCATTCCACCAGCTGTACGCCGGCACACCAAGTCTTTCAATTGCCGGTGCATTATGAAGAAGCTGTGAACAACGCTCAGCAAGCGTCATTTTTGATACAAGTTCTCTTGCCTGCTTTTCAAATGAATCCATACCTCATACCCTTTAATTATCATATTTTTATGTTACGCAATATAAGTTTACGCAGCTTTTGGAACGGAACGCATAAATATATTGCATAACAATAAATTCAATAAAATAAGTATGCAAATACTAATTAATGTACTATTGCAATAAGAGTTATGAAAAATATATCATAATTGAATTAAAAAAGGAACGGGGGAGTTGTATGTTTTTCAAATTATGTCTTAATTGTGCCAAATATTGACCTCACATTTAGCTTCACACAAAATAATAAAATATATTTCACTATCTGTGATATAACAGCTTAAATATTTTTTCATACTAAAGCGAAAGCACGCGGCTAACAGCCTTCCCAATATGCGATATCGTATCCGATGCTATCATCGATATCGGGTTTGTCGTGGCCTCGGCAAGCTCGCCTGCCACGCCGGCTATATATGCCGATGCTGCGGCAATGTATGCCGGGTCAGGGAAGTTTCCACCGCCGGGGAAAGAACAGCTTTGAGCACACACCCCCGCCATAATGCCAGCGAGCACATCGCCGCTCCCCGCCGTTGCCATACCGGGGCATCCCCTGTCGATAATATATACATCTCCCGTATGTGACGCGACGACAGTGGCAGTGCCTTTCAGCAAAACTGTGACCTTATATTTTGCAACAAAGTCTGCGGCTGCTTTTGCCGGATCACGGAGAATATCGGGGACAGCCAAGCCGCAAAGACGCGAAAACTCCGCGGGATGAGGGGTTAATATTACCCTGCCGACCCCTTTTTCAAGTATGCCCGCGCCGTATTTCGCCAAAGCGTTTATAGCGTCGGCGTCTATTATAATAAAACCGCTGTAGTGTGTTAAGATATATTCGAGCATCTTATAATTGTCTTCATAATTGTCGCCGAGCCCCATTCCGATGGCTATGGACTTTGTGCCGGAGATAGCTTCCGAGATAGCGCCCTCGTCAAATATCATCTTGCCATCTTTATCAGGAACAGGACACAGTGTGCTTTCAAGCAAATATGGCATAACAGCCTGACTTATTGACGCCGGCACAACAAGACGCGCAACCCCGCAGCCTGATTTCAGCGACGCAAGAGACGATGCCGCAAGATTTGCAAGTTTTGCGGCTCCCGAATATTTTATCGAGCCGCCTATTATGGCAGCCGTTCCCCATGTGCCCTTGTGCGAATTGTGAAGGCGACGCGGAAACACAGCTGCGGCATCGGCCGCCTCAAAAAGTTTATAAGGTTTTGAAACCGGCTGTACTCCTATATCAGCGATGACAAGCTTCCCAATGTAGTCACGTGCAGAGCCTAAAAAGTGACCTGGTTTTGGGTAACCTATTGCCACTGTTACATCTGACCTGACAGCCGTGGTTTCTACAATTCCGCTATCACCACAAATGCCGCTGTTTATGTCCGCAGAAACAACGAACCCTCCGCTTTCATTGATTGCACGTATTATATCTGCTATACGTCCTTCGGGTGCCCCGCGAAGTCCGACACCAAATATGCAGTCTACTATCGTGTCAAAGTCACTGAGGTCTACATCCCCGTCAATTACTCTATAAGGTATGCCGAGCTCCCTGCAAAGACCAAAGTAATAACCGCTATCGGACGTAAACTTATATTCAACCAAAAAAAGCTCGCTGTCAATGCCGCGTTTGTGAAGCTGCAGCGCAAGTGCGTAGCCATCGCCGCCGTTGTTGCCCGTGCCGCAAACGATGGCTACTTTCTTTCCGTGGCTCCAAACGGAGGCGTCAATGTCATTTACAGCATTACATATGCCCTCGCCTGCCGCACCCATAAGATCACGCGTGCTGCCGCCGCATTTGCATGCGAAATTTTCCTCTGCGGCGCGCATAGCAGCGACAGATAATACGTTGGTCATATCGTCAATAAAACTCCGTTTTATGAATTCATAGCATTTTTCATATGTTATATAGCTTCATTTTATATATACACAAACTGCGTGTCAATGACGCGCAAAGCGTCATATACAAAATAAAGTCAATTATTATTGCAGATATTTTTGAAGAATATAAATAAAAAAAGAATTGATGAGTTTTGATTTGGATGATATAATAGTATGGTATACTATGTCATAATTAATTTAAGGTTTAGAATGGATGGATAAAATAAATATAATCCGAATGGTCGAACAGAAGATTGAGAGGGCCATTTCGGATTTCGGCATGGAAAATAAACTGAACGGTGTTCTCATCGGGTATTCTGGCGGTGCCGACTCGAGCGCACTTTTGTTTTACATGCAAAAATACGCGCGTGAGCATGGCATATACATCGCTGCTGTTCACGTAAACCATTGCATACGTGGCGACGAGGCTGACCGAGATGAAGAATTTTGCCGCCGGACATGCAAATCACTTGGCATGCCGCTTTTTGTCGAGCGCGTTGATGTGCCGGCTCTTGCAAAGGAAACCGGCCGTGGAATCGAGGATGCTGCACGCTTTGCCCGATACCGTATTTTCCGAAGCATAGTTGAGTCTAACGAGAATCTTCGCCATATTGCGCTTGCTCATCACGCAGACGACAATATGGAAACAATTATATTTAATATGCTGCGCGGCACAGGAACACGCGGCCTTACAGGAATACCGCCTGTGCGGGGCGAAAGGGTAATCCGTCCTTTGATTTACTGTACGAAAAGCGAGATAATCGGTTATTGTATTGCAAACGACATAGCATATATAAACGACACTACTAATACCGATGTCGATTATACCCGCAATTATATCAGATACGAGATTGTCCCTCGCCTTACACGTATTAATCCCTCGCCTGAGGTAGTACTTTCCCGCCTTAGCACAATTCTACGTAACGACGATGTATATATACAGCGTCAGGCACTGCGGTTTATGCAGGAGCATGAAATAACATCATCCTGCAGCCGCTCCCTAATAGCTGAGCAGGATCCTGCAATTCAGACCCGCCTGATTAGGTATATGTACGATAATTACGCATCATTAATACAAAAAGAAAAGCGTGATTATTCCCCGCTTGATTTTAACCATGTTTACTCAGTGCTGCGTATGATAACAGGCTCATCAACTCACGCCCAAGTTTCCCTCCCGCAGCGCATTTGCGCCGCTGTTCACGGCGACAGCTTCTTTTTCATGGACGAAGAGGAACATTTCGAAAAATACAACAGACAGCCGGAGTTTCACTGCAATCTAACATTTGGCGTCACTAAGATACCTGAGATAAATGCGACAATCTCTCTTTTGCCGTCACCCGACGCTGAGTGCGAAAAGAGAGGTAGAAATGTTTACAAAATATTTATACACGAAGAAATTGCTATTGATAAAATAAAGGGGAATATTTTTGTCCGCAGCAGGCAAGCTGGCGATACAATAACCGTCAATGGCATGACAAAACTCACGAAAAAGTTATATTGTGAGAAGAAAATCCCGCTTGACGAGAGAAGTCTTTTGCCTGTGTTTTGTGATGATGATGGGATTATTTTAATACCTACGGTCGCCATACGCGACGGTGTTTCCGCATTAGACGGTGAAAAAGCTATTCATATTTACTATGCTTTTGGAGGCGAGGAAAGTGATTGAATTTGCTTATTATCAAAACTGATAGTTCATTTTGTCAACACAATAACATATTAACATATATACGTTTTAGGGAAAGGCGCGCAATTTTGACGCGGTCATGCTAATATGACAATGGCTGAAAATACAACATTTTTCAAAAGTTCGCCGGAGAGCGATATTGCAGAGATTCTAATCTCCGGCGAGGAAATACAAAAACGCGTAACAGAGATCGCAGCACAAATCGACGAATATTATGCAAACTCGCCGAATAATCTTATATTGCTCGGCATCTTAAAAGGCTCTGTCGTGTTCTTAAGCGATCTTATGAAAAAGATAAAATCGCCGGTTGAAATCGACTTCATGAAGGTGTCCTCTTACAGTTCGGGCTCCGTATCAAGCGGCACGGTAACAATAATACTTGATATACACCGGCAAGATTTCAATAAATGTGATATACTGATAATCGAGGACATAATAGACAGCGGACGCACGCTCTCTTACCTCACAAATTATCTCAAGCTCAAGGGAGCAGCAAGCGTACACACCTGCACCCTGCTTGACAAGCCCAGCCGCCGAGAAGTGGATTTTACACCCGATTTCTGTGGCTTTGAAATTCCCGATAAGTTCGTTGTTGGATACGGACTTGACTACAATGAAAAATATCGCGCGCTGCCGTATGTCGGTGTTTTGCGCGACGAGTTATATAAGAACTGACAATAAAATTCTTACTGGAGAAACACGTACACCGGGATATGTCCTGTGTACGGGTTGTGAGTTATGAAGAACAACATAAAGGTCTTGCTGTTTTATATTATACTGATTGCCGTTATAATAATCGCTACTGCGTCGCTTTTTAAGAGCATGTCGGGTGACGAGATAACATACAGCGATGTAGTTTCATGCTTTAAAGAAGAAAAGGTTCGGAAATTTGAAATCGACGGGAATAACGTCCTGACGATGCAGATACGTGTCACTTTGACTGACGGCAGCGAAGGGGTTGCCTACGTCGAGTACAAGCTCCGTGACATTTCAATCTTCTATGCAGATTTGAACGATCTTATTCTTGAGCAGTATGACTCCGGAATTATCGAATATTACGACTATACAGCGCCTACTGAATTGCCATGGTGGGTCAGCTTTCTGCCGTATCTCATCGTAATCGTCCTTTTTATTGTGATGTGGGTTTACATGATAAACCAAGCATCAGGTGGTCGAGGCAGCAAGCTTTCAAGCTTTGGCCGTTCACGTGCTAAAATGGTCGATACAAGTAAAAAAAGAGTCACCTTCCGCGATGTCGCAGGAGCGGACGAAGAAAAAGAAGAGCTGCGTGAGGTTGTCGAGTTCCTTCGTGACCCCGGTCACTTCATGAAGCTTGGCGCCCGCATACCGCGCGGCATACTGCTCATCGGCCCTCCCGGCACAGGTAAGACACTTCTTGCCAGAGCCATCGCAGGCGAAGCAGGCGTGCCGTTTTACTCGATATCCGGCTCCGACTTCGTCGAGATGTACGTCGGCGTCGGCGCGTCGCGCGTTCGCGATCTCTTTGAAACAGCAAAGAAAAACCCGGCAAGTATTATATTTATAGATGAAATTGACGCCGTCGGCCGTCATAGAGGCGCCGGCCTTGGCGGTGGCCATGATGAGCGCGAGCAGACACTTAACCAGCTTCTCGTAGAGATGGATGGATTCTCGCAAAACGAGGGTGTCATCGTTATGGCGGCTACTAACCGTCCTGATATCCTTGACCCTGCTCTTCTGCGCCCCGGCCGCTTTGACCGCCAGATAACAGTCAACGCCCCTGATATTAAGGGGCGCGAGGAAATATTAAAGGTTCACGGCCGTGGCAAGCCCTTTGAAGCAGATGTTGACTTTAAGGTCATTGCTAAATCGACTGTCGGCTTCACCGGCGCCGATCTTGAAAACCTTCTCAACGAAGCTGCCCTTCTTGCCGCACGAAAAGGCAAGTCCTTAATCGGCATGTCCGACCTTGAAGAAGCTATGATTAAAGTCCTTGTCGGCCCGGCGAAACGTTCTAAAGTCATCAGCGATCGTGAAAAGAAGCTTGTGGCTTATCACGAAGCAGGCCACGCTATCGTAACGAAGATAATAAAGAGCGAAGATCCTGTACACCGGATCTCAATTATCCCGAGCGGACGCGCAGGCGGTTACACTTTGTCGCTGCCTCAGGAGGATCGCTCGTATATGTCCAAATTTGATATGCAAAACGAAATTGTTACGCTGCTCGGCGGACGAGCGGCAGAACAGCTCATACTTGGCGTTATATCGACGGGCGCGTCTAACGACATTCAGCGCGCAACAGCAATCGCTCGAAATATGGTAACGAAATATGGTATGAGCGATACGCTTGGTCCGATCGTTTACGGCTCAGAGCATGCAGGTGACGAAATATTCCTCGGGCGCGACTTCTCATCTATACGCAATTATTCTGAAGAGACAGCGTTCAAAATTGACGAGGAAATCAAAAAAATTGTTGAAAGCGCATACAATACAGCACGCAAAATACTTGAAGAAAAAATTGATCGTCTCCATTTCATTGCCAGCTACCTCATAATGAACGAGGTTATGGATGAAGTCCAGTTTGAAGCTGCAATGAAGGATGACGTAACGTTTGAGGAACTTGATGCTCTCGTCGCTGAAAAGCGCAAGAGAAGCGAGGAAGAAAACGAAGCGCGGTGTAAGTATCTCGCCGAAGTTGAGCAGAGGGAGCGGCAGCGCCGCGAAGAAGAACGCCGCAATCGCGAGCACGCAGAGCGTCGGGGATTCCCACCATTTGACGGCGACCAGCAGAACCCTAAAAATTAAGAGAATCCGAAAAATAACCTGCAAAGATAAGCTGAGAAAAATATAGAAAACAGCATTACGATAAAAGCGGCGGCAAAAGCATATCGTGTGCGCTTGACGCCAGCCGCTGAAAAATAAACGGACAGTATGTATATGACTGTATCGGAGCTGCCCATAAGAATTGATGCACACAGCCCGGTATAGCTGTCAGCTCCATATTCCTTCAAAAGTTCCGAATATGTTGCCGCTGATGCAGCACCCGATACCGGACGCGTTAGCATGAGCGGTAGCATGCCGGATGGAATTCCGACAGCCTCTGTAAAATCAGAAAGATATTTCCCGACAACATCAATCGCCCCTGATGCAAATAGCATCTCAATAGCAACAAGAAGTGCGCACAACGCTGGAAGCAACTTCGCGCACGTCTTTGCTCCCTCCGCCGCTCCGACGAGAAAAGCGTCAAAATGCGGTTTATTTGACGACAGTATAATCAGCGCGACGGAAAACATGACTATCGGTATTACAGACGCAGATATTCCGCTCATGGCGCACCCGCGCGTGTACTGCGCATATCTTCTTTATTATGCCCGCCGATTGATTTTACATTATCAACACGGCGGGTATAACCTTGCCCACACCCACCTTCTTGCCGTCTTTTTTTCTGCCTGAATATGACGGCAAAAAACCGGCATAGCAAAACGGCGAGCACACTTCCTGCTGCCGAGCATATCCACACCGGTACTATAATCGAATACGGATCAGCCGACCCTGCAGCCCGCCTGAGTGCTATTATTGTTGTCGGCAAAAGATCAAGTGACGACGCATTCAACACAGCAAGCGTTATCATGTCGTCGGTTGCAACATCTAAATCAACACCTTCTGTACTTTCTTTATTGCCGTTTTTAATTTGCCCTTCCCGCATTGCCTTCATAGCCGCTATTGCAAATGGTGTTGCCGCATTTCCTATGCCAAGCATATTAGCACTTATATTCATCGTAATCTCCTCCGCGCCAATTCCAGTCTTAAAAGCGCGAGGGAATGCAAGCCGCAGAATCGGTCTTAATATTTGTGCAATTTTTCTCACTACACCAGCGCTGCGAAGCAATTCCATAAGTCCGCTCCACAGACACATAACGCCGAGCAGCGACAGTGATAGTTCGACAGCTCTCGACGCCCCATCTACGACAGCATTCGACAGATTGCTGATATTTTTTGTACACATAGCAAATATGACTGAAACAATGCATATTACAGAAAAACACTTGCCTAGCATAGATTTTTACCTTTGTATTATTTTCATTATTCGTTTACAAAGTGAAGTATATGTAAATTGTTTTAAAAATCTCATATTTATATTGACATTGTTGAATTATAGTGATAAACTGACAAACGGTGAGAAACTACACATATTATGTAATAAAATTACATTGATATGGTAGATTACATTGATATGTAGAGGAGGAGGCATAAAATGAAAGCTACCGGAATTGTACGGAAGATTGATGAACTTGGAAGAATCGTACTACCGATAGAAACAAGAAATGTCATGAATATTAAAACGAAAGACGCTCTTGAGATCTACGTTGACGATGATAAAATCATTCTCCGTAAATATGAACCTGCATGCATGTTTTGCGGCAACGCTGATGAGACTGTGAACTTCAACGGCAGACTTATATGCCGTGAATGCTTCGATAAGCTCAAGAGCGAATTCGAAAAAATATAAGCAGCGGCATTCCAGCATCGTTATATCGCTACGTTTATATTATTATTCTCAAAATTGCTCTCGTATGATAGGTATACGAGAGCATTGTTTTTTATTCGCCGAAAAGGTTATAATGTAATCGTTATCATGTTATTTTATCTCATATAATTTGCCGACCGCTTAAGGGGCAGTCACAAAGATAGAATAACAAAAGGAGTTCAACATTTTCGAAAGGTAACGGGAAGGTATGGAACTGCTTCAACAAAAAAAGAGCGCTTGATATCCTTTTCGCAATATTTAAATTAAAACCAGGTAAAACTCAATATGTAAAAACAATGCCGCAGAAAATTCCATTCCCCGCCAGCACAGAATATACCTCCCCCCTGCCGCGCATGACACCTGAGGAAGCTGGAGTTCCATCCGATTGGCTTTATAATTTATATAGTACCCTTGAAAAAGATTCTGAAGCTGTACTTCATACCGTTATATTTGTTCGGCACGGGGCAGTTGTCGCTGAGGCAAGTTTTCGCCCCTACAGCACAAGCATTTGGCACGCTTCACACTCCATGTGCAAGAGTATAACTGCGCTTGCCGTTGGCATACTTGCCGAATCCGGTAAAATCGACATTTCTGCGCCTGTTTACGAATATATCACAGAGGCGCGTACACTTCTTCCTTTTTCAAAATATAAAAGCATAACAGTTGATAATCTTTTGTCAATGTCAAGCGGCGTATCCTTTGCAGAAGCCGGTAGTGTAACGGATGAGGACTGGCTTCGCGGCTTCTTTGTATCTGCTGTAAAAATGGAGCCGGGCACCGATTTTTCATATAACAGCATGAACACATATGTGCTTGGCGCCATTGTCAGCCGCATAACCGGTATGTCCCTCGCCGACTACGTGCAGCAAAACATATTCGCTCCCATGGGGATCACAACTTCCCACTGGGAGATGAGTCCCACCGGGCTGACAAAGGCCGGCTGGGGACTTTATATGCTTCCCGAAGACATGGCAAAAATCGGCCTTTTATTTCTGCGCCGCGGGGTGTGGGAAGATAAGACTCTTGTGCCAGCAAGCTGGATAGACTATATTACAAAAAAGTCGTTCGACACACCTGAATCAATGGGGCGTTATGGATACGGACGCCATGTTTGGATAGGCCCTCGCCCGGGCTCATACGTCTGCAACGGGCTTTTTGGGCAAAACATCATTATTTTACCCGACCTTGACTCTGTTATTGTCACAACAGGAGCTGTCGATTCGCTTTTTCAGACATGCCGAATAACTGATATTTTCCACGATATGCTCATCAGGGCTGAATTTTCAGACAAACAACTGCCGCCCGACAATGCCGCATACACAATGCTTAACAATTATCTAAAATCGCTTGGCGAATATCCAATAAACACAAAAAACGAACTTCAAACGCACTCTCAAACGCCCCAAAACAGCTTTTTGTCGCGCATAACAAGCATATTTTCGCCTCAGTCTAAAAAAACAGCGCACACCGACCCAAGAGTGCCGCTTTTCTGCCGCAATCTTAACGGCGTATCATATGATTTTCGGGGTGATAACGTCGGCATTATACCGCTAACATGCCAGATGATATAAAACAACTACGACAATGGCAAACAAGGCGTGAGGTTTGAGTACGACGCATCCTCCGATAAATTCACGGTCGTATTTGATCACAACGGTGAGCCTATACGGATACCGGTAGGATTTGAGCGCGCTGAGTTTTTTAAATATGATCTTAACGGTGAAATATACCTGCTCGCTTGCGAAGGTGAGCTTCGCGAAAACGAAGATGGTGAGCCGGTGCTGAAGCTTCGCATACCGTGCCTTGAGATGCCCTGTGAGCGACGCATAAAAATATACTTCACACAAAAAGGCGAGTCGATACGTATAAACTGGAATGAGGTACCCGGACGGAAGCTATTAATACAAGGCATTGAATATTTGATGAAAACAAACCTAAATAAACCATTCATTAATACCCTTGCATCAAAAATTGACAAAGATTATTTCGAATATCGTTTAGACAGAGTAATAAACCCCACATTTACGGGAACGCGGCGTAAATTTTAGATCGGTGCTGCTTTTTGTTTTAAAACGATAAAAGATTAAAAAAATGTATTTTTATATTGTTTCTTATAACTGTTGATTTGTTGTTTTTAATATGGTATAATTAGGACAATAGCTGCGCCATAGACGTTTAATAGTTGGCAAAAAGTTAAACGCAAGCGGTAACGCAGCATAATAAATAATTCTGTAAGGAGTTCCACAAAATGAAAATGAAAATGAAAAAGCTTATTGCCCTAATCCTCTGTGCACTTTTTGTCTTATCAACATTTTCATTAGCTGCTTGTGGAGATGACAAAGACGGAGAAGACACATCAGGAACTGATACAACCTCCGGAAACGCATCAGAAAGCGGCGAACCCTCCAAC
>FZPS01000015.1_pt96 | contig 11708 bp, 11 predicted proteins | sample 1817821 | NCBI WGS metagenome assembly FZPS01 (sample SAMEA104158645, study PRJEB21678) | metagenome | place: Germany | collected 2015-04-21 | reverse complement strand
TCCCATGGCAGAAAGATGCGCGAAAAGCTGGGAATCGGGCTGCTGGGAAGCGGGATTCAAGCCTCCCACCCGCAAGTCGGATGAAAAACTGCCGGCAACCAGCCAATTCGCGGCGGCCGAATAATCCCCTTCGACCCGATATTCCGCGGGCAGGTAATGGTTTTCCGCCCGGAGACTCCCGTTCCGAAACCGGAAATTGATTCCGAATGCCTGCGCGACCTCCAGGGTGAGCGCGGGATAGCTTCCGGCAAGGGGGTAGGAGGTTCTGATTTCGCTCCCGGGCAAAAATGGCAGGGCGAAAATCAACCCAGAAAGCCATTGCGTGGTGACGACGGGTTCGATGCTTATGCTCCCCCCTTGGAGCCTGCCTTCCAGAATCACTTTTCCGTCCCGAAAGCTGATGTTTAAGCCCGCAAGCTGCTCCAAATCCGGAGAAGCAAGCCTTTCCAGCATCCGGGGAGTGGTCTTGATTTCAAGCCTTTCCACAAACCCCTTGAGGGGCGGAACCAGCATCCGCAGGGTGCTTCCGGAAGCGGGGATTTCCAAGGATAAAAGATCCCTCCGCTCGGGCTTTCTTCCCCGGACGATGATTCTATCCGGATATATTTCAAAGCCCGCGCCGAGTTTTTCCAGGGCGCGGATCGTCTCTCGGGTGTCGTCGCAGAACAGGGGATTGTAAATGAGGGATTTTCCAGGAGCGAAAGCAGACGCAAGCAGAGCCCGGTGCGTGTGGCTTTTCGAGGGAGGGGCGCTCACCTCTCCCCGCAGTTTTGAGGGATGGATCTTCGCTATCATGGTTCCACCTTTTTTTATTTAGTATACTACAAAAAACGGCAAAAATAAAGGCGGATAAAAAAAGACGGGCTGACCCGTCTAATCCCTGTTCCTCACTCCGAGAATGAAGAGCAAACGCAAGAGCTCGATGTAGAGCCAGAGCAATGTGTAAACCAAGCCGAAGGACACATGCCATTCGAGCGTCTTCGGCGCGCCCCCCTCCACGATCTGATAAACTCTTTGCATGTCAAAGAAGAGATAGAGGGTGGCGAGGAAAGTCGAAACCAACGATATCGGCAGAATCAGGGTGTTGAAAAGCCCGCCGCCGAAAATCAGGTCAATGATTCTGATCAGGATAATGCTCGCAATCGTCGAAATTCCGAAAATCATCAAAAATCGCATGAATCTGCCGTTGACCTTGACGATTCTGGTCAAAAAGAGCGTTGCCGTGACCGCAAGGACCATGACCACCGACAGGAGCGCAGTCATGACGATTCCCGGCGCTTCAATTTCGAAGGCCAGAGAAACGACGCCGATCAGGGAACCCTGCCCAAGGCAGTAGAGCGACCCGAAGATTTTGGTCATGCCCGGGAACAGGAGCCCCAAGAAACCAAAGAGGAAGGTGGTCAGAATTGACGCCACCAAAGCGCCGACAAAGAGCCCGGGGTTGTACTGCATCAGCCAAAGACCGCCGAAAGCACCGATGAAAACCAGGGCGAGGAAAAACAGCGTTTTTCTTGCCACGCCTCCGTAAGTCGCGGCTTCGTACTCTCCGGCATAGCTCCGATATTCGTCGCTATTCAATATCCTGTTATAAACAGGGTTGTTGCTTCTTAAACGCATAAAACCCACATCCTTTCATTCTATATTATATCATAAAAACAAAAATATTTACAGTCAAATTATATTAATCTTTTCTTAAACGAAGATTAAAACAATTCGATTTGATCATCGTCCGGCAGCCCGTCCAAAGCGCCGATTTCGTTCAATCTTTCGAAAACCGTCGTGTTCACCTTCGTTCTCCGTAAAATATCCTTTTTGGAAGTGAAAATCTGCTCGGCGCGCGCGTCCGTGATTGATTTGGCCGTCGCATCGCCCAAGGAATCCATCGTCCTGAAGGAAAGGATCAAGTCGTTTCCTTCGATCAAAAAGTCGCGCCAATGGGATTTGAAAATGTTAATCTGTTTGAAACCGTAACCGCGCGCGGTCATTTCCAAAGCCAGGAGCAGGGTGTTGTAGAGTTCCTGTTCCTTATTGGAAGCTTGTTTTTTCTCAATCTTTTCTGCCAATTCCTTGACCCTGATGTTGATGGCCTGATAGCCCTTGACCATGTTGATGATGTCAAAGGCGGAGGCGCGCCTGGAGAAATAGGCAGCGTAGTAATAGAGGGGGCGGTGCACTTTGAACCAGGCGATTCTCAGGGCCATGATCACGTAGGCCGCGGCATGGGCTTTCGGGAACATGTATTTGATAAGTTTGCAGGAGTCGATGTACCAATGGGGAACGCCGTGCTCCAGCATCAGCTTTTCCTGTTCGGGGGAGAGCCCCTTGCCTTTCCGGACGCTCTCCATGATCTTGAAAGCATCGGCGGAAGCGAGGCCCTTGCCGATCAAATAAACCATGATGTCGTCCCGGCAGCCGATCAAATCCTCGAAGGGAATCGGCCCGACCCCTTCTTTCAAACCGAGCATGTATTCGCGGGCATTGCCGTTCCAGACATCGGTGCCGTGGCTCAGCCCGGAAACCTTGATCAATTCGTTCACGGTTTTCGGCCGGATTTCCCTGAGCATGTCCTTGGAAAGCGTCGTTCCGAATTCCGGAATCCCCGTCGTGCCCACGACTTCGTGGACCTGGGCGGCATCGACTCCGAGGCTGCTCACGCCGGAAAAGATCGCAAGCACTTCGGGATCCGCCAGGGGGATTTCCTCAACCGTCCTGAACGGGAATTTTTCCGGTTCCCTTTCCACATAATCCATCAGCTGTCTGATCATCGTCGGATCGTCATGGCCCAGGAGATCCAGTTTCAAGAGATTGTCTTCGAATTTATGATAGTCATAATGCGTGGTCCGCCAGGGCGCGGAAGTGTCGTCCGCAGGATACTGGACGGGGATGATGTCCGTGTATTCGATTTCTTTGGGAATGACGACGATCCCGCCCGGATGCTGGCCGGTCGAACGCTTCACGCCGGTGATTTTGTCCGCCAGGCGCCCGATTTCGCAGTTCCGGGCCTCGATGCCCTTTCTTTCCAAATACCCTTTCACATATCCGAAAGCGGATTTGTCGGCGATTGTGGAAATGGTGCCGGCGCGGAAGGCATTGTCCTCTCCGAAGAGCTCCCGGCAGAACTCATGGGCGCGGCTCTGGTATTCCCCGGAAAAATTGAGATCGATGTCGGGGATTTTTTCGCCTTCGAAGCCGAGGAAGGTTTCGAAAGGAATGTCGACCCCGTCCGCTTTCATTTCTGTTCCGCAGTGCGGGCAATTCCGTATGGGAAGGTCAAAGCCGGTTCCCGTCTTTCTCAAAACATCCTCAAAAGCTGAGGCGACGTGATCCTGAGGATATCGGAGCTTTTCTTCTTCCGTAAGTTTGAAAGCAGCAAAATGGCATTCCGGGCAGTAATAGTGGGGCGGGAGTGAGTTCACTTCCGTGATTCCCATCAGGAAAGCCACCAAACTCGAGCCGACGGAGCCGCGGCTGCCGACGACATAGCCCGCGTTCCGGGAATGTTCGACCAGGAGATGGGAAATGTAGTAAATCGAGGCATAGTTGTTGCCGATGATGGATTTCAGTTCCTTTTCGATGCGGTCGGTGATGAACGCCGGCAATTCCTGCCCGTAGATTTCCCGGGCCCGCCTGTATGTCAGGTCAATAACGGCCTGCCTGAAGGAAGGCACGCCCCTTTCCTTCAGGAAATCGTCGCTCGGGGCAAAGAGCCCTTCCGGAAAGAGGGAGAAACGCTCAATTAGTCCCGCGATCTTGTTTGAATTGGTGACCACAACCTCTTCCGCCAGTTCCTTCCCCAAAAAGGCGAATTCCGCAAGCATCTCCTCGGTGGACATGTAATGCTGGGGAGCGATGTGCTTGTGATTGTATAAGGGATGGACGCCGCCGCCGACCTGGGGAGCGTTGATGAAGATTTCCCTGAGTTTCAGGTCTTCTTTGTCCAGGACGTGGACGTCGCCGGTCGCGACGACGAGTTTGTTTAATTCTTTGCCTGCGCGGATGATTTTTTTCAGCGTGTCCTTGATAATTTCCGTAGCCACTTCGGGATCATCCTCAAAAAGATGGAGGTAGTGGCCGACCGGTTGGATTTCCAGATAATCATAGAAACCGGCCACTTCCAGAAGCTTTTCATAGCTGTCCCGGTAAGCGGCATCAAAAACGGCGCCGTCCGCGCAGGCAGACCCGATTAGGAGCCCCTCCCGGTGTTCGTTCAAAAATTTCTTTAAAATCCGCGGTTCTTTATGGAAATGGACGGTGTGGGAGGCAGAGATGATTTTGTTTAAGTTTTTGATGCCCGTCCTGTTTTTCGCAAGCAGCACCACATGGGTCGGGTGGGCGTGGATGAAGGCTTCCTCGTCCTTGATTAGGGAATTGATTTCGGAGTAATTGCGGATGCCGGCTTCCAAGAAATCGGAAAGCATCCGCATGAAGACCTCGGCGGTCGCCTTCGCGTCATAAATGGCGCGGTGGTGCTGAGCAAGTTCGACGTCGAAATACTTGGTGAGAGCCTTCAGATTGAAGCTTTTCAGCTTGTCTCCGTACCTGACCCTCGCAAGCTGCAGCGTGTCGATGGAGGGTAGGGGCCCTTCATAGAGCCCGGCGTCCTTTAGATTCCTGTAAAGGTGGGAGTTGTCGAAGGAGGCGTTGTGGGCGACAAGAATCGCTCCTTCGATGAATTTATGGAAATCATGGATCGCTTCCTCGATCGGGGGCGCATTCCGCACGTCGTCATTGGTGATGCCCGTGAGTTCCGTGATGTAATGCGGAATTTCCCGTTTCGGTTTCACATAAGTCGAGAACTCTTCCGAAAACACACCGTTTTTCAGTTTCACGGCGGCGATTTCGATGATCTCATCGTAATTGCTGGAAAGCCCGGTCGTTTCCAAATCGTAGACGACAAAAGTCGCATCTTTCAGATCGATGTCCGCTTCCGACAGAGCGATTTTAAAGCCGTCCTCATCGACCAAGGCGCCCTCGACCCCAAAGATCGGTTTCAGATCGTATTTTGCGGTGAGATTGTATAAATCCGGCAGCGCCTGGAGATTGTAATGGTCGGTCACGGCAAGCGCCCCATGGCCGTAATCAAGGGCCGTCTGCACGTATTCCGCAACGTCCATAACCCCGTCCATCGCCGACATCTTCGTGTGCGCATGGAGTTCGACGCGCTTCACCGGGGCATTGTCACTTTTCTTTTTGACCGGTGTCGGCCCGAGACCGAGGATGTCCCTGATTTTCAATACCAAATCCCGGGAATACCTGTCGTATTCCAGGTAGCCGAAAACGCGGACCCTGTTGCCTTCGATGCAGTGTTTCTGGAAAAACTCTTCGTCCAAATAATTATAGCCGTTGATGAAAGTTTTGATGATGATTGAATCTGTGCCGTCGTAAACCGTCGCTTCATAAATCTTGTATTCGCGTACTTTCTTGATTTCTGCGCGGACGACGTCGCCCTGGATGACGAAATCCTTCTTTCCGAATTTCTGCTGGTATTCAATCATCTCCGGTTCCGAAGCCGGAACTTTATTCAAAGGCGTGACCTCGCCGTTAATCTCCGCCGAAGCCCGGCGCCGTTTATAAACTTTCTGCTTTTCTTCCCGCTCTTCTTTTTCCATGCGCTTTTGCTCTACGAGAGCGCGTTCCCTGCTTTCCTTCAGGGTTTCTTCGATGACCGTTTCGATTGGTGTTTCAAAAGCGCTGATCTTCACCTCAAATTGAACGAAATCCCCGATTTGAAGTTCCGAAAACATATCCTGCACTTTTTCAAGCAGCCTGACCACGATTTCTTTTTCTTTGTCATCGGCGACATAGACCGTGACCTTGTTTTCGGAAAAGGAGGTTGTAAAAGCGTTGAGGGCGGAATAGCGGGGCATTTCCTTAGCGGCCTCCGCCAGCACCCTGCGGTAATATTCTTCGAGGAGCGCATCGGAAAGCATGCCTTCCTGATACCTGATCTTTACAATCACCTCGACTTCGCCGTCAAGCCCGTACTTTTTCTCCAAGGCCTGCAGAAAGCGAAAATAGGCTTCGGGCGACAGAACCTTCCGGAAAACGAAACGGAATTTCCAAAGCCGGTAATCGCCCCTGATGCGCAGTTCTTCGATCATCCCCTCCCGATAATCAGCCGCTTCTAAATTCAGTTGTTTGATGAGCTGTAAAAATCTTTCTCTATTCTCCATCGCATCTTTCCTCTTCCTGTATTTTATCACATCTTCCGGCATTTTTCTACATCTTTCCTACCTGCGATGAACGATCCTTCCCCCCACGACCGTGAGTTCCGCTTTCAATTCCGAGATCTCCTTTTCCGGAACCGAAAAATAATCCTTGCACAGAACAACGAAATCCCCGTACTGACCGGGGGCGATTCTTCCTTTCCTGCTTTCCTCAAAGGTGAGATAGGCGGAATTTTCGGTATAGCACTTTAGCGCCTCTTCCCGAGTGACTCTTTCTTCCGGATGCAGAACCTCACCCTGCTCGTTTTCCTGGGTCAGGGCCGCTTGCAGTCCCCGGAAGGGATTGATTTCTCCATAGGGCGCATCGCTTCCGAAAGCGGACACGGTCGCTTCGCTAATGCTTTTGAAACAATAACTTGTCTTTAGGAGATGCTTGCTCAGTTTCCGTTTCGCTATTTCCATGTCCTCCGCGATGAATATTGGTTGGAGCGCGGCGGGGACCTGCAATTCCCGCAAGCAAGCAAGCAAATCCGGACGCAGGACCTGAAGATGGATCAGAAAATGGCGGAGCCGGTTCTGTTTTTGCTTTCTTAGGGCGGAAAGAAAGAGCGCGCTCGCGGCGTCGCCGATTGCATGCGCTCCGACCTGAAGCCCCTTCTCTTCCGCAAAACCCAGCAACTCCTCAAGAAGCCCTTCCCCCAGGGTTTGGATTCCCCAATTGCCCGACGTATAGGGTTCAGAGAGGAGCGCGGTCTCCCCGCCCAGGGAACCGTCCAGAAAGAGTTTCAGGGGCCCGAGCCTAAAAAATGGCGAAGCCCTGCGTTCCTCCAAAAAGGCTGCAATTTTTTCCTTTTCCGTGAAAGCAAACTGCAGGCTGACCCTGGCAGAAAGTTCCCCCTCTTCCTCAAGCTCCCTGTATGCTTCCAGAATCCTCAGTCCCGTTTCCAAATCATCCTTGACATCGTTCGTGCCCACGGAAGTGATACCGTAGGCATTGAGCCGGGAAAGCGCGTTTTTTATTCTTTCCTTGAGCCGGAGTTTGCTTTCCTGGGGTTTCAGACCTTCAAGGAGGGAAAGGGCGTTTTCTTTCAAAATCCCGTTTTCAATGTCGATGCCTTCGGACTCCGGTAAAAGCGCAAGCGCCCTTCCGTTCACCGCGGCGACATGCCCGCAGCTCCTGTAAGCCACAATCGGAATCTCTGTGGAGATCAAGTCCAAATCAAAGCGGGAAAGCGGGCGCGGAAAGGAACCGTCGTCATAGCCGTACATGACGAGGCTATTTTGCCCGAGCGCTTCCCGGCCGCGGCGAATGATTTCCTCCTTGGTTTTCGCATCCCGCAAATTCACGCTTTCCAAAAAGCGGGAATAACTCAAGACATGGAGATGGGAATCGTTGAACCCCGGCACGACGGTTTTCTTTTCCAGATCGATGATTTCCGCCCCGGGGTGCAACCTCAGCAAATCGACGCTCCTTCCGACCGTCCTGATGATTCCCCCTTCCACATACACCGCTTCCCGGAATCCCTTATCCGTAAAGAATCTTCCGTTTACAAAAAGCATGGGTTTCACCTCAAAACTGAGCATATTATAGCACACCCACCCCCTTTTGCATAGAAAAAAACCCTCTCGCGAGAGAGGGTGGACAGTTTATATTTCTTGCTCGTGCCCGGGAGCAAATCGGAAGTTTTTATTTAAAGGCCTGACTTCCAAAGCCTGCCGGCAATTATATTATACCCGGAAAATCCTTTTTCATGCATCAAAAAGACCCTCCTCGTTAGAAGAGGGCCCTTGGCATAATTTATTTGACGCTCTCGCCAAAAGAGCAGGGAGAAAGTTTTTATTGGGAAAACTTCCGAAACCCGTTTTTATTTTTCCCAAAAAGCTTGCGTTTATGCATGAAAAATGCGGCCGTTTTGTTTTCTTGCTCCGGCCGCGAAAGCAAAGCATAAGGTTTTGGGAACCTTACGACCCTTGTCATATGACGTTATTATTTTATTCTGATTCCGAAAATTTATGCAAGATTTTTCAAAATCTCAAGCACTTCTTTGATTTGCTGCATCGCATAATCCATATGCTCCTTGGTGTGGGTGGCGGTGTAGGAAGTTCTGAGCAGGCATTGGCCCGGAGGAGTCGCGGGCGGAATGACGGGGTTCACGTAGACGCCGCGCTCAAGGAGTAGTTTGCAGGCGATGAAGGTCTTTTCCTCCTCATAGGTGTAAATCGGAATAATCGGCGTTTCGCTTTCGATGATGTCCACGCCCAGTTTTTTCAGGCCTTCGCGCATGTAATTGCTGATGTCGCGGAGAGCTTGGATTCTTTCCGGCTCGCGCTTGATGATTCTCAAAGCGGCGCGCGCGCATTCGACGTTCGCGGGCGAGATCGAAGCGCTGAAAATGAAGGGCCTGGAGACATGTTTCACATAATCGACCACTTCTTTGCTGGCTGCCATGAAGCCGCCCAGTGAGGCGAGCGATTTTGAGAAAGTTCCCATGATGATGTCGACCTCATCCTCAAGGCCGAAATGTTCGGCCGTGCCCCGGCCATGTTCGCCCAAAACGCCGAAGCCGTGCGCGTCGTCGACCATCACCCGCGCCCCGTATTTCTTCGCCAGCCTCACAATTTCCGGAAGATTGGCGATGTCGCCGGTCATGCTGAAGGCGCCGTCGGTGACGATGAGGATGCCCTTGTCTTCAGGAATTGATTTTAAGGTGTTTTCCAAATCCTCCATGTCGTTGTGGTTGTAGCGCAGGAATTTCGCATAGGAAAGCCGGCAGCCGTCATAGATGCTCGCGTGGTTTTCCCTGTCGCCGACGATGACGTCATTCCTTCCTGCAATCGCGGAAAGAATGCCGAGGTTGCTCTGGAAACCGGTGCTGAAGGTCATAACGTCTTCTTTTCCCAAGAATTCCGCTAGCTCGCTTTCCAGAGCCAAATGAATGTCGAGCGTGCCGTTCAAAAACCTTGAGCCGGAACAGCCCGAACCATATTTTTTGATCGCAGCCACCCCGGCCTCGATCACCTCAGGATGCGAAGTGAGCCCCAAATAATTGTTGGACCCGATCATGATCGTCTCCCGGTTGTTCATCCTGACGACCGTATCCTGTCCCGTTTCCAAAGCATGGAAGTAAGGATAGATCTCTTTTTCGCGGACTTCCCGCAGCATTTCCATCATTGAGGAGCATTTTTTGAATATGTCCATGATTTCCCTCCCACCAAACGAATTTCTTCAATTATAACACCAAAAACAGCAAAATGAAAGTAAAATCGGCATTTTAAATGCCGATGTTAATAATTCATTCAACATAAATTTCTACAATGTCGCCGTCCGCCGTCTTTACATCCACGATTTTCCCGACCATCCCGTGTTCGATGGAACTGATGATGAGCTCGGGATCGATCCCCTCAAGCATGTTTGTTTTTCCGATGTTCACTGATTTGGTAAGCAAATCCTGGGCGCCTCCGATTTTAATCGCCGCCTTGATTAATGAGAGCGGCAGATTCACGTCGACTCTGTCCCCGTCTTCGGTCGCAACCTTGATTCGCAGGAACTTGCCGGCCTGGCTCTTCACGACTTCTCCCATCACCGCTTCATTCGTCCCCTCGCCGTCCGCCACGACCACCTTTTGTTTGTCCAAGGTATCGAGCAATTCCTTGGCCTCTTCTACGGTGATCGTTCCTTCCGATAGCATTTCCAAAATTTTCATTCTTTCCTCCATCATGCATCCTCCCTTTTTTTGTATTTCTCTTTGATTTTTTCAGCTGCAAGTTTAAGTTTTTCTTCCGCCCGGTCCAGAGCCTCGCTCAGCATTTCCAGGCTCCTTTCCGTCTTTTTCCGCAACTCCAGCCTTTCGATTTCCTTTTGCAGTTTTTCCTTAGCCTTCCTGATGCTTTCTTTGGTTTTTTTCAGCCCGTCCTTCAGTTTTTCCCCGAAATCACCGCTTTCTCCTTCCCCCGGTTCCTGGAGGATGTCAAGCAAAACATCCGCTTCCTCAACGCTGATCGTCCCCTCAACGAGCATTTCCAAAACCTTTTTTCTTTCCTCTTTCATGTCCTCCTCCTATTTCAAAGCCTTGAGAAGAGCGTTTGCTTCCTCAAAACTGATTTCCTTCCTTGCCAGTTTCTCCAGTATTTCGTTCCTTTGCTGGCTGCCTCTGTCCTCTTCGACGTCCAAACCCAAAGCGAGCAGGACCTCGTTGAGCATTTTTTTCACAGTCGGATAAGAAATGTTCATTTCTTTTTCGATTGCTTTGATGCTGCCTTGGTTTTTAAGAAAAGTCAGCACAAATTCCATTTGTTCGCGGGTGAGGGCATGAAATTTGTGTAAGTAGAAATTGCCGCTGATTTCGATCTCACAGTTATGGCAATGCAGGCGTGTGATGGCAAGATCATGCCCGCAAACCGGACATTTTGAAATCACTTCTTTTTTCAGAATTGACGCTCCTTTCAAAATATTTTCAATAAAATTTTTGCATCGTTCGTTTTTACGCGGATTTCCGTTCCTTTTCCGGCCTTAAGCAATTGATCATAAAGGTCGGGATCAAGCCCCTCTTCCTTCAATATCAGCCTGGCGATTGGTTTCAGGAAAACAAACGGAAAAGGAAACAGAAACAAAAGGTTGATGAAAAACGAAAGCAGTTTTTCGTCTTTAATTTTCAGTCGCAGAAGCAAAAACCTGGCTTTTCGGGGAGGCGGTCCGTAAAGACGTTCGAAAGCTTTCTCCGGAGTCAGCTTTTTGTCTTTAACTTTCCTTAAAATTTCCATTTTTCCAACCACCCCTTAATATTATATGTTCTTTAATTAATTTTGTCAAGTATGAAATTAATTTTTTTAATATTTTTTATAATATTATTGATAAAAAAAGGGACTAGGTCTCTAATCCCTGATGATGATTCTTCCCGTCGTGCCGACGACGGTTGCTCCTGCCGGAACATCCCTGGTCACCACCGCGTTTGCGCCAATCTTCGCATTGTCTCCGATGCTGATGTTTCCCAAAACTTTGGCTCCGGCGCCGATCATGACATTGTTTCCGACCGTCGGATGGCGTTTGCAGTGCTCCTTGCCGGTTCCTCCCAAGGTCGCGCCATGGTACATCGTGCAGTCGTCGCCGATGACCGCCGTTTCCCCGATCACCACGCCCATGCCGTGGTCGATGAAGAGTCTTTTCCCGATATTGGCGGCGGGATGAATTTCGATGCCGTGGACCATGCGCACGAAATACATGATGCACTCAGCAAGCAGCTTCAGTTTTATTTTATAGAGAAAATGGGCGATGCGGTACCAGAAAATCGCCTTCACTCCGGGATAGAACAAAATGATCTGCAAATAGCTCCGCGCCGCCGGATCTCTTTCTTTGACTGAACGCAAAAATGAAAACATGGCACTCACTCCGTTTTTTATATTATATGCATTTCCTAAACGCACGTTAATAATTATATACCATTTTCATTATCTTTTCCGTCATAATGATAAGAAAAGCTCCCATATGGGAGCTTTCAGGAGTGGAATGAAAAAATTATCTTTTCTGGCGGTTCAGCCTTTGAC